>Ga0315322_10003019_pt1 | contig 13042 bp, 11 predicted proteins | sample M110021515metaG_FD_203461 | JGI IMG/M metagenome (GOLD analysis project Ga0315322, IMG submission 203461) | Ammonia-oxidizing marine archaeal communities from Monterey Bay, California, United States - M1 100m 21515 | ecosystem: Environmental > Aquatic > Marine > Intertidal zone | place: USA... | reverse complement strand
CTGCGACTCGATCAACTCCGCGGTCCTTCTCGAAGACGATCTCGACCCCGACACCCGCCAGTTCCGGGTGCGCGCCTACCACAACATCCCCGACCGCTACACCGCGCCTGATGGTGTGGAAGAAGAGCTGTTCGTGTTCAGGGTGCCCGAAGATGAGGGGCTTTTCTGGCAGGTACTCAAGCAGGGCGACGTCACGGGTGTGCGCCAGATGGACGGCACCCCGCGCTTTCCCACGGCCTGGCGCAACTGGAGCCTCCAGGTCGTCGAGGCCGATGTGTGGGTGCCGCTGATGCGTGCGGGCAAGGTCATCGGCATTCTCACGCTGGGTCCATGCCACGATGCCACGCGCATTCCGGAGAGCGACTACCACTTCCTCAAAGAAATCGCCGACGTCGCGGCCGCGTCCATCAGCTTCACCCTCGAGTTCGAGCGGTCCAACCAGATCCTTGCCAACATCTCCACGCTGTACGACATCAGTCAGCAGCTCGCGAACGTCAACGACTTCAAGACCCTCACCATCGAGACGCTGTCCAAGGCCGTTGAGGCCATGAAGACCCAGCGCGCCAACCTGATGCTGCTCAACGAAGAGACCGGCAAGCTCGACATAAAGGTAGTCTGGGGCGACATTCCCGAGGCCGTGCGCGACGGCATCAACGAAGGCCGCATCCGCACCCGCTCACTCGCGCTGGGCGAAGGCGTCGCAGGTCAGTCGGCGCAGCTTGGTCGTCCGCTTCGGCTCAACCATCGGTCCAAGATCGAGCAGTTCAGCACCAACCCGGTGCACTGCATCATGGCGGTACCGCTCATCTACGGCGGACGTCTGCTCGGTGTCATCAACCTCACCAATAAGGTCGATGATGAGGGCAATGAGGATCCGGTCGGGCGCTACACCGAGCAGGACGAGCAGCTGGCCAAGGGGCTCGCCGACCAAGCGGCCCAGAACCTCCACAAGGCCCGTCTGTACGACGCTTCCATTACCGACCGCCTCACCGGTCTCAAGAACAACCGCCACTTCCAGGAGCAGGTCGACAAGAAGCTCGCGCAGACCAGCCGCAGCTCGGCTGGACTCTGTCTCGCCATCGTCGACATCGACCACTTCAAGCGGTTCAACGACACCTGGGGCCACAAGGCCGGCGACTACGTGCTCATGCGCACCGCGCGCATTCTCGAAGAGTCCTGTCGCACCTCGGGCGAGGACCTCGCGTTCCGCTACGGCGGCGAAGAGTTCTGCATGCTGCTGTCGGACACCGACATCGAGACCGCCAGGGTCCAGATGGAGGGCTTCCGCAAGGCCGTCGAGGACGCCGAGCATGTCTGGCAGGAGCGCTCGCTCAAGGTCACCTGCTCGGTGGGCATCTGTCACTTTCCCGTCGGTGCCACCACCGCCCGTGACCTGTTCGAGCGGGCCGACGCCGCGCTGTACGCCGCCAAACAGGGGGGCCGAAACCGCGTTGCGCTGGCCGGTCCGTGTGACGAGGAGGCACCGGCTCCCGTGGGAGAGACGCTGTGCGATCGAGAGGTGATGTCCGCGTTGATCGCCGAGGAGCTGCAGCCCACCATCGAGGCAAACCTACCCGAACCCGACGAGCCATCCGCAGCGGGCCTCGCCATCGACGACTTCAGCGCCGAGGACGTCGATCCCGATGACTTCCCCCGCAACAACCTGCTGCTGGGCGACGACGACGACCCCCTTGCGGCCATGATGTCGTGACTCCCCCCTGACCTCCCGACCCCCTGGGATCGCCAGACGCAGAAGACCCCGGCAGCGGTTGCTTGCCGGGGTCTCGGGGTCTTGGAAGCTGAGACGGCGGGCCTACTGCGGGGTGAGTCGGTCCTGCACGGCTTTCGGAAGCGTGGACAGGTCGAGCGTCTTCACCACTTCGGGGTGGGCCTTCAGCACATCGGCCGCTGCGATGCCCACCCGGGGATCGGAGTCGGACAAGGCGTCGACCAGGGTGGCCTGCATGGAGGCGTCGAGAGACTGGGTCTGGAGGCAGCGGGCGCCGCCGGACCGGATCTTGGCGTGGGTCTCTGGAGCGGAGAGCAGGGTGGTGCAGAAGGCGGCGTTGTCGGCCGAGGAGTAGAGCGCGAGAAGCCCGGCGGCGCGCTCGGCTTCGACTAGACTCGGCGAGTAGCTGGCGATCCAGCGCAGGCCTTCAGAGGCATCGCCGTGGGTATCGAGCGCGGCCTGTGTGGGCAGGTCGTCGGTGTGACGGGCCCCGAGGAGCGGGCGGATACCGGCGACCGAAGCGGGCGCTGCTGGGGCCTCGACCTCGACCGGAGTGGTCGGGACATCGGGCTTCGAGGGCAGGGCGTCGACCTTGGTGGCGGTGGTGTCCGACGCGAGGGCAGCGGCGAGGATCATGGGGACGAGCATGTGGGCTCCTTCAGGAGTGCCGGTGCGGGCCTGACGGCCGGTTGCGGTGTTGATTCAACGAGACACGACGCTGCGGGAGAGGACGGCGGCTTGCTGCTCGCTGACCTCCTCCTGCGTGAAGTTGCCGGTGATCCAGAACATGAAGTTGCGGCCGTCGTGGTCGGCGCACTCCTCGGCGCTGAAGTACCAGTCGCCGTCGGTGTCAGCGCTCTCGGGGCAAGCGGCTGTGTCGTCGAGGGGTTCGGTGCGGGTGCCGTCGGACTCGGTGGTGTGGAAGAGGCCAACCTGATGCCCAATCTCGTGGGCTGCGGTCTCGCCCATCGTAGACACATCGAGGGTGCCGTCGCGGGTGCGGTGTCCGTCGAGGGCCACGATGGTGCCTGCGCCGTCGACTCCGTGGAGACCGAGGGGACCGGGGATGCCACCGGCTTCGCCCAGAGTGCCGGGTTCATCAGCATAGTCGTCGACGATGAACAGATTGACGGCCTGGGGATTGCCGCCGTCGAGCTCGGTGGCGCGCAGCTCGTTGGAGTCGTCGTAGTAGAGGAAAGAGTCGCCGCCGACCTCGTAGACTTCGACGGTGCCCACGGCCGGGCCGCCGCCCCCACTCCACACGGCATCCATCCGCGCGATGGTGGCGTCGAGCTCCTCCTGGTAGAGCGCCGCGCCGCCGACAATGACGATGTTGACGTCGATCATGCCTGTGCCCACGTCCGCCCGCTTGGTGACCATGTGGAAAGTGGCGGTGTCGCCTTCGAGGTTGGTGGACAGTGCCGAGGGCTGCACGAAGAGGCAGCCGCCACCGTCGGGCATTGTGGTGGGGTCGATGGGCAGGGTGACGGTGCCGCCAAGTGCGCCCCAGTGCCAGTAAGGGGCCGACCACCACGCTCCGTTGGTCTCGTCAGCCTTTGTGGCATCGATGAAGACGTCGTCGCCAAAGCCCCAGAGCGCAAAGCCGACCTCTTCCCCCGGCAGGTCGACGGTGGCGGACACGCCGCTGATGTCGGAGGGGAGCTCGAAGGTGTAGACCGGGCCCGACACGAGGAAGGTGTCGGGGTCGTAGGTCATCTCGAAGTCGAAAGAGTCGACGGCGAACTCACCGGCCACCCCGAGGGTGTCGCTGCCGTTGTCGCAGGTTGGGGCCAGGCGACCGCCTCCGCCACCCTTGCCGCCTCCTGTGGGCTCACAAGCGGGCAACAGGAACACGATAGAGAGCCTGCAGAGGGGAACTCGTGGGGACATGGTGCGCTCCATTCCAAGTCGGTGTGCGAGCGTACCGCGCCGTCTGTGGTGGCACCATTCGTGGCACGACGATGCGCCAGTCCACCTGTGGCTGTCGGAACGCGCGCGGTAGTCTGCCTCGGCTTCGCTCCTCCGCGCTGCGGCGTGAATCTGTCCAGTCCTCTGACCCCGGCGTGCCCCATGGCGATGTTCCAGCCTGCACCCCAGACTCCTGAGGAGGTCGAGGCCTCGCGTCCCCTCGACATCGGCCCAGAGCAGGTGCTCGAGATGGACGAGGCCACTTGGTACGCCAAGGTGTACCGCGGCGACGATGTGCCCCAGCTCACCGTGCGCGCGGTCCTCATGGGCTCAGCGCTCGGCTTTCTGCTCGCGTTCACGAACCTCTACATCGGGCTCAAGACCGGCTGGGGCCTCGGGGTGGCCATCACCGCCTGCATCCTGTCCTACGCCATCTGGACGGTGCTGGAGAAAGCCGGCGTGGCCAAGACGCCGATGACCATTCTGGAGAACAACTGCATGCAGTCGGCCGCTTCGTCGGCTGGCTACGCGACCGGCGGCACCATGGTGTCGGCAATCGCCGCCCTTCTCATGCTGTCGGCCACTCCCGAAAACCCACAAGGTGCGCACCTTCCGTGGCCGGTGCTCACAGCATGGACCTTCTTCCTCGCTGTGCTGGGCACCGTCATCGCCATCCCGATGAAGCGCAACCTCATCAACCGAGAGCGGCTGCGCTTTCCGTCTGGTACCGCTGCGGCCACCACCCTCCAGTCGCTGTACTCCGAGGGCAAGTCGGCCATCAAGAAGGCGCGGATGCTGCTGATTGCCGCGTTGTTCGGAGGGGTCTTCCCGCCGCTGATGGAGCTGCCTCTCTTCGGCCCCGATGGCGACAAGCACGGGCTGTTGCCCTACGACTCCAAGATCTTCGACTGGCTGCCGGGACGAGGCACTCACCTGGTCGATGGCAAGGAGGTCGCGTGGAAGCCGTCCGAGTGGCTGATGGTGATGGACCACAACCCCGTGATGATCGCAGCGGGCGCCATCGTTGGCATGCGCGTGAGCACTTGGATGCTGGTGGGTGGGGTGCTGCTCATCTATGTGGTGGGCCCTTACGGCTGGGACGCACAATGGGAAAACGCCGCCGGTGAGGTCGTTCGCGCCACCACCAAGCCCTACAAGGCGTGGAAAGAGATCGGGCTGTGGCTGGGCGTGCCCATCCTGGTGGCGTCGGGTCTGTTGTCGTTCGCAACCCAGTGGCGCACCGTCCTGCGCGCGATGAAGGGCCTTGTTGGCGGCAGCCTCGACTCGGGGCTTCCCCATGAGGAGCAGGCCAAGAAGGTGGAAGTGCCGGGGAGCTGGTTTGCCATCGGAGGGACGCTGTCGGCCATCGGCGTGATCTCCGTGGCCTCGCTCTACTTCGATGTGCCTGTGATCTACGGCGTGCTCGCGGTTGGCATGACCTTCTTTCTGGCGCTTGTGGCCTGTCGCGCAACTGGGGAGTCCGACATCACGCCAGTAGGGGCGATGGGCAAGCTCATGCAGCTGACCTACGGTGTGCTGATCCCTCAGTCCACCACCGCAAACCTCATGACCGCGAGCATTACGGCGTCTGCGGCGGGCTCTGCGGCAGACCTCCTCAACGACCTGAAGTCTGGCTATTTGCTCGGTGCCGACCCCCGCCGGCAGTTCCTTGCGCAGTTCATGGGCATCTTTGCCGGCACCCTCGCCACGGTATCGGGCTTTTACTTGTTGGTGCCCGATGCCACGGTTCTCAACGGCGTGGGCGACCAGTCCCCTGTGTTCCCTGCTCCGGCCGCACAAGCCTGGGCCGCAGTCGCCGAGCTGTTCCGCATGGGGATCGAGAACATGCACCCTGTGCACCAACAGGCCATCGCAGTGGGCCTCGCCATCGGTGTGTTCCTCACCGTGGTCGAGATGATGTCTCCGAAGCACATCAAGAAGTACCTGCCGAGTGGCACCGCCCTTGGTCTCGGACTTATCCTGCCATTTCAGTACCCCTTGTCGATGTTCATTGGCGCTGTGATTGCGTGGGTACTCACGATGAAGAAGCCGCAGCTCGCCAAGGACAGCATCGTGCCGGTCAGCTCGGGCGTGATCGCGGGAGTGAGCATCATGGGCGTCGTGGTCGCCTTTATCAACAACATGCTGCTGTGAGAGATGTCATGCGCTGGGGAATTATAGGGCTGCTGAGTGTGGCCTGTGGCGGAGAGCCACTGAAGACAGCGGAGGACAGCGCGGGGGGCTCTGTGGTGCCCATTGACAGCGCATCAGAGGAGGACCTCGACGTCGACGGCGATGGGGTGGAGCGTCCTGCCGACTGTGACGACAACAATGCGATGGTCTTTCCAGGCGCCGAGGAGGTCTGCAACGAGGCGGACGATGACTGCGACGGAGAGGTGGATGAGGACCTACTTTTGGCGTTCTACCTCGACTTGGATGGGGACGGACACGGTGATCCCACCGAGGTCGTGTGGGCGTGTGTGTTGCCGGAAGGCGCCTCCACTCTGGCGGACGACTGCAACGATGCCGACCCTCTTGTGTCCCCGAGTGCGGTCGAGGAGTGCAACGACGCCGACGACAACTGCAACGGGCTCGTCGACGAAGATGTCGAGGTCGAGCGCTATGTGGACAGCGATGGCGATGGCTGGGGCGATGCCGAGCGCGTGGAGAGCGCCTGTCCAGATGCCAGTGGCTACGCCGACGTGTCGGGGGACTGTGACGATGCCAATCCGCAGGTGCATCCCGGTGTCGTGTCGGATTCATGCGATGGCGAAGACAGCGACTGTGACGGGGACATCGACGAAGACAGCAAGCTCGGATGGTCCCTCCTCACCGTCGACACCAACGACAACAAGGTCTACGAGGTCGACCCCGCCAGTGCGGCGCTCAGCACCGTGGTCTCACTGAGCACTACCCAAGGCATCAACTCGATGGATGTGAGCGAAAACGGCATGTCTGTGGTCCACACCCACACCTCGCCTTCCTCCATCGAATTCTTCGACGCCTGCACTGGCGACCTCACCGCCATCGGTTCTCACGGGACCTCGGGCATTGGAGGGATCGGCTTTGGGCCGGGGGGCCGTCTGTTTGGCATCGGCAGCAACGATCGCTTGTGGGAGTTCGACCTGACCACGGGAGCCGCCACTTCGGTGGGGTCGCTTGGCATCGACATCGGCAACAGCGGACTCGCCTGGGACTGCACCCACAGCAAGATGTATGGGGCAGACGGAAGTGGCGACCGCATCTTCGAGATCGACCTCTCCACGGGGCATGCCTCCAACATCCGCTCGACCTCGGTGCCCTTTTCAAGCGTGGGTTTAGAGTACGACCATCGCTCGGGGCTGCTCTATGCGTCGACGGGCACGGCGCTGTACACCGTGGAGCCCTCGACTGGGGCCACGACCTACGTGGGGGAGCTCGATGCGAGCAACGTGGATGACTTGGCGTGGCATCCAGAGTGTCCATGAAGCCAGTGTGTCCATGAAGCCAGTGTGTCCATGAATAGGTGTGGGGCCCGTACAAAGATCGACACTTGGGACTTGCCCCGTGGGGTCTGCGACAATGCACCACATGGTCGACTGGCGGCGTGCTGGTCACAGTGAGGAGCCATCCGAGGTCCAGTCATGTTTCGCGTTCTGCTGTCTTTGGTGCTTTTGATTGCGATCCCTGCGTGTGGGCCGGTCGAACCCAAAGATGAGGTCCCTGTGGCCCCCGAAGCCATCGACACCCGTGATGGCACCTTTCACCTGCTGCTCGAGGCGGTCCCACAGCCCTACGTGGCCGGCCGCGACAGCGCTCTGATGGTCACGGTGGAGTCGGAAGGTGAGGTGGACACGACCGCCACGATGACGGTGCAGCCATGGATGCCAGACCACGACCACGGCATCTCGCCCGGACCCACCGTGACCGCGACCGAGGACGGGCGACTCCAAGCGGACTGGATGTTCTCAATGCCAGGTCGGTGGGAGCTCACGCTCGATATTGACGGTGAAGCCGGCTCAGACAGTGTGGTGGTGGCCTATGACGTGGACTGAGCGCCTTGTTGTGATCGGCCTGCCTGTGGCCATGATCCCAGCCACTGCCCATGCGGCAGCCTGCTGTGTGGGCGCTACGTCGGCGCTTCCGACACGGGTGGGGAAGTGCGAAAAGACTGTGGCTGCAGTCTCTTTCCTCCACGAGAAGACCATCGGCTGGTGGGATGATGAGGGTCAGCTTGCCACCGCGGAGGGTTACTCCGAAGAAGCTTGGATTGGAAATCTCGGCTTGGGGCTGCGGCTGGCCCGAGAGTGGGAAGTGGCTGCCAGGCTGCCGGTACGCCACAACCACCTCGCCGCCGGCACGCTCGACAGTGTAGGCAGCGGGCCTGGCGACGCGCGGGTGATGGCGCTGTGGGGTCCCGCCGAAGAAAAGCCTCGGGGAGTGGACGGCGCTGCTCCCACGCCTGTGGCCATCGCGGGACTCAGACTGCCCACGGGGCGGGACTGGACCGAGTCCGGCGACCCTCTCAGCGCGGATGTGACGGGCCTGGAGCACGCCGCTGTGGTGGTTGGGGGACAGCTGGAGCGCACCCTCGGGGCCTTTCCCTGGAGTGTGGGCGCTTTGGGCGAGGTCGACATTCAAGGAGAGGGCGGGCTCACCGGTGTCGTGGTGGGAAGTGCGACCTTTGGTCGCTACATCGGGTCGGACTGGACCGCGCTCGGCACTGCGACCCATACTTTGGGACGGGCCGATGCATCGGGCGAGTCTCAGGCGACTCACCAGACAGCTGCGGGTGCCCGATTGGTGCGTGGAAAGCCCTTGCAGTGGCGCATGTGGCTGGGCGCGGGGCTCGACCTTCCGGTGAGAGGGCTCGGACGGGCCGCTCCTCGTACCCGGTCACTGGGCCTGGGCTACGCACACGTGTGGTGAAGTCTCCCTGAGTCGGATGTCTGTGACCACCACTTCTGGGACCCCACCAAGGGCGCCTGAGTGCCAAGGTCGGGACAGAACAGGGACAGTTGGGAGTAGACTGGATTGGCTGCGGTCGGTGGCCGTGTGCGAAGGAAGACAGGATGTCTCGCAGAGAGCTCTCTTCAGGTCGGATGACCGTGAGACCGGCCCGCAGCCCGGGCGTGGGACGCGGGCTCGTGAAAGTGCATCCGCGCGCGCCGGAACCCCCGCCTGAGACGCTGGCCGAGGCGCTCAACGCCGCCGTTGAGTCGGTGGTGGTGGGCGAGCTGATGCGGCCGTCGTTGGTCGGCACGGCCAAGACCGCGGCCCGACAGGTGCTGCTGCGGCACAACATCAAGGATGCCCAGATCGATGCTTCACTGGACCGACGCCGCAACGGCATTGCGATGACGGTGGTGCTGCCGAAGAGCCCGCAGCGTGTGGGGCAGGTGGTGCTGCGGGTGGGTGTGGCCAACGTGGGTTGAGCGGTTGGGGGCCGCGCCGCGGGTGCGTGCGGGTTGCCGGAAAAGCGGACCGGACGCCTTCAGCTTGGGTCGGTGGACCGCCACTGTACTTCCACGCGCAGTCCCCGGTGGTCTGAGCCGGTGAGGCCGCCGAGCGCGACGTCACGCACCTCCAGCTCGGGCGGCACCAGCACATGGTCGAGTGACAAGCGGCCCCACGACGGCAGCCGCGCGGGCCAGGTGGGGTGGAGTCCGAAGCCTGTGCGGGCGTCTCGGAGGCCGGTGCCTTGGAGGAGAGAGCGATAGGTCAGGGCGAACACCGAGGTGTTGAGGTCACCGATGATGAGGGTGGGCACCTCGGGCCGGGCGCGGACGGCTTCGATGAGGCTGTCGACCTGCTCGCGTCGGACCTTTGCTGCCAAGCCGCTGACCGGTGGAACGAGGTGGACGGCGAAAATGCGCAGTGGGCGGCCGGCGTGGGTGAGGTGCAGCTCCAGGGCGGGCAGGTCCTCGGCGGGGGGGCCCACGAGATGGACGACCTCGGCGCGGTCCCAGGGACGCTTTGCACGGGCGGCGATGCCAAAGTTGTGATCGGCTGGTTGGTGGATGGAGGTGGGCCAGCCGCGGTCGAGCTGGGAGAGGGTGGGCTCCCAAGCGCTGGAGGTCTCTTCTAGAATGGCGAGATCGGGTTGCCAGCGGTCGATCTCCGCGATGACCCGCTCGGGGGTGGTGTTGGTTCGGAGCACGTTGTGCAGGCTCAGAACCAGTGGCTGTTCGGGCGGGGGGACGCTGGGGGTGGGGGCTGTGAGCCATACGTCAACGGGCCAGCCGCCGACCACCGTGAGGCCAAGCGCGAGAGCCAGGCGGATGGGGTCGCGCCACCAGCCCGCAACTGCGGCGAGCAGCAGGCCGCCGACGGCGAGCTGTACCGGGAAGTTGCCAGTGACTTCGAGGGGCCACCAGAGGTGGGGTGCCCATGAGACGAGCCACACGAGCCAGCCACCGACCAGGGCGATGTCGAGCCAAGCCCCACGACGCGGAGTGGGAGGTGGGGCCTTCACCACAGCGTGAGCCACACCTCGGGCACCACCCGGGTGTTGAGCCCTGCCGGAAGCTCGCCCTGGAACAGGTCGTAGACGTGCTGGACAATGGCTGCCAGTACGGTGGTTCCGAGGAGGAAGAGCAAGCGCTTGAGGAGGCCGGATGCGTGTGCGGGGGTGCCGCCGCCGGGGACCTTGGCCCAGCTGCGCATGTAGCGGTCGATGTGGAGGGCGAGCGGTAGCACGACGAGGCAGGCCAGCGGAAACCAGCCGAGCAGAGCGCCGGTGAGTGCGAGGACGTTGGCGAGACCAATGAGTCCGCGGGCGGCGGCGAGGGTGGTGGCGGGGCCGTGGGTGGCGACGAGAGTGCGGTCGCCGCGCTCCTGGTCTTCTTCTTGTTGGAACGCCTGGGCTGCGAAGCTGAGGCCGCCCATCGCGAGCGCGCACACGATGAGAACGAAGACCGTGCGGATGCTCACGCCGCCATGGGCCGCCGCGAGGCCAGCGATGGGGGTGAGCAAGCCGTAGCCGACCATGTTTATGGCAGGACCGCCGGCGGGATGGGCCTTGAGCGCGATGCGCGGATGGGAGTAGAGCACGCTGAGAATGACTGCGGTCACGGCGCATCCGACGATGATGGGCCCGCCAGCCGTCGCGAGGAGTGCGCAGACGAGGAGCGCGGCGTAGCCCAGCATGGAGGCGTTCTCGGGGACCTTGGCGGTCGCGCCGAACATTACTGGGCCTTCGTCGCGGTCACGGGCGGCATTGAGCCACATGGTGCCGAGGTGGAGGAAGGTCCAGGCCACCAGCACGATGGCGAAGGCGGGCGCTCCACGCAGATGCACGCCGGCTTCCCAGTGGCCGAGCATGAAGCCGAAGAACACCGCCAGCCAGAGCAGGGGCAGCATCCGGGGACGCGCGAGCGTGAGCCAGACACTCATGACGACAGCCACATCAGCGCGGCGACGAGGCCGACCAGCACGGGGACGTGGGCCATGTAGAGAAACAGGCTGTGGCGGCCGATTCGGCGGAGGAGGCGTGCGAGTGGGCCGTCGACAGCGGCGTGAGCGAGTGATGCGGTCTGGAGCCAACGACCCCCGACGACGCCGAGCATCACCACGCCAAGCCATGGCATCAACGGCTGGATGTCGAAGGTGACGGGCACGCGGGGCGACAGGCCGGTCCAGTGCAGGGCGGGGTGGTCAAAGGCTGGGTTGGACACCCAGATGCCAGTGGCGACGACGCCGAGACCCGAGACGAAGAAAAGTGAGGTCGGTGCGCGCAGCAGGGGCCGCACCAGCACGCTGCAGGCCGCGATGCTGTGCAGGATACCGAAAGACACCGCGCGCCTGGGGTTGAGCACGAGGCTGGTGATGGTGATGACCGCAGCGCATCCGAGCAGCTTGCCGATGCGCAGCCAGAAGCTTTGCCCACGGGCGCCAGACAGGTGGAGGCTCACCCCGACAAGCGCGAAGAAGGCGCTTGCGATGGACTTTTGGAAGGCCTGCCAGCCCAGGCTCTTGCGGAGAGGGAGGTCGAGCAGGCCGGCATCTGTGGCGAACCAGCTGAAGTGGTAGGCGACCATGGCCACAAACGCGAGGCCGCGCAGAAAGTCCACGAGAGGGATGCGGCGTGGGGCGGGGGGAGGCGGCACCCGGGGTCCCTACCCAGCCGCACGGCGAGCGGAAAGGAATAGTGGTCGTCGGCTAGGGTGCGGGGAGCTGAACCCGCGGGCCTACACCGAAGCTGGCGGATGTCTGGAAGGAGGCACTGGTGCGCCAGGTCGTGTAGGGACCAAAAAAGCTCGTGGTGTCAGTGCTGTGGGAGTAGGAGCGTCGAACGTCCACTGGATAGAACGTTTTCAGCTCGTAGCTTGGCCACAGCGCCTGCCACTGGAGCTGATTGTTGGGCGTCACGCTTATTGGAAGGGTGTCCGATCCGACTTGATCGCAAGCGCTGTCGATGGTGAAGCCGGATCGAGAGACCAAGTTGCGGCGTTCCGTCTCGAAGTAGCGTGCGTGGCTGAAGTCGCTGTTGTTCAACCAGTATCGGTCGAAGCTGGCCTTGTTCACGCTCCAATCGCAGCTCTGCAGTCCACCGGCTTGGGTGGGCAAGCGGACCTGTCCCTGCAGATCTGTGACGACGAACGTGTCCATGCTTGCTGCGGAGTGGCCCGCGAAGACGAAGCAGGTCGAGCCATAAGCGTTGATGTAGGTATAGGATCGGCTCGTATGCGAAATCCATCGGCTGTGTGCCGCGTGGCCGCTTGTCACCCAGATCTCGCCCTCGGGGCAGTCGTCGATTCCCCAGCAGTCGCCGTCTTCGCAGTCTACGAGGCCATCGCCATCTTCATCGATGCCCCCCGAGCATGCTTCGGTGCATGCCTCGCTCCCTGCGCAGTCGGCATCTTCGCAGTCCAAGAGTCCGTCAAGATCGTCGTCGATGCCGTTGGAACAATCCTCGACACAAGCGTCTGCGCAGTCGTCATCTTCGCAGTCCAAGAGTCCGTCAAGATCGTCGTCGATGCCGTTGGTGCAGTCTTCTGGTGGAGGGTCTGTCTCGCCCGTGTCCACCGATCCATCACTGCCGCCGTCATCCGAACCGTCCTCTCCATCGGATGTCTCGCCACCGTCGGAAGTACCCTCCGAATGAGTAGCGTCGGCGGTAGTCTTGTCGTTGGCCGTCGGTGGCTCGCATCCAAGTAAGAACAGGTAAAAGAAGTGGGTGCGGGGCAGCATGGGCATCTCGTGGGGTGAGTTTGTCAGTCTGCCGGTTTGAACGGAAAAGGGCAATTGCGTAGTCTTTGTAGTTGTGGCGCGGCGATAGTGGAGCCGTGCCTCAGGGGAATGCATCTGCGGTGATTCTGAGTTAGACGATAAGTCATGAGTTGGAAAAAACCGCTAGTACGCTCGCTTGATCAAGAACATGCCAGTGGGCAAGCTGAAGGGCCGGGCGTGAGTCCTGGTGCCCCA
>Ga0315322_10003018_pt1 | contig 13042 bp, 8 predicted proteins | sample M110021515metaG_FD_203461 | JGI IMG/M metagenome (GOLD analysis project Ga0315322, IMG submission 203461) | Ammonia-oxidizing marine archaeal communities from Monterey Bay, California, United States - M1 100m 21515 | ecosystem: Environmental > Aquatic > Marine > Intertidal zone | place: USA... | reverse complement strand
TCGGTCTTCGGCTCTGATTTGTCTGTGACGCAGGACTGGTGGTCATCAGCCAAGGTGGCACTCGAGTTTGCACTCGAGGCAAGTGTTGGCAACTGGATCAGGCAAACCGCAGATTCAAGCTTCGTCAGCAGTGGGCAGCTTACCAGCTCACTCGTGCTGAAACAGAACGCAGATCGCCGAAGGCGCTGTGACGTTGCTGCGGTTGTAAGTGAGTTCACCTGTATCCGTGTCTACAGCGAAGGCGGCTAGCGTGTGGGAATCTTGCCCGGCAGCAAGCAGCCAGCGGCCTGAGGGGTCGAGGTTGAAGTTGCGTGGTGTGGCTCCTCGGACAGGTTCGACTTCGATGACTGACAATTCGCCATTGGCTTGGTCAACGCGGAAGGCGGTAATCGTGTCATGGCCACGGTTTGCGGAATAAACAAATTTACCGCTCGGATGAACACGTATTTCGGACGCACTCTTGAATAGTTCTTTTTGCAGTAATTCAGGTGCGATTGTGGGTATGGTTTGCTTGGCGAGCATGGTTCCATTTTTGGTGTCGTAATCAAATACCGTTACACTGAGAGCGAGTTCATTCAACACATAGATGATTTTTCCATTGGGATGAAATTTCATGTGTCTTGGGCCACCGCCGGCTGGGACTTCGCCGTCGCCATGCGGGGTCAGCTTTGCATTTTGCGGATCAATCTTGTAGATCACGACTTTGTCCAAACCCAGATCAGGGACGAATGCAAAACGGTTATCGGGTGAGAAACCTACCCAGTGTGCATGCGGCGCATCTTGACGCCCCGGCACCGCTCGCGAGCCACCTTCGTGTTTGATGAGTTCGGTGGCGGCGTTGAGCGATCCGTCTGGTTTCAGCGAGAACGCTGCTACTGACCCGCCCCCGTATTGTGCGGTGAGCAACATTTGACCGGTGGGGTCAACGGCCACGTGCGCAGCAGTACCATCGCCGATTGGGAGGGAGTTGTCCAATTGCAGGCTGTGTTTTTTGCCTTCGTGAACGATCCGATATGCTACGACTGATGGTACGCCATCCAACTTCCCGACAGCGTAGAGATGATGTTGATCTGGGTGGAGGGCAAGGAACCCTGGGCCGCTGATCTCTGCGGCAAGTTCGGGTTCAGATAATTTGCCGCTGCCAGTGTCTAGCAGGCAGTGGTAGATACCTTCACTCGGTTTGCGGGCGCTCGTCCCAATCCAAACGTCGATCTTCTTGCCTTTGTCTATTTCTTCGGCCGCAAGTGATTGTGTTTTTGGTCCGGTTGCGAATGACATCATAAACCCAAGAGCGAGGGCGACAGTAAACATGGGGCGTGAGATCAGCTGCATGGAGGATTGTCCTGACAGGCGGGAGATGCTCGGGTGATTCAACACACAAGCAGGATTGAGGGCACGAGGTGGTGGGACTAAGCAAGCAGGTAGACGCGGATATCTTTCTGTAGGGACACCTCGGGAGAGGGACACTTGGCACATCCGGACCTAAGCATACACGGCAAGTAGCATGCGGGGCACAAAAATTTCTGATCCATAGCATAGCACAGCTGCAATAAAAAACCCGCCTGCCGAGACTAAGGTTGTCTCGACAAGCGGGGCTGTTTTCTCGCAATCAGTTTGATGTGCGAGTGGGGTGGCCATACCGAAGTATCGGCCCGCCGACTTTAACTACGGGTTTCCACCCCGTTGGCTAGTACAGCAATAATCCACTTGCTCACCTCCTTTCAAAACGGTTCGACGATTCACAGCCCGGGTGCCAACCAGAAAGAGCCGTTCCTCGTACTAAAAAGTCTTTCGCGACGCGTTATCGCGAACCGACAGCAACATTATCCCTACCAGTCAAATGAGCGGCAAGAGAAAAAACGCTGTCCTTTTTGTAGACGTGCACAAGACCGTTTGGGTTCACCAAAACCGTTTTTTTCGGAGCAGTTTTTAAACTGTTTAATTCGGGGAAAGTTTTGGTTTTTTCGGTTAACTTCTAGGTTTGTCGATCTCGTAAAGAACGATGATCAACACATCACCCGCGGCGAATGAATTCAGGGGGCCATCGTTTGCGTTATTTTGCGATGTCAGGTTGCCGTTAATCGAAAGCACTCTTGCTCCGCTTTTTCGCATCCAGCGATTGATTTGACTTTCCATTTCTGCGAGTTCGTTATCGACACTCTTGAAAAGTTTAATTTGTTGCATGAAACACTCTCAGACAAGGGAAACGGTTTTTTTTATCATAACATTTGCTTCAATAGAAACACATTGGGAATCGTCAGGACGAGATGCTGCAAGCCATGCACCTTAGCTATCGTCCGTGCTGGGTTGCTACTCGTCTCCTCTCGAAGAAAGCGTCTTATCGGCGGTTCGGAATGCCGGGGTCTGCATCTGCGATAGGTCGAGTTAAAGGCTTTGTCATGGGTCTGTCAGGGATTGCGGCAGGTTCCCAAACTCTGAGTTCAACATCGTCGATCGTGGCTTCGCCACCACCGATCAATTCAAACATCACGTGAATTTCCGTTTCTTCGGTTGCTTGGCGATACAAACGTACGCTCGCCCAATCTGCCTGACCACGGATCAAGACGCCCATGGGTTGCCCGCCGATGCTGTCGTACATGAGCAGTCCTTGATGAGGTCCCCCAAAGCCAAGTGTTCGAACTTTGGCATCGATTCGGATTGCGCGACCGGCAGATACACGTACCGATGGACTTTGAATTTGTACCACGGTTCCCTCATAGCCACCTGGTAACGCTTCATCGGATAACGAGGTGACTCGCGCACGCAGCGCACCTGGACCCTCGTAGGCACCGCGGGTGATATGCAGCAACTCGCTGTGGGCACTTGTGGTCAGGCGTTTGCCAAATGTCCATCGTTCACTGCCAATCAGGTCTTTCGTGTCGAGGTTGCCGCTGGTCAGCAGATTGCGTCCCCATCCGCGGTCGTCCATCAGCGGCCGCCAGATGGTTTGGATTTCTGAAGCACCCATATCAACAGGTGGGCAACTGACTCGCATGGGCCAGTTTGGCATTAGTGCTTCGGCAAGTTGCCACTCACTTCGCATTGCCCATGCATCTGCGCGGCATGCCATTCTAAGTGTGCTGTCGATATCTCCCGAGCGGAACATTGGTTCCGCCTCTGCGAGTGTTTGTTGAGCTACACCCACGAGATTGGAAACGGATTGTCGGTTCACAGCGCGCGTTGCTGTGGCAGTTTGCCAATGTCGTGAACTTTGTTCGACCAAATTCGTGGCTAATTGCCACCGGTCCAATGCCGCTTGTCTTGCGAACCGTTGAGACGACAGGCTGGCTTGGCCACCCATCGCAGGGTCGCTACTTAAAATCAGTATTTCGGCTGCGTCGGGGGAGACGATTCTCAGCCGGGCACCCGTAGGGGTTAACTCGGGCGTGATGCGTTCGGCAGAAAAATGCGTCAATCTCCAAGCGGTTTTGGCTGCGTCGGCCGGCGTCAGAAGGATGTCTAGCGTTTTTCCATCACCGGCCAAGACTTCAGAACCTCGATGGGCGGTTGAGGTGGCAATCAATAAGTCGGTTTGATTGGTTACCAACCGCGTGCAGTGATAATTTGCCCCGGCCAATGGAGGCGGTGTCATGGGCGTGGCAGAAATCACCCACGGACTGATCATCGCAATCATGCGATTGACGTAACTGAGTGCCATCGCCCGTTGTTCGTCCAGTAATGCCCCTGATGTCAATGAGCGAGAAGAGCGGAACACAATGGCTGTGGGGGTGACCTCAAGGCTTCGCATGGCCTGTAGCCACATGGCGTGCCAGTGGAACCGCTGTGGTTCAGGCGCTCCGATCGCTTCTGCAATTGCTTCGACTTGTCTTAGCATTGTTTGGGGAGGCATACTGACGATTCCCACCGCGACGGGAATTCGGTCCCCGAGTTTGCGGCGCCTCTGTATCATCTGTGTTAATTCCTCGTCACCGCTCAGCCCTCTGACGCGATGCGGCAAGTCGTCGATGATGGCGTTGAGCAATGATGCATAGTCCCGCCACGACTCTGATGGCGCGCCAATAATCGGGCGTTGCCAGCGAGTGGGCCATTTTTTGAGGCGTTGAACTGTTTGCGTTGCTTCGTCGATCTGACGACTGTCCAATGCTTTGCCTGTGCCGACATACCAACCAGCAATGGGTTCCAGCAACGCTTGGATCTCTGGATTCGGGGAGGTTGGGGGAGGCGCGTATATCAAAACACGCGAGCGGATCGCTTCACTGAGAATGTCTGCGTCGGGTGGCTTGGATAGCAGAACAGCATCAAATCCGAGTGAACGAATCCAAGATAACGGTTCACCGTTATGTTGCAGGATGCGTATGATCTTGCCAGTTTCGAAAGCACTTGCCGACACGCGTGGATTCGTCAGTTGGGTCTGCTGTCCCGGGCGCATACTTAAGATCGATTTTTCTTTTGGACGATTCCCGGTGGCAATGCCTTCACTGACAGGGATCAAACCATTGACTCGTAAATTATCGATCCGTAACGCTGAGCGTCCAGCACCGCTGTAGGCATTGATCACGACTCCATCGACGTAAGCATCCCGGAGGTCTGCTTTGCTTCCGTATTCAGTTCGAACAGCGACCGACTTAAGGCGTAATTGTCGTTCAATCGCTCCGATACCGATGGAGGCGAACTCGCTGGGAGATTGATAACTCGCACCGTAGACGACTACCGAAACAGGGCGGCTGGTATCGGGGTCAATCAGATAGGGGTAGCGAACCCGCAATCCGATTTGAGCGCCGCTTTTGGCGCTCATCACTGAAACGGTGGCCGTCAGGTCATCGAGGGGTTGCACGGGTTCGATAGGGTAAACCAGCAAAGCTTCCGTGCCATTGCCAGATAGCAGCGTCACGTTTTCACAGGCGCCGGCATTCACTCCGCCGTCAGCCAAGTGTCCCTGCGAGGTCACACGAGCTTCGCAGTCAGAGGCTTGCAAGTGCCAACGCGGAGGATAAGCATCTAAAGAGTCGTAGATCTGAGCGATCGCAGGCGTCGTAAGCAGCCAAGTCAACCCAGCTATCCAACCAGAGGCAATACGCAAGGCTTGCCGAAGTTGCATGTTTGGCAGCCTTTCAAGGAATGCGAGCGTATGAAATGACATCGATCATTGACCTCGGAGCTGGCAACGGAAACAATCCCGACAACGCTTCGGAAACGCTCCCCGCGAACTCTCTCCCAGGCGTGCACAGTTCTAGGTGTGTGGTGAAAGCGACGTGGCGTTGAAAAAACTCCACACAGAGTTGCTAGCCTCCGCCGCCGGCCTAAGTCCCTTCTGTACCAAGATTTAGAGTGCAAAGCCAAGCCGAAACGCCGTTGCTTTTTGTCAACGTCGGTTTTTTTTAAAATAGCGGCGGGTGAGCTCTAAGTGCTTGTTTTCAAAGGGGTTAAGTGCCTGGCGTGACTCTGCTGCCGAGATTTCGGCACTGCAGATGCAACGGATGGCAATCAAACAAACAAGCCACATGTAGACCCTTCGGAGCAACTCTGGATGCCAAACACTATCGGATCCACCAAGAAGATTAACGACGAGACCCCCATCGAACTGCAGGAGATGGCGAAGGCGATTGAATCACTCCCAGCCCGCTACCAAGAAAAGGTGGCACCAGCCATGCAGCGAGTCGTGCAGTGCAGCACACGTCGCCGGAGAATCCTCAACCTGGTTCAAGAAGCATTGTCCCAACTTCGGCTCGATATGAAGTACTTGATCTTCGATCTCGAAGCGACGCGACGTGAACGGGATGAGTACAAGCAGATGCTCGAAGAAGACGGACGCCTGTAGTCACAGCCCAGACGCTGTTGTGCTGTTTTCTTGCAGACCTTGTTCTTCCAGACCTTGTTCATGGCTGACTTCAGCGAAGGTTTCAAATGCAACCAACGTCATCGCTCAATGGATGCCTCGCTGATGTGGCATTCTCGAACTGCGGCGTACTCGCTTTGCGGTTGACTAAGATTGCAGCCTGACTTGGGTGCAGCGTGACTTGAGTGCAGCGTTTCCTTATCTGGCAACCCTAAGTGACGAGAGTTAAGGTCGACAGTAAGGAAAAGTTGATTCGGAGACGGGAACAAGCATGCGAAGTGTTCTCGACACCGTACGACTCGCCTGACTGTCTGCATGGCAGTTGGCGGCAAGCGGTAGGTAACCATTTCAACTGAGCAGCTGAGGTATGACCTGCCCGTGCACATCAGTGAGTCTTCTGTTGATGCCGTTGTGATAGAAACTCAGTCGAGTATGGTCGATACCCAACAAGTGCAGTGCAGTTGCATGGAGGTCGTAGCTGTAGGTTGCAGACTCAATCGCTTTGAAACCTAGTTCATCAGTTGCGCCAAAGCCGACTCCACCGCGGATGCCACCACCAGCCATCCACGCGGTGAAGGCCCCAGCGTTATGATCGCGTCCGAGCGCTGTGCCACCTTGCGAGGCGGGCTGGCGACCAAATTCGGTTGTGCAGATGACCAAAGTCTCTTCCAACATGCCTCTCTGCTTAAGGTCTTTTAGTAAGGCTGCAGCGCCGGTGTCCAGCACTTTGCCCCAGTAGCCGTGGTCTCGCGGTAAGTCTTCATGGCTATCCCAGTTGGGGCGTATTTTTCGCGCCGTGGTATTTTCTGCACCACAATAAATCTGTACGAAACGAACGCCTTTTTCGACTAACCTGCGTGCAAGCAGGCACTGACGGCCAAATGCCCCCGTGTCTGTACCGTCGAGATCATACATTCGTCGCGTTTGTTCCGTTTCCTCGGATAGTTCAGTCACCTCTGGCGCGCTGAGCTGAAGCCGGGCTGCCAGTTCGTAGGCCCTGATGCGTGCATCCAGTTCTGTATTTCCGGGGCGTGCTTGTTGATGAATTTTATTCAGGCGATTCAGGAACGCGAGGCCATCGCGATCGGCTGCTGGTGTGGCGAGGGTGAAGTCACTCGGTGGGAATAAGTCTGCGATCGGTTGAGCAGGGTTTGCGGTGTCCAACGTAGTCGCTTGATGAGTGGCTGGAAGAAACCCCGCACCCCAGTTGATGATTCCTCCCGGCGGCAGACCACCGGGATCTGGGAGCACGACGAAGGCAGGTAAGTTCTCTGATTCACTACCCAGTCCATAGGTGACCCAGGAGCCCATGCTGGGGAACCCCGGTAGCGTGAATCCTGTGTTCATCATAAAGCAGGCAGGCCCGTGCAAGGCGGTCTTGCTGTGCATCGAATAAATGAAAGACATGTCGTCGATGCAACTTGCTAGCCTCGGGAAAAGATCGCTCATCCATAGTCCCGATTCACCGTGCTGTCGAAATTTCCAATGGCTACCACGGCAATTCCCGGGTTTGGAGGCGAAGAATTGCATTTTGCCTCCTGGGTCAAAGGGCGTGCCGTCACGCTTTTGCAGTTCGGGTTTGTGGTCAAACGTGTCGACCTGGCTCATTCCGCCGGGGCAGAATATTTGTATGACACGTTTTGCCTTGGCTTGGTGGTGAGATTGGCCAGAGGATTCTTGGTTCAGCATGGCTGATAACGCGAAGGCCCCAAAGCCTCCACCTGCCGTTTTAAGAAAATTGCGTCGCGTTGTCATTGGTTTCTGATTCGGATGAGGAGCGGTGGGATGCACTGCTGATCGAAAGAGGATTTTGTTTGTTAGAGAGGGACAGGTGTTTGGTGGGGAAAGTCCTGATATTTTCCGTCGAAAAACATGACCTGCGTGCGCGGTTGGGATCGACTAAATCGACGTGCTGAGTCGTCCCAATGATGGTTCATTCGTGTGAAGTTGGCGTGATTCCAACATCTGTCTTGTACGGCATTGGAATTTCCTGAGCACACTCTCAGCGTCAATCGACGTATAGAAACTCGTTTGAATTCAGCAAAGATCGGCAAAGTGTGAATAGTCCTTGCTGTTCGATGAGTTGCGTGGCAATTCGAGCTTCTGTTGATGTTGGTAGGCGTGCATAGGCAAATCGAAAAGCGTTGTTTATCTGTTGTTCAATGTCGTGTTTCGACGAGTTGCGAACACGTTCTGAAAAATACGATGCTTGCCGCAGCATGAAGTCGTTGTTGTAAAGGGTGAGTGATTGCAGCGGTGTTGTGGTTGTTTCGCGTTTTGCCGTCAAGTTTGCAGGGTCCGGGCAATCCAGCGTTCTTAAAAAACGATCAGGCGTCGTTCGTACGATGTAGCGATAAATGCTGCGACGCCACAGTTCAGGTTTGTCCGCAGTGATGTAGGTGTAAATCGGAGCATAAGCATCTTGGTAGTGGAAATCCTGAAACCCGGGACCACCTCGTGTGGTATTCAGTTTTCCACTTACGAACAAAACTGAATCGCGAATCGCTTCCGCTTCAAGGCGTCGCGTGTTCTGACGCCACAACAGTCGGTTATCTACGTCAGTGGATAGGGCGGGGTTGTCAAGTTGAAAGGTTGATTTCTGTTGGTACGTTTCGCTGAGCAAGATGATTTTGTGCAATCTCTTAAGCGACCATTGTTGAGCAATCAACTGGTTAGCGAGCCAGTCGAGTAACTGTGGGTGTGAGGGTGTGTCTCCACCAGCACCAAAGTCGCTGGAAGTGTTGACGAGTCCCTGCCCGAAGTGCCATTGCCACATGCGATTTGCGATAACCCGAGCCGACAAGGGGTTGTTTTGTGCTGTGATCCACCGAGCAAGTGCAACGCGTCGTTCCCCTTCGGGAGTTTCGCTTGTGCCAAGATGTGAATCCAGCATGACAAGGGCGGAAGGCGCGGTGGGCGTCACAGGAGGCCCCCGTGGCGTCTCAGCATCACCTCGCTCCAGTACTCGGATCGGTGGCGGTACTGGTTCTGCCACGGGGCCATAGAATCTTGGTGGAGAGCCGAGCAAGTTGAGGCTTTTAGTAAGGCCTTTGCGTTCCAGACGTAGCGTTCGAAGTTGCTGTTGGTCTTTCGCGGTCAGTGAACGAGTTTGCGTTGACTTCAACTTGGGATCACCGAAACCAATTTGGTCCATTCCAAATCCATTTCCACCATCCGTGGAAATGAGGGTCAAGAATCTAGCCGATTCTGGAATCTCAATGTCAATGGTTTGCAGGCCCATGGAACGCTTCAATCCACGCTTTTCGAAGACCTTTACGGCATCGACGAAAATCCATGCGTCTGCATAAGATCCATCATCGGCCCCGAAGTAGCCAACTTTGGCTAATAAACGCATTTCGCCCCACTTTGAGGCTGTTCGAATTGCGTCCAGATCAAAGGTGATCCCTGCGTTGGCGTGCAAACCTAACAGCGAATGCCCCTGCTTGGTAAAGTCGGTGCCGTCCAGTTCATTTGAATGTTGGCTTGCGACAGGACCATTGCGAATCATGTCCCATGCCTGACCAGATGTGGTCGGAATGCCGGTGATGGTGATCCCGGTTGAGCTAATCGGGATCTTTGCGGATCCATCCGCGCCGTCAGGTACAAAGACGCCATCGATGAATTCGAATTGGGAAGTTGAGTACTTATTGGGAGTTACATTCCCAAGCTTTCCAAAGTCCCGTGTTTGGACTTTTGCTGAACGCGTGTCGATGCCATTACGGTAGGTGCCGCTGCCAAAGCCGTTTCCGCCTCCCACCGTATCCGCTAGATCGAAGCCTTTGCCTTCGAGACGACCGATGGTGTAGTCGATCCTATCCCGCTTATTGGCGAGAAGGGCCTTTTGTATTTCGTATTCCTTCAGGGCTGCATCGCTGATAACTCGGTCGCCGCGCTTGACCCCAGCGAAAACAGAACGCAACTGATAGTACTCTTGCTGGCTGATAGGATCCAATTTGTGATCATGGCATCGAGCGCAATTGATCGTCATTGCGACAGTGGATGTCATGACCTGAGTAGCAATGTCATCGAGATCGAGAGAGCGAGCGGCTCGTCGCAATTTGGCACTCTTGGTTTCTACATGGCCGACATAATCCCAGGGGCCCGCCGCTAAAAATCCTGTTGCCACCACGGCTTGCTGGTCTGCGGGCCATAAAATGTCTCCGGCTATTTGTTCCTGCAGGAACCGGTCATAGGGCTTGTCTTCGTTGAGGGATTGGATGACATAGTCCCGGTATCGCCAAGCATTGTCGCGTCGTCGGTCACGTTCAAAGCCGTGTGTGTCTGCGTAATGGGCAAGGTCAAGCCAGTGTCTTGCGTATCGTTCTCCGTAGTCAGGAGAGTCCAATAGTTGGTCGATCAGTTTTGAGTAAGCTTGCGGATCCGGGTCCGTAACGAAGTTTTGGACTGCTGCGGGTGTAGGTGGTAAGCCGTGCAGATCAAAATAAAGTCGCCGAATCAGGGTGCGGCGATCGGCACGGGGGCTGCGTGTAAGGTTTTGTTTCGCGAGCTGCGTGTTGATCAAATGATCGATCACCGTTGCATTTGCTGCTGTGCTTCCTGCATTCACTTGGTCGAGATTACTTGTGTCAAGAGTTTGCAGCGGTTGATAGGACCACCATGATTGCTGCGACGATCTCGGAATGGTGATCACAATGTTGTCTGGCCAACTTGCTCCCTCTTTGATCCACTGTTTCAGCAGTGTGACTTCGGTTGCCGAAATGGCCGAGCCTTGTTTCGGCATCTCAGGTTTTGAGCCATCAAGGGATTGGACCAGCTGCAGGAGCGAACTTTCTGAGACGTTCCCGGCAATCACGTGCCCACGGTCTTTCAAGTCTGTCTGTGTTTCCAGTGAGAAGTCACCTTGACGGTTCTTTTCGTGATGGCATCGAACGCAGTGCTTCGAGAAAATGGGGGCTATCTGTTCGGCAAAGTCAATGTTTGCTGCGCCAACCTGTTGTGCACTTATGAAGCATGCTTGTGTCACAATCGTAACCACGACCCACCACGCGGAAGCAGACGAAGTGTAGCCGGGATGTCTGCGTATCATGCCAGTGCCTCTTTGATGACGTTGCCATGCACGTCAGTGAGGCGTCGCTCGAATCCGTTGTGGTAGTAGGACAGTCGTTTATGATCCAGCCCTAGTAAATGAAGCACGGTGGCGTGAAAGTCGTAAACGGTTGTGATGTTTTCGACAGCCCTGTGTCCAAATTCATCCGTCGCACCGTAAGTGAAGGGAGCTTTGACTCCAGCTCCCATCATCCATGCGGTGAAGCCATCGGGATTGTGGTCACGACCGCTGGCTCCCGCTTGGAAGGTTGGCATGCGTCCAAATTCAGTCATCCAAACAACGAGCGTGTCCTTCAGAAGCCCTCTACGCTTGAGGTCACGGAGCATCGCAGCGCAAGGCTGATCGAGAACTGGCCCATGTTTGCTGTATTGTTTAGCGAGCGACTTGTGGCCGTCCCAGTTGCTGACACCCTCGCCACCGGTTTGATACGCTCCGTTGAAGAGTTGGACAAAACGGACTCCCTTTTCAAGAAGTCTGCGAGCAAGAATGCAGTTTTTTGCAAATTTTGCTTTGATTGGATTGCTGGTATCATCCGCACCATATTCATGAAGCGTGCTCTTTGACTCCGTAGAAAGGTCCGTGACTTCGGGAACGCTAAGCTGCATACGAGCTGCCAGTTCATAGCTGGAGATTCGAGCAGCAAGGTCTGTGTCACCCGGGAACTTTTCAAGATGTTCCTGGTTCAAGCGGTTCAGGAAATTTCGTGTCGCTTTGTCTGTCGTATCTGTGACTCCCTCAGGAGTGTAAAGGTTGCTGAGTGGTTTGGTCGCGTTGAACTCCGTTCCTTGGTAGGCGGCAGGCAGGAAGCCCGGTCCCCAATTGTTGACGCTTGATTGCGGTGTCCCGCGGGGGTCTGAGATTGCGACGTAGGAGGGTAGGTTTTCGTTTTCGGTACCTAACGCCCAAGTCGTCCATGCGCCCATGCTAGGGAACCCATCGAGTGTGTACCCAGTCGACATGAAGTTTTCGCCCGGGCCATGTGTGCTCGTTTTACCTGTCAGTGAATGCAGGAAACACATGTCATCGGCAAGATCGCCGAGTTGCGGAACCAAGTCAGAGATCATTTTTCCTGATTCGCCACGTGGTTTAAATTCCCACGGGCTTTTTGTCAGCATTCCCTGTTTGCCTTGGAACGTGAGAAGATCTTCTGCCCCAGGTAGTGGTTTGCCGTGATGCTTGATCAGTTCGGGTTTGTAGTCGAATGTATCAAGTTGACTGCAAGCACCGGCACAAAAAATAACGAGGACGCGTTTGGCAGCTGCTGGGTGATGGGGGACGCGTGATGCGAACGGTTTGCTGGCATCGATTTGTGGGCGAATTGGCTCTGTAGGGGTGGCCAGTAGTTGCTGATCCTGCAGCAGGCTTGCCAGTGCGATTCCACTCAAGCCGGTGGCTGCGTCAGCAAGAAAATTGCGGCGATTCAGAAGGTTGGTCATGGAACTTTGTGTTCTGAAGGGAACGATGGGGAATGCAGAGGTCAGGCCGTGAGACGCTTCGCTAGCGATTGGTGCTTTAGGGGTGTGAGTGGTTGCCGTGTTGGCATTTTTTCCGGTGCTCATCTGCAAGGAAGGTGCTCAGCTAAAAAGAACGCCATGCGCGTTCGTATCAAGCTTTACCAAGGGGTCAATTGCGTGTTTGGTTTTAAGGAATGAAAACAAACTCGTTCGTGTTGAGCATGGCGCGGGTGAATTGTGTTAAGCCTGATTGTTGAATAAAGATGGTGCTATCGCTTAACTCAGCTTCCGTTGGATTCCGTTGGAAGCAAAGATTCCACGCCAGTCGGACTCGATCGGAATCGTTCTTGGCTTCTTTTCTCAGCCTTTCGGCGAATAGGCCAGCCTGTTGCATCATGAAACGGCTGTTCAATAAGTTGAGTGCCTGAAGGGGAGTGGTCGAGCGACTTCGTTTGGCAACCACCATGCTGGCATCTGGACAATCAAACGCTCCAAAAACATGCTCTCGCTCTTGACGCACTTTGGTCATGTAAATCATGCGTCTCCAGTCAGCCGGACCGTAGCTCTTTTTCTCGTGGTAGTGCCTGACGTTCTCCATCTCGACCTCGAACGGATTGAATCCGGGGCCACCTGCAGCGTTTAGGTCAAGGGTCCCTGTGACAGCAAGGATGGAATCACGGAGAGCTTCCGCCTCAAGTCTGCGAGGCGGAAACCGCCACAGTA
>Ga0315322_10003017_pt1 | contig 13044 bp, 13 predicted proteins | sample M110021515metaG_FD_203461 | JGI IMG/M metagenome (GOLD analysis project Ga0315322, IMG submission 203461) | Ammonia-oxidizing marine archaeal communities from Monterey Bay, California, United States - M1 100m 21515 | ecosystem: Environmental > Aquatic > Marine > Intertidal zone | place: USA... | reverse complement strand
TATAATAATCACCTTCTAGAACTGCTGTCGTCCTAATAGCTGCCATATCACTTCCAGCATCCGGCTCTGACCATCCTTGAGCCCAGATGTGATCCCCTGCAGCCATTGCATTTAGAAATTTAGATTTCTGTTCATGAGTTCCAAATTCCATCAAGGTCGGACCGAGCAAAAAAACTCCATTTTGATTAACTCTTGTTGGGGCCTCAGCCCGATAATACTCTTCCTCGAAGATTAACCATTGAATCAAATCCAGACCTCTACCTCCATACTCTTTCGGCCAAGTAACCATTGACCAATTTCCTTGATTTAATGTTCTCTCCCACTCTCTATGTTGCTCAAAGCCTTCTTTCGTATCCAATGATAAAAGTGGCTTCTGGGGAACGTGATCTTCTAGCCAAGATCGAACTTCTTCTCTAAATATATTTTGTTCTTTAGAAAACTTAATCTTCATCTTGGAAATCTGCATCTCTTTTTTCTACAAATGCATCTCGAGCCTCCTGTGAGTCCTTGGATTTGTATAATTCTAAAGTAAAAGTTTGCTCAGACTTGTAATGCTCATCAACATTGCCATTCTCAATTGCATTCAAAGCCTTTTTAGCTAAATTCATTGCAATTGGACTCTTGGAAGCTATGTCATGAGCAATAACTAATGCGGCCTCTCGAACAGCGTCTAAGTCTGGATGCAGCGACTCAATTGAGCCATATTCATATGCTCGTTGAGCAGAAATAGGTTTGCCAGTAAACATCATTTTTCGCACTGCTTGCAAAGGAAAAAGCCTACTTAAATGTGCTCCACCACCTAATGCCCCCCTATCAATTTCCGGCAAGCCAAAATAGGAATCTTCAGTTGTAATGACAATATCAGAAGCACCTGCCAGCAAAATACCTCCACCGAGGATGAAGCCATGACAAGCAGATATCACAGGAACATTTGAAGCATGAATTGCTCTTGCAGTTTTCCAACAACCATCATTTACATCTGTAATTTTAGATGGGTCTACTTGCAGCTCTTTGATATCAGCTCCGGCGCAAAAACCCTTACCCTGAGCCGATATGACAATTACTCTTACATCATTATTGTGAGCTAAATCATCAATATTGATTGCCAGATCCAGCCACTGTGTTGACGTTAGTGCATTTACAGGAGGGCAATCTAAAACAATCTCAGCAATACCTTCAGTAATAGAAGTTTTAATACTCATGAATCATCCTCAATCTTTTTAAAGTTATCTGCTGCAATAGCAAACTCTGTCATGATTTGATCAATTAGTTCTTTGCATGAGGGAAGATTCGTTATGATCCCAGCCACTTGACCTGAAGGCATAGCACCTTCATGTGGTGAGCCCTCCACCATTGCCTTTTGAATAATTGCTGGGCTATTAGCAGACATAATTGATTGTGAGATAGTTAAATCATCTCCCTTAAGCATCGCAAAAAAAGATTTAAAAAGATCGGTAAAAGAGGCTTTGGTTATTTGTTTATATTTCCATGCTGAAGTCACTGACATGATGAACAAGGATACAGGGTTTGAGCGATCTATTTTCTTTATATAATTATTAAAAATTAAACGGTGAGATAAGCCATCAAATTTTTTAGTTATTTTAATTTCTTCAACCTCTGCTGAAAGATAAGCTTGTTTAGTGTTGCTGGGTACAGGACTCTCTTGAGTCATCATAAAACGAGTTCCCATGGCAATTCCACATGCACCCCATGCAAGGGATGCCGCTAAACCAGACCCATCTCGGAACCCTCCTGCAGCGACCACTGGAATATTGACATTTTCCAGGACAGAACTAAGCAATAAAGTTGTTGGTGTTGATCCAGTATGACCTCCCCCTTCCGATCCTTGAATTACCAGAGCATCAGCACCGAGTTGTTCAGCTTTGATCGCGTGTTTAAGCGCACCTACTGTTGGTATGCAAACGATTCCTTGTTGCTTAAAAGCTTTTATATAATCTGGTGTCGGAGATCTTGAATAACTCACGGCTTTAATCTTTCTATCCAAGACCGCTTGGACAATCTCATCGGCTCCTGGTTGGAACATATGAAAATTTATGCCAAAAGGTTTTTCAGTCAAGCTCAAGGTCTGATCTATCATCTCAATTGCTTCTTTTGGCCCAGCTGTTGCTAGTGCCAAGAAACCAAAAGCTCCCGCGTTTGAAGAAGCAGCTACTAGTTCAGGCAATGCAACCCAACCCATTGCAGTTTGAATGATGGGGTAATCGCAACCCAAAATGTCAGTTAATTTGTTAATAATCTATCTCTTCTATTTTTTTTTCTTTTTTAGAGGCGGTTTTTTTGCTGTTGATTTTTTTGGAGGAGTTTTCTTAGTTTTGGTACGTTGAGATTTAGCCATTTTTTTTGCATCAAATCCTGATAAAACATTACCAGTGGTTAAATCATTATGCGCATGAGAAAAATGATGCCATGCAAATGCAGCTTCCATTCCATTTCTTTTGCCCTGAAGATCCTCTACATGATTAATCGCCTGTTTAGTTAAAGTTAATCCTAGTCTTGGCATAGCAGATATTTTTTTTGCCATATCCATTACGGTTGATTCAAGGTTCTCTTTGGGTACAACCTTGTTGACCATGCCCATTTCATAAGCTCTTGAAGAGGACATTCGCTCTCCTAAAAATAAAAATTCTTTTGCAATTCTGGGGTTCAACTCATATGGATGAGCAAAATACTCAACACCTGGAATTCCCATGCGGACAACAGGATCGGCAAAAAAAGCATCCTCCGAAGCAATGATAAGATCGCATACCCAAGCCAACATACATCCACCCGCAACACACGCTCCGTGTACCATAGCAATTGTTGGTTTAGGCATATCTCTCCAACGTCTACACATGTTCAAGTAAACTTCTTGTTCTCTAACATACCAAAATTCGCCACCAGGTTTATTTGTATGGTCATACCACATAGATTTTCGATCATATTCCACATCAACATCCCTTCCAGGAGTTCCAATGTCATGACCGGCAGAAAAATGATTTCCATTACCCTTGAGCACAATAACTTTAACCTCATCATCATCAATTGCTCTTTTAAAGGCTTTATCTAAGTCATAAGTCATTTTGCCATTTTGTGCATTGTTGTACTCAGGTCTATTCATAGAAATAACTGCAATTTTATCTTTCTTTTTATAAGTAATTGTTGGTTTGTTCCTAGCCATATCTTTATTCTCCAAAAATTGAGTTGCGAATACCTTGAGGATCAAGAATCTCTCGAATAAGACTAAGCTCCTTTTCAGAGGGCATTAGTGTAGCCTCTTCTGATTTAATAATTACATCAAAGCCAGTATTTGAAATAACATCATCAACACTTACACCTGGATGCATACTGAGCAACTGCATTTTATTATTAATCCCATTAAAATCAAAAACACCTAGATTTGTTACCACTAGTTTAATCTCAAACATACCATTAGATACCTCTTGATTCTTGTAGCCCATGCTTGAGATCATATCAACCTCGCCTTGAACAAAAGTTTTCATAGAATGATTAGGGATAAAAATAGAATTTTTATGATTAATCGAGTTCCCGGGGAAGCCTCTGACACCCAAAAGCTGAACTTTAGGAGAATCATAGTCACCTATCGCGCTAATATTTGTTTGTGCATAAGAATCTATTTGTGTTGGGGTTACCATGGCATGTCTCTTGCCTCCCCAAAGATTCTCAAAGACGCGGCTGTAACTCATATATCCCTCAACTTGATCAGAAGAAGTATCTCTCTTTCCCATTGGTGCTGGTTCTGAAATTAAATAAGTTTCACCGTCAGTCATCATTAAATCAGGATTATGAGTTAGCTTTGCCAGTCCTGCGGCAATTCTTGGAATTAAACCAATGCCTGTTGCAAGGATTTCCCCATCATCTTTCCATGCCTTCGATGCGGCATTTATACATATCTCTGCTAATGAAATTGAGTTCGACATCTTAAAATTGCGGTAAAGGTATATTTTCTATCGCTTCAGACCCCCCAATAGAGTCTACATATTCTTCATGAGTTTTATTCATATATTTTAAGCTGTAATCTTCAAAGGATTTAGCTGAATCTGAATATTCTTTTAGATGCTTCATATCAAATCCATAATTTGGTGCGCATGATGTTGGATGGGCTCCGCATGGTGAATGTACCACTCCAGAGACTAGACTTCTCTCAAATCTATTATAGATAGCTCCTTCCTTACCCCCAAGCTCTTGAGTAGATAAGACTTCTTCAGATGATACGAAAGTCTTAGTAGCTGCCCGAGCAAAGAGGTCGTCAAAAAATGGGTCAGGGCCTATGATTTGAGTATTCCCTTTTTCATCAGATTTATTAACGTGAATCAATGCCACATCCAAATTAAGCGCAGGCATAGCAACAAGACTTTCAGCATCTTTATAAGGTGATGTAACTAATTTTAATTCTGGGCTATGTGTTAAAACATCTGTACCTAAACCAATTCTAGTTGGTAAAAAAGGTAATCTCATAGCTGCTGCTCGTAAGCCCCACTGTAACATCCCTTCATCTAACTCCATTACTTCGATTTCTTGATTCTGGCGAGCTTTACGAAAATGAGCTTCCAAGGGAATTAAATCTAAAGAGACAAAACCAAAGATTAGTTTTTTTACTTTTCTATGTGCGCAAAGCAAGCCTACATCCGGCCCTCCATAGCTTACAATTGTAAGATCTTTGAGATCTGATTGACATATTGCTCTGATCAAAGACATTGGCTTTCTTCTAGCGCCCCAACCGCCTATGCCAATGATCATATCGCTTGTTAGCTGATTTAATACATCTTTATGATTAAGCACTTTATCCATAAATCATGCCTCAGGCATATTGAATTCATGTCCCCAATAGCTTGGAGCTGCAGAATTAGTGGTTTCAAAAGTATCCCAATCAGGTTGAATGCCATCGTACCCAAACTCGAGCATAAACCCAGCTGGAGTTTGCATATAAAAAGAGAACATTTTGTCGTTCATGTGTCGCCCAAGAGTTGAAGAAATATGTACATTATTCGCAACAGCCCTATCTAAAGCATCAACGACCTGTTCTGCTGTTTCTACTTCAACCATAGCATGTACAAGCCCTGATGGCGGTGTTGGAGCCTGCATCATTGCAACAGTATGATGTCTAGGATTATCACAATGCATAAAGTACAAAACGGATTCTGGATCAGTTGGGTCAGGTGAAAATCTCATTCGCATGATATCTGAATCCCCAAAGCCTAAAACATCGTTATAAAATGTATGTGCAGCTTCTACCTCTAAAGTTCCAAAAACAATATGGCCTAAACCTAAACCGTGAGTTACAAAAGCAGATATTTCTTGAGATGATTTAAATTCATTCTGATTAACCGATCTTCCATGAAAGAGCTCAAGAGAGTTTCCAGCAGGATCATTGAATCTAATTAATTCATCTACACATCTAAGTTTAGCAAGCTCATTATCCTCAATCGTAAATTCTATGCCTAAATCAGCAAGTTCCTTTTTAGCACTATCAAATTCTTCTTTGCTGCTAAGCTCAAAGCCACCTAGGTTATATCTATCAACATCACTTTTCTGCACGTGAAATCTAAAAGGACTCTCATCCATTCGAAGAAATAAATTATTCTCATCACTTTTTTCTTCATTTTTCATTAATCCAACAACGTCTTTGGCATATATTTCCCAAAGACTAATGTCCGTTGAATCAATCACTATGTAACTCAAAGATTTAATCTTCATAATTAACTCCCCTTTTTTTTATTTTTTTAACATCAATAGTATGTAAAAAATATCCACTACTACTTATGTTTTCATTATTAATTCTATCATTCAATTTATTTATACATAATTATTCATTGATTAATTACGAACTATCATGAAAACTACAAAAGTATCCATTCTTGGAGATAAATTCTATAAAATAGGCACATGTCACTTATCAAAGCATTAATACATCCTGTCACGCCATTCCAGCAGAATGCTCCTATTTTATATTGTGAAAAATCAAAAAAATGTGCCTTCATTGATCCTGGTGGTGATATAGATATTCTTTTAGGAGCGGCAAAAGATAACAACTTAATTCCAGAAAAGATTTTCTTAACTCATGGTCATGCTGATCATGCCGGTGCAGCCAATGAACTTGCAAATATCCTTTCACTGGAAATTGAAGGTCCGCATCGAGAAGATTTATTTTTACTTGAATCGCTTGAATCTCAAGGAAAGATGTTTGGTATGCAAGCACAAAACTGCACTCCAGATAGATGGCTTGATGACGAAGATGAGGTGCAGCTGGGCCATGAAACACTCAAAGTTATTTTTTGTCCGGGACACACACCGGGACATATTGTTTTTTATCATCCTGAATCAAAGCTAGCTGCTGTTGGTGATGTTTTATTTCGTGGATCAATTGGAAGAACTGATTTACCTAGAGGCAATCATCAAGATTTATTAGACTCAATCACTAAAAAGCTTTGGCCTCTTGGAGAAGAGATTTTATTTATTTCAGGTCACGGACCTGTATCTACATTTGGGCAAGAAAGAAAAGATAATGCTTTTGTGTCTGATTCGATCTTAAGTCAAACTTAATCTACCCAAAGTTTTACCAGTTTTCCTTCATCATCCTTCATGGAGCCGGTAACTATCAAAATGAAATCTACTATCCACCAAATACCACAACCACCGATTGTGATAATAAATAAAATAGCAGATGCATAGCGTCTTAAAAAAAACCTATGTGCTCCAAGAGGCCAGGATAAAACAATAAATAATAAAAATGTTGGCAGAATCCTTTTTTCCGAAATATTCATAGCCTCATTCATAGCGACCTCCAGCCAAGCTTGAGCTCATCTTAATCACAATGCTGGTTGGCAATATATTGCAAAGAAATGCTAATAGTTTATTTAATATTCCTGGAACCCAAACATTCCTTCCTTTCATCATTGCTTGAACCGCACCAATTGCAACGGTTTCTGAATCTTTTTTCATAAAAGCTGGCACCTTATCCATAGCATCTTGCATTCCGCTAGCTGAATGAAATTCAGTGACTGTGAATCCTGGGCATACATTGGTAGCAGTAATTCCATGGGAGCGATAGTTAATGTTTATTGCATCTCCAAATCTATTAACAAAAGTCTTAACGGGACCATAAAGAGCGCCCCAACCGGATGAAGGCGGCGCAAATGAAGCTAGGGAAGAAACCATCATTATTTTTCCATACTTTTCTTCCAGCATGCTTGGAATGAATTTTTTAGTAAGAGCAACTACTGCTATGCCCAATACTCTTAAAAATTTCTCTTCTTCATCTTCACCAGTTTCATGGAATTTTTTATTGATGCTGTAGCCAGCATTATTCACCAATATTTCGACTATATAATTATTTTCAGAGCAAAAGTTATAAATTATTTCTGGAGCTGAAACTTGCGCTAAGTCTGCAGCGATATAATTACAATCAATATTAAATTCTTCTTTTAAGGATATAGATATTTCTTTAAGCCTTTCCTCGCGTCTTGCAGTTAGAAGAATATTATGTCCCTGCTTAGCAAGCTCCCTTGCTATATCAAGACCTATTCCAGCAGTCCCTCCAGTAATTAATGCATATTTATTGTTCATCGAATCACCTAATTGTGTTTTATAAGTCTCTAATTTTTAGCCTTATTTCATAAGGCACCTCGCCAGTTAGATCGTGAGCTTTCTTTATTTCTAGAACCCTAGCAAGCCTATCTGAGTCCATGGGTGCAATTTTTCTTACTTTCATATCAATATGACCTTCTACTGTTTCATACATGGCTGAAATAATTCCATCCTCATCAAATAAGACCCCTATCATATGATAAAGTTTTTCATTCACGTTAAATAATCTAAATGCAGGAAAAATTTTATCTCCCAGTAGGAATTCTTTTTGAAATCTGTAATTATCCTCAAGAGTAAAACTAGAAAAACCACTTATTAAGTATTCTTCATTCAAACCAAACTCCTTATTGGCAAAATCCCATGCTTGTTCAAAAACCTCTTTGATAAAATTTACATTCATGTGGCCATTAAAATCACACATATCTTTAGTAACTGTTACTGTCTTACCTTCATATGGAAATAAATCATTCATATTCTATATTGATAATTAAAAGAAGGGATTGTGGAGAAATAGAAACAAATTTGCAAATCTTAAAGTATGTTTTTTGCCGTGTAATTTCGTACAATAGAGTTCTACTAAAGATAATATAGCTTTCAAAATTTGGAAAAAACTTCAGCCCCAGATGACAATAGAGCAATAATTGTTTCAATTGATTTGCTTAGATCGAATCAAGATTATCTTGAACAATTTAACTCTACTGAATTTATTGAACTTGCCAGATCCTCTGGACTAGAAGTTGAGCATCATATTTTTTCAAAACAAAACTTTGTATCTGCAAGCCATTTTCTAACCAAAGGAAAAGCTAATGAGCTGAAAAATATTGTTGAATCAGAAAATATTAAGTTAGTGGTTTTAGATTGCGAGCTTTCTCCTTCGCAAGAAAGAAATTTGGAAAAATTATTTTGTTCCAGGGTCCTTGATAGAACGGGCCTAATCTTAGATATTTTTGCTGCCAGAGCTCAAAGCGATATTGGAAAACTGCAAGTTGAACTTGCGCAGCTCAGCTTTCTATCAACTCGATTGGTTAGGGGGTGGAGTCATCTTGAGAGACAAAAGGGTGGAATTGGATTGAGGGGACCAGGAGAAACTCAACTTGAAACTGATCGAAGATTAATTGGAAGTCGAATCAAGCAACTCAAAAAAAAATTAGATAAACAGCACAATCAAAAGAATTTGAACAGATACTCAAGAAAAAAAGGTAGCAATAAATTAGTTGCTTTAGTTGGTTATACAAATGCTGGAAAAACTTCACTATTTAACTTGCTTACCAAAGGAAGCCTTGAGGCCGAAGATAAATTATTTGCAACATTGGATACAACCACAAGGCGAGCTGACTTTAAGTTTAAAACACTTGAAACAGTTCTCTTTTCTGACACTGTTGGATTTATATCCAATCTTCCAACTAAGTTAATTGAGTCCTTTAAAGCAACGCTAGATGATTTAGCATCTGCTGATCTTTTAATTCATGTTATTGATTCTGCAGATTCAAATAGAGATCATAAGATTAGGGAAGTGGATTTAATTCTTAATGATTTAGATGCAAATTCGATTCCTCAAGTTAGGGCCTTAAATAAAATAGATTTAATTAAGAATGAAAATATATGGCCTACAAATAACTTACACCCTGAAATCAAAATATCAAGTGAGACAGGCGAAGGCCTTGAAGAGTTAAAAAAATTAGTTTCTGAGAGCCTGTTTGGAGGTCTATTATGTGGATGGGTTCATTTCTCTCCCATTCAAGCAACAGTTCGTTCAAAGTTATTTGATTCAGGATGCATCTTAGAAGAAAAGATAGACTCTAATGGCCAACATCAATCACTTGTTTCAATTTCACAAAGCATGCTTAAGCAATTTGAAGATTTAGAAAATTTTAAGGATTTAAAACCCATAGCTCCATAAAAAAAGAGCCGTAAAACGGCTCTTTTTTTAACAAAAAATTAAGAAAAATCTGGTCTTGTTGGATCATAAAAAACCTGTGAATGAAATAATTCTGGCTTTTCACAAGTAAAGGCTTCATCAAGAACATCTTTTGTTTCTGCAGCTTTTTCAGCCCATAATTCATTGGCAAGTTGTTTTGTATCAAACGATTCATCAAAATTTCCCCACCAAAAATCTATTTGATCTTCTGGGTCTTCAGGAAAATATACTCCATAAGCATATGTTCCAGCCACATCAGACTCATCGATGCTGTCAAGCCAAGCATTATATGCAATTAAGGCTTGAGTAAAATCATCTCTAGTCTTGCCATCATTTAAGACGCAAGGAACAAATCCAGATGCAAAGTATCCATTCTCGGCAGGCTCTCCAAATGCATTAGGATCATATGGAAAAATAAATGAAAAAGCATCTCTATTCTCTCCATCACATCGCATTACATTGGAGTATTTGTTTGTCCAAGCATTTGCCTCTTCACTATCATTAAACTGAGCCCATGCATTATCTGCAGCCTCTTTAGAAGACCATTGAAGTTCCCAAAGCCCATTGGGAGAACTATTTTCATCAGTTGCTGGCGCATAACCCCAAGCTCCCATTAAATCTTCAGATAAACCAAGATTCCTCCATGATTGAATCATTTCCGCAACTGATTCTTCGTTAAAGTTTTCTCCAGCAGTACATTCCATAAATTCATTATAAAATGTAGTATTTATTGCATCCCATTGAGTTTCGTTAACAGCATTCTCTGAAACGTCGGAACAAGAAAAACAAATCAACAGAGCAAAAAAATTTAGAATTTTATTGTTTATTTTCATTTAGCCTCGCATAAAAAATAATTAATTATTAATAATATACATGAATTTCTTTTAAACAATATTGATTAATCCTAAAAATTATTGAATAAGCATGTAATTAAAATCCTCCCTTAAGTATAGAAATTTAATTTTTTAGTTAATATTATTTCAAGACGATAAAAACTATAATGAAATTACAATTAATTTAATAAATATAAATAGAAGCTCATTAACATGACAGATGCTTTAATTATTGGTGGGGGCCACAATGGTCTTGTTTGTGCATATTATCTTGCAAAAAATGGTCTAAAAGTTCAAATCTATGAAAAGAGACAGATAATTGGTGGAGCTGCAATAACAGAAGAGTTCCATCCTGGATTTAGAAATTCAGTTGCAAGTTATACGGTCAGTTTGCTTAATCCTGAAATTATTAAAGATATGCAGCTCAAGAAAAACGGCTTAAAAATAGTGAAGCGCCCTATTTCTAATTTCTTACCAATCAATGATTCTTCATACTTGAAATTAGGTGGTAGCCTTGAAAGAACTCAGGAAGAATTTCAAAGATTTTCTAAAAAAGATGCTGCGCGATTGCCTGAATATTATGATCGAATTGAAGCGGTTGCTGATATCCTCAGAGATCTGTCAATAAAAACACCACCAAATCCAAAACAAGGTATTAAGGCTGCGTTAAAAGTTGCGTTGCAACTTTGGCCAATAGCAACCAAAGGTAATCAAGTACATAGAGATGTTTATAATCTTTTTACAAAAAGTGCGCGATCCTTCCTTGATTCATGGTTTGAAAATGAGCATGTAAAAGCTGCTTTTGGTTTTGATTCAATAGTTGGAAATTTTGCTAGTCCTGACACGCCCGGTTCAGCATATGTTTTATTGCATCATGTATTTGGTGAAGTTGATGGAGAAAAAGGAGCATGGGGGCATGCTATTGGAGGTATGGGTGCAATCACTCAAGCCATGGAAAAAGCATGCGAGGATAAAGGAGTTGAAATTTTTACAGATGCGCCTGTTAATAAAGTGATTGTTGAAGATGGGACCGCCATTGGAATTCAACTTGATGATGGCAGCCTAATTAAAGCGAAAAAAATAATTTCTAATCTCAATCCAAAGCTGCTGTTTAAAAAATTAATCTCTGAAAATGATCTTGATCCAGAATTTAATCGCAGCATGGATGGATATAAATGCGGGTCTGGAACTTTTAGGATGAATGTTGCTCTTTCTGAATTACCAGATTTTTCTGCTCTGCCTGGTAAAGAAGCGGCTGAACATCACCAAAGTGGTATTGTGATAGCTCCAACACTCGATTATATGGATAAGGCTTATATTGATGCTAAATCTTATGGCTGGTCTTCTGCACCAATTGTAGAAATGTTAATTCCCTCAACTATGGATACTACTCTAGCTCCAGAAGGCAAACATGTTGCTTCCTTGTTCTGTCAGCAATTTTCTCCCAATTTACCGGATGGAAGTTCTTGGCATGATCATCGATTTGCCGCTGCAGATACTATTATTGAAACTGTAAATAAACATGCGCCAAATTTTAAAGAATCGATTTTAGGAATGATGATTCTATCTCCATTGGATTTAGAAGAAAAATTTGGGTTAATTGGTGGAGATATCATGCATGGACAAATGTCTCTTGATCAAATGTGGGTTGCTAGACCATTAATGAATTATGGGAACTATAGAGGACCATTAAAATCATTGTATATGTGTGGCTCAGGAACACATCCTGGTGGAGGTGTTACAGGCCTTCCTGGAAAAAATGCAGCTAGAGAAATTTTAAAAGACGGGTAAACTTAAACAGAAGAAATCTTAGGCTCCAACGTTGCAAAATAATCTTTTGCCTTTTCAATCACCTTCGGTGCCAGCCAAACTGATGAAATTAATGTTGGTATTGCCATAAATGCAAATGAAAGATCAATAACAGCAATAGCAGTCTTCACGGGTATTACTGCAAAGACGACAACAAAGAAAATAATGACCCACTGATAAACTTTTACTCCTTTTTTACCAAATAAAAATTGAGCGCAAGCAGAGCCATAAAATGAGTAAGTAAAGATAGTGCTGGCTCCAAAGCTGACGACGCAGGTAAGCAAAATTGCATATCCCACCGGACCGAGAAGAACACTAAATGCTTCTGCAGTTAATTTAACACCCTCAACACCTGAGCCTATGTTTAACCAAACGCCTGAAATAATAATTAACAATGCAGTAGATGTGCACATTATCAAAGTATCAAAGATGGGTCCAAGCATAGCAACTAAGCCTTGTTTGACTGGATTAGAGGTCTTCGCGGCACCATGAACAAGTGACTCTGTTCCTATGCCTGCTTCATTGGAATGAGCGCTTCTTTTAACACCCATGATAATTACAGCTATAACACTTCCCCCAGCAACTGCAGAGCCTGTAAAAGCATCTTTAATAATAATTTGAAATGCAGGAATGACTGCGTCAAAATTTAATATTAGCGCAACCATGATAGAGCCAAAATATAAGATGCTCATAAATGGTACAAGCCATTGAGAAACCTTTGCTATTCTCACCAATCCACCAAAAATTATAGCTCCAGTGATTGCAGCTAAAACTATTCCAGCTATTAAATTAAAATATTTGAAATCAAATATTGGTATAGTTTCAAGCATTTGAACCATTTGATTGCTCTGAAATCCTGGCAAAGCACCAATTAAACCA
>Ga0315322_10003011_pt1 | contig 13061 bp, 12 predicted proteins | sample M110021515metaG_FD_203461 | JGI IMG/M metagenome (GOLD analysis project Ga0315322, IMG submission 203461) | Ammonia-oxidizing marine archaeal communities from Monterey Bay, California, United States - M1 100m 21515 | ecosystem: Environmental > Aquatic > Marine > Intertidal zone | place: USA... | reverse complement strand
TCGCCTGCCCCCTCAGCAGCTCGTGACCCCCACCCGTTCCCCCCTTCCACGCCGCCAGCGACCTCAAAATTCACCCTGCGGACCACCACAGACAGAGCCGGCCCTGCCCGTCGCGCTCCTCGCTTCAGGCGTGCTGCTCCAGGTCCACCGCTACGGGGGGCCCCTTGCCGAACGTGCCAGCGACGCCAGCACACGAAGCGTCGCCGGCGGCATCACCCCGCCACCTCGCGGCTGCATCGCATGACCGCACTTCGGGCATCCGAATCCCACCACTCCAAAGACCCGCCAGAGCAGAGAACTCCACGCCCGCCAGCGCGACTGTCGCGTCGGGTGTCTCGACAGCCGCCGCCCGACCGTCGCCGGTCTCTTCTTCGCCTTCCGTGGCGTCGGTCGAACGCGCGCCCGAAGCCGCGAACGAGACGCCAAAACCCCGTGATAATGCACCTGGTTCGCCCGAGACTTCGGTCAGGCACCAGCGCCACCAGTCTTTCCACCAGCTCCAGCCGGCTCAGCTCCAGCGCAGTCGTCCCATCGCTCCACGCACGCTTCAGCGCAATCCGCACCCGACCATCCGGCAGCGACTCCACCCGCTCCTTCGCAAGCGGTGGGCGCGCGATGTACCGGCACAGCTGCCGTGCCGCGCCACCCCTTCGGGGTTGCACGTGCCCACCGCCGCGATGGGTATCGCGACGGCTCAAAGGCCGAGCTCCTTCGCTCCAGCCCGGCGCCTATGCCACGGCGGTGGGCGAAAGCCCTACAATTCTAATGTCCAACTCTCGTTTTGGCTGGCCGGCTTGGGCTGCTTGGTCCAGCCGCTCGCTCGTGGCTTCCGGCTGCCAGTTCCGCGGGGCCGTGTGTTGCACGCGCCTACTCAGGACACCGGTTTGCACGGATACCGTGAATGCGGTACGGTGAGGGGGTAGGAGCGATTGTTGATCAAGTCCTTTGCCGACCGCCGCAGCGAGGACCTGTTCCATGGGAGGAGCAGTCGTCGCACACGGTCGCTGGACTCTCGCGTCATTCGCGCAGCCGGCCTTCGGCGAGGGCGTTCCGTGTGCGTTCATGAGTGGACAGCGCGCCGAGAAGAGCTTCGGAGGACTGGCGGTCGACGATGAGGGCGGCGTGTTGGACGCGGACGGAGAGCGGGTAGAGGGGCTGTGGGCCGTCGGAGAGGCGGCCGGGATGTTGGCCCCGGGCGTGGGTGGAACGTCGGGATGGGACGGTAGTCTCACCGCTGTGGTGTGGTCCGGGTGGCGCGTCGGCGCATCGATTCAGCAGCGACAGGGCGAGGAGTGAACGATGGCAGTCACCTCCGCGGAGGCCTACCTGGACAGCTTGACGGAGGCCCAACGCCGCGTGATCGAGCCGGTCCGTGATGTCATCCTCCACCACCTGCCTGAAGGGTACGAGGAGTGCATCAGCCGCTACGGGACCCTCAGCTATGTGGTGCCCCACAGCCGCTGCCCGGACGGATACCACTGCAACCCCGAGGACCCGGTCCCGTTCGCGGGGATCTCCGCGAAGCGGAAGAAGATGCGGCTGGACCTGTTCTGTCTGTACGTGGATCCCGCCGCGAAGGCACGCTTTGTAGAGGCGTGGTCGGCTACGGGCAAGACGTTGGACATGGGGGCGTCCTGTGTCCGATTCTCCAAGCTGGAGGACGTGGCCCTCGAGGTGCTCGGAGAGACCGTGGGGTCGATCCCGGTGGACGCCTTCCTCGAAAAGTACGAGGCCAGCGTACCCAAGTCCGCCGCGAAGAAGCGGGGCCGTGCCAGACCCGCGGTGACCACATTGGGGTGAGCTAGGACGTGGCCGGTAGCTCGCCGGTCCGCTCAGCGGGAGAGGATCCGGACGACGGTCTTTCTGACCAGGCGATCCGGGTCGTCTAGCAGCACCTCCAGGGCTGACCGGTATGATGCGGCGTCTCCCCGCCAGCTCCCGATCGACAGGACCACCAGCCGTCGGACGAGGGGGTGGGGATCGGTCAAGGCCTCGGCGAGGGCGGGAAGCACCCGCCGCGCAATCTCCTCACCCAGGGATCGGTCTCGCAGCACGGACGCGGCGTGCCATCGGATCACCGCGTGGGCAGCGCCGAGGCCCCTGAGCGCCTCGTCGACATCATCGACGGTGATGGCTGCGAAGGACCGCCCGGGCTTGAGGGCGGCTTCGACCTGGGCCACGCCGTCGGTGTTGGCTGTATTCAGCCAGCCCTCCAGCGGGGTGTAGTCCAGGGTGGGAGGCGTGGACCCTGCGCTGGTGACCGCCAGCAGCGGCGCCACCAGCCCCTGGGTCGCCACCGATGGGTCGGCCTGGGTTCGGAGCCAGTCCACGTCGCCGAGCATGCCCAGGGCCTTGGCGAACCAGGCGCTGCCCGGGGCCCCGCGGCGCAGGGCGGCGATGGCTTCAGGGCTCGCTCCCCCGAGCTGCCCGAGGAGCTTCGCGGCGAGCCAGCCGTGCTTTGGGTGGGCCAGCGCCGCGGACAGCGCAGGCACCGCCGTAGCCCCCATTGCGAGCAGGTCCCGTTGGGCGTCCTCCGAGGTGACGCCCGTGTACTGGCCGAACCGGCCCACCAGAACCGCGGCCCGCTCCTGAGGCGGCAGCGCCGCCACTCGAGCCTCCTCTTGGCGCTTCTCTACCTGGGGTCGAAACAGCCGCGCGAAGCGGTCCGCGGGGATGGTCCGCTCGGCGAGCTCCGGGCCCCCTTCGGCGTCGTGCCAGAAGACGACGAAATCGTCCATGACTGGTATTTCGTCTGGCAACGTCTCGGACAGCCGCCGGGCGACGGACACCAGCCGGGCCCGGTACAGGGCCAGGGTGTGGTCCCAGTGGGCGGGGCGCCCGCGGGTGGCCTCGGCCGTGAGGGCGTCGCCCAGTTCGTGGGACCTGTCCTGGTCCACAGGCACCGCGCTGAACCTCCAGTCTCCGGGGTTCCAGCGCGGTCCCCAGAACCCCTGTTCGTCCGGTGGAGCGCCGGCCGCCGTGGTGTTCGCCGCGAGGGTCGGCAGGGACAGGCGCCCGTCCCGCGCGCGGTGGACTCCCCACAAGGCCACCGCGTAGAAGACGACGTCGGGCTGGGCCCTGGCCACGCGTCCCACCCCGTCCCGACACAGCTTCACCAGGGTGTCTTCCAGGTGATCGAAGTCGAATGGGGTTTGGGTTGCCATGGGTGTCCCTCGCTCTGAGGACGGGGCTGTAGCTTGGCGTGGGGCCCCCGTCCGACGGCCACCGGTCGCCACGCCGGTGGGGCCAGGGGCGCGGCGCCCCGGCCGCGGACGACCCCTGGATCGGCGAGGGCGGCCCGTCGGGCGCCCCCGGAGAGGCTAGCGCTGGAGCAAGAGCTCGTCGCCGCGCCGGCTGGGGTCCATGTCTGCCACCGCGCCCACCCGATCCGTGCTGCGGTACTCCCAGTTCCCATCCATCTCCACCGTCCTCGAGAGGGTAGAAGGCGTACGCGGTGCTCCCCCAGCCACGGAGCATGGCCATGTCGCCCGTGACCGGGCTCTGGAGGATCACCTCGGTCTTCCCGTCACCGGTCAGATCACCGACCCCAATGGCCTCATCGTCGTCCCCGTCCACGAGCCACCACCCCGCCCAGCTCCCGTTGGACCAGGTCATCCGGGTGGTGAGGCCGCTCCAGCCCAGCTCCAGGATGCCCATGCCCCACTCGCTGCCGATGAGAATGTCGTCAGCACCGTCGCCGTCCAGGTCGGCGATGGTGAGCACCCGGTCTTCGCTGCGGTGGAAGCTGGCGTTGTAGCGCCAGCTGCCCAGCCAGCTGTCGTTGGCCGCGGTGTCCAGGTCGGTGAAGGTCGTCCCGCTCAGGGTGAGGACGCCGATGCCCCACTCGCTGCCGATGAGGATGTCGTCGGCGCCGTCGCCGTCCAGGTCACCGAAGCCCAGAATCTCGTCATCCCCGGTGTGGAAGCTGGTGTTGTAGCGCCAGTCTCCAAACCAGGTGTCGTTGGGTTGGGCCACCAGGCTGGTGAACCCGCCCCCGCTACCCAGGGTCAAGGCCCCGATGCCCCAGGGGCTCTGGACGATGATCTCGTCGGCGCCGTCGCCGTCCAGATCCGCTACGCCGACGATGTCATTGCTGGTCTCGTGCCGCCACGCCCCCGCCCAGTGGTTGTCCTCCAGGGTGGCGAGGCTGGTGAAGGTGTCGCCGGGGCGGCCGGACAGCTCCAGGATGCCCAGGCCCCACTCGCTGGACAGGAGCAGCTCGTCTTCTCCGTCCCCGTCGAAGTCACCGATGGCTTCGATGACGTCATCTTCGGCGTGGAAGTTGGCGTTGTAGCGCCAGGCCCCGAACCAGGTGTCGTCGGCCTGTACCAAGGGGGCCCCGAAGGCACCGTCGTCGGGATGCGATGCTACAAAGAAAACAAGCTCGAAGAGGCAATGCAGCTATTTCGTAGGGCGGTGACTCTCGATAACAATCATGTGTTGGCCCACTACAACCTTGCTTGTGTACTTGCAAGGCTTGTGGCTACGGTAGGACCATGTGAAATGAATGATGAATGGTTTCATCTCTTTTCTTTGCTAACAAGATCGATCAATTTGGACCCGAAGCGAGCTGACCGAGATAGAAAAGACTCCGATTTTGATGGTTTACGATATATGCTTCCACTGAGGCTCAGTATTGAAGGACAGCCCGCAAATTCTGCAGAAATGGCGAACCTCTTTGACGGAATTACCCTCTGGGGGGAAACTCCCGGTGCGGTTACCCTTGCCGAAGTGAGCGCCGCTGGGCCGCCAGGCGCGCTTTGGCTTGACCCGCTCCGGCACACCGGGGTCAACGTCGATCCAATCCAGCTCCACGCCGCCCTGATCGACGTAGGTGACGGAGTTCTTGCCCGGTTCGACCAACGCAAGGCGCCACTGTGTGTCGGAGATGTAGTGCGACCCTTGGTTGAAGTGGGTGGTCATCGTCACCGCCACACCGCGCGGGCCTTGGCACACGGGTCGAATGTCGGAGTGGAAGATGTCGGGCGGCGTCGCCTGGGCGGGCGAGGTCCACAGGGCGAACAGCGCGAGGGCTCCAATGGGGGACATGCCACCTCCGGCACACCACCTAGCGCATCCGGCAGCGGGCCGGTCAAGTCGGATGCGAAGTGCGGCAGGCCCTTCGCCCCCGCCGGCCGAGCCCGGTGAGCCAGACCGCGTGTCCCCGAGCACAAGCAGGCCGCACAAGCCGCGCTGGACCACCGCTGCGTGGACCATGCACTGCACGACGGTGCGCTCGGGGTGGAGTGGCCAACTACAAATCACAGGTCACGAGTCATGTGCCACTCGCGCCACTAATCATTCCCTCGGGCGATGAATAGGGCTCGTGCATGCTCAAGGAGGCATGTCATGAACGCTCGCTTCATCGCCCTGATGGCCCTCATCGCTGCCGGCTGCTCGACCGCAGACTCCAACCCCGAGGTGAGCGACAGCGTCGCGGCCGGCAATGACCTCGATGCCACGCAGGCCGCGGTCGTGATGGCGGACTTTCAGGGCTACGCTCTGTGGGACTGGGTCCACACGTGGGTGAATGTGCCGGCGACCCATGCCGAGCTGAGCGAGTGAGGTGACGCTGTGAGCCGACTGCTTGAGATCGAGGCCTATGTTGCGGTGGCCGAGCAAGGCAGCTTCGTGGGGGCGGCAAGCATCCTCGGAGTGTCCAGCTCCTATGTGAGCAAGCTGGTGACTCGGCTTGAGCAGCGGCTCGGTGCTCGCCTCATCCAACGCACCACACGTCGACACACCCTCACGTCACAAGGCGAACGCTATCTGGCCGACTGTCAGGAGGCGTTCGGGCTGTTGAGACGATCTGAGGACTGCATCCACGACGAGACATCTGCGCTGAGAGGCGAAGTGCGTCTGACAGCCCCGACCGGGCTAGGGTTGGGTGCGCTGGCGGACATCTTCAATCGCTTCGCGGCCGCCAACCCCGATGTGCAGCTGAGTGTGAGCTACCTCGACCGCATGGTGGACCTCGTGGGAGAGCGCTTCGACCTCGCCGTTCGGGTGGGCGAGCTGCCAGACAGCAGCCTGCGTGCCCGGCGCGTGGGGGCCTATCGAAAGGGCCTGTACGCGAGCCCGGAGGTGGCGCTTGAGATCGGCAACATCGACCATCCTGACGCCCTTCGCGGGAGGTCGGCGGTGGTGTACTCGGGCCACGCGCGACCGGGGACGTGGACCCTGCAGTCCGGCGATGCGTCCGCCACGGTGGACGTGAGTCGGCGCCTGGCATCCAACAGCGGGCGGGCGCTGGCACTGGCGGCGGCCAGTGGGCTGGGTGTGGCCTACCTGCCGGTCTTCCACACCTGTGACCTGGAGCGGGAGGGCCGGCTGGTGCGCGTGCTTGGGTGTTGGGGTGGCGAGATTCCAGTGCACGTCGTCTTTCCAACACAGCAGCACCTGCCCCTTCGGGTGCGGGCGCTCATCGACTTTGTCGCGGCCGAGCTCGCCACCTCCAGCGACTGAAGCGGCCGACAGCTGTGGCTCCGTCCGAGAGGCGGCCCCGAGCTGCCGGGGCAACGCATCGGGAGGCACGGGTTCCTTGCCTGGAAGCGGGGAATCCGAGGGGGCAGGGCGGGCTAGCTGGAGCTGGGCATTTCGCCCGAAAGGAGAGTCCATGTCCAAGCCCGTGATTGCTCAGAAGTCGCCCTATGCCGTCCAGCTCGAAGCCGGAAAGACCTACGCCTGGTGCGCGTGCGGTCGGTCCAGCAACCAGCCCTTCTGCGATGGGTCCCACCAAGGCACCGGCATCGGCCCCAAGGTGTTCAAGGCCGAAGAGACCAAGACCGCCTACCTGTGTGGCTGCAAGCAGACCGACAGCCCGGCGTTCTGCGATGGGGCCCACACCAAGCTGGGGTAGTGGCGGCGATTGCCCATCCTCAGGAATGAGTGTCGTGACCCGAGGCGGGGGTGTCGGCGGCGTCTCGGTCCCTACACCTGGGCTGGATTGACGTCACCCTCCAAGTGCAGCGCAACTCGACATGACCCGGTGGGGTTCGGGCCGCAGCCGCAGCTGGGGTGCCGCTTTCGTCGCGAGCCAGACGGCTGGTTCGCGGTCCTTGCACCGGAGGTCCCATGGTTGCCCCACTCAAGCTGCCACGTTCATCGTGGACAACCCACCCCAACTACCCCCAGCAGGTGCTGCTGCTGGGGTCCCATCGCAGCTTCCGCGCCACGAGTCGATGGTTGGTCGCGCAGGCTCGACAAGGCGGGCACCGCTCGCCTACATTGGCCAGCTTCTCTTGGTGGAAGTCCGCCATGGCGGGCCACGAGCACTATGAGGAGGGCAAGCTCTACCCATTCCTCGAGCATCGGTGGGGCGTGTGCATCCACGCACGGCCACCGCAGCGAAGGTGGGTGAGCGACCTCTCCCTCGACGCCCCATCGGACCTTGTCGCCCTGCATCCAGTGGCCACAGCGCAGGTAGCCCTCGACTTCCCGGGTCACGAAGCGCGGAAGGGTTCGGTCTGCGCGCTCGACAACCGCTTGGAGCTCGGCGGTTTGCCAGTCGGCCTGGGCTGAAGGGTGTTGACGGACGGCAACGGTTCTGGTGGGCTCTCCGTAGGCCCCGTCCTCGTCATCCCAAGGTCATCCTGTCACTCCTGTGCGTAGCCCTCGATGTAGCCCACATAGGTGTTCGTGTACCAGCTGCCATCGTAGTAGTAGTGGTCGATCTCGGTCTGTTCGAACTCCCAGCGGTTGCCGATCTTCGTGGCGTAGGCCCAGAACCGGAAGTTGGTGGACAGGCCGGCCCCGTAGGAGATGGCGGGACCGTAGCCGAGGTAGTCCTCGATGACTCCGAAGCGGGGGTACTCGCCGTGCCACCGGTTGGCGGGTGACCCTTCGGGGCAGGTGGTCACGGACGGGTCGTTGGCTCCGGCCCCACCTCGTAGGTGCCGGCACCACACAGCCCCCGCAGCGACAAGGTGAGTCCGCAGTCCACGCCGCCGCCTTCGGCTCCGTGGACGGTCAGGTCGATGGTGCGTGCAGCCGGCCGCTTGTCGGGGTCGAACTCGAAGGAGGCCGCAATGTCCACGGACGTACACTCAAGCAGGGTCTGGCTGGACAGGCCTGCCACGCCCAGAGCGGAGATGCACGAGACGGTCTGCTCTCCTCCGCCTTTCTCAGCGGAACAGGCCACAGACGCCACCAATGTGGTGAGGAGGAGGACGGGGGTCGAGTGGGGAGAAATGAGGGTGGTCACAGGGGTGGGTATTCAGGTGTGAGCGTTCGCGGAGTCGTTTTTGCCTCGGCAGTGTACGTCCTCGGAGGACGCGGGAGGCACGCGGCAGGGGGGGCAACTAAACTAGAGGCGGCCGCAGGCGGGGATAGGAAACATCAACGACCCTCGTAGTCTACCAGAACACCCCGCTTGGAATGCATCCCAGCGCCACCACCTGGTCGGCAGTTCGCGACGCGTACGACCTCAGCTCTCCAGCACCGTCAGCGACCCCAGAAATCACCCTGCGGACCGCCATCGACGGGGATAGGAAACATCAACGCCCCTCGGACTCTACCAGAACGCCCCCCGAAGCGTTCATCCAGCGTCGCCTGCCCCCGCGGCAGCTCGTGACCCCCGCCTGTTCGACCTTCCAGCACCGCCAGCGCCCCCAGAATTCACCCTGCGAATCGTCGTGGACAGAGCCCTCCCTGCCCGTCGCGCTCCTCGCTTCAGGCGTGCTGCTCCAGGTCCACCGCTACGGGGGGGCCAACATTCCCGCATGAGCCACAGCAAATGACCTCACGCATCCTTCTGGCTGCTTTAGTCCTGCTTTTGACCGGATGTGACGACGGCAAGCGGTCCCTGGATCCAGCTCGGGAGCCGTCCCGGTCCACTTGTGACCTGTGTCCCCCACTGTCCCGTCCGACCGATGCCATCCTGACGCTTCACGTTGCCCCCGATGGAGACGACTGCAACGACGGCACAAGTGAAGCGGAGCCAGTGGCCCACCTGTGGAGAGTCCAAGAGCTGCTCAAGTGTCAGAAGCCGGACTCTGAGGTGCACGTGCTGTTTGAAGGGGGCACCTACTACGACCAGATGGTCAAAGACGACCTGTTCGTGGTGTGGAACTACTTCAATGGGCATCGCATCCTGTTCAAGCCCCGGGAAGAAGGACTCGTCCCGGTCTTCGATGGGCAGAGTGGTGAGCCGGACCAAAATGTCTACGAAGCCGACGGTCCCACCCCCGCGGGGGCGAGCGAACCCGCTTGGCTGGCGGGCGACCCGAACTGGAAGGAGAGCCAGTACTTCTTCGCCGCGAACACCACGCTGGTGGGCGACGGCTACGGATGGAACGCAGATCCCAACGACTGGGAAGCCGGTGACCCAAGCGCATGGATGGAGGGGCCTGGTTCACTCGACTGGTACGACCCCGCCAGCGGGTGGTGGGACGCCCGGCTGTACCCTTCCAGTTCCGGCAGCATGGCCACCCGCCTTGAGTTTTATGGACTGACCGTTCGGAACTTCTGGGACATTCACATCTTCCTGGGGCAGAAGAGCTCAAAGCCCATCACCCACAACCGTGTGTCGGACTGCATCTTCGAAAAGCTCGGCGCGTCCCATGTCGCCCAGGAAGAGTGTGCAGCGTGGAAGTACCCAGACGGTTCGGCAGAAGGCGTACGACAACCCAGCGCCGACCTGTGCTTTGCACACGCAGCGATTGATGTCTCGGGGGGAGACCACAACCTGTTCCAGAACAATGACTTCAGGTTCCTGGAAAATGTGGTGAATGGAGCCGACTTGTCTCCACCCCAGCTTGGGGATGGCGGCGTGGACATCGGGGCATGTTGCGACTCTGCAGGAGACAACCAGTGCCACCGTACCAAGGTGCACGGACTGTACTTCGCCAAGGAGAGCCACCACAACGTGGCCCGAGACAACCGCTTTCATCGCATCTCAGGCGTTCCTGTGAAGCTCCGTGATCTGAGCAGCTTCAACGTGATTGTGGCCAATGAGTTCTACAACTACGTGGGCAGCAAAGCCCACATCTCCGACAAGTTTTCGCCTGGCGAGTGTCCGTCCTGGCAGACTCTCCTGTTGGACAACGAGCACCCTGCACGCGGACAGCTGAATCGGTGCTATTACGGCTGCGATCAAGGAGACGACTGGGACGACTGGGACGACTGGGACGACTTCTGCGGTGCTCCTCCCGATGAATTCTTGATCGACGATGAGGTCGTTCCCGCGGACTGCAGCGACTACGAGAGTGAGGGTTGGGGCTGGCAGCGCTTCGGGTTGCAGTCGCCGCCGCTTGTGGCCGACTACGACGACGACGGACGCGACGCAATCGCCATTCTCTGGGAGAAAGACAGCCAGACCCACGTCGCTGTGCACGACTGGGACTTTGGCAAGCAGAGCCTGGGCTATCCCTTTGGTTGGCACGAGGACGGTGACCATGACATCGTCGACCGCCCCGAGTGGTTCGCGAACTACGTGGCTCACGGCATGGGCATTGTGGTGCCCGGTGACTTCAACGGCCCAGTGACAGACGACCCCAACGGAACCGAACGCAATGAGCTGGCCGTACTGTGGGAGAAGGATGGCAGCCCTCGGTTGTCGACACTCGCCACCGAGGACTGGCTCGACTGGGGAGAAGCGTCTCTCTCCGGCCGCCTGGGTCCCTCGACCATCGAGGTCTCCGAGAACTGGCTTGCAAACCATGTCCGCAACGGACAGGGCTTTGTGCGTGTGGGCGACTACTTCGGAGATGACGACGATGATGAGATCGCAGTGGTCTGGTCGAAGTCAGATACCCTCTTCGTCACCTCCTTTGACGCAGACGATGACTTCAGCTGGACAACCCAATCCAACGGCGTGGGCTGGTACGAAGCCTGGGGATTCCGCGGAGCGGTGAAGTTGGTTCTGTCGGGAGACTACGACTACGACGAAGCCACTGGGAACCACGACGATGAGATCGTCATCTTGGCAGAGAACCCCGAGGGTCAGCTGTATGTCGTGGGAATCCGATACTCGGAGGCAGAGGCTGGCTGGGTCAGGTACGAACAGAAGATCCGACATCAATCTACATCAGAGCACTGGCTTCTTGACGTCGTGGATGGCGGCCAAGGCGTTGTTCGTACCGGTGACTTCAACGGCGACGGCCGCGACGAGCTCGGAGTGCTCTGGCAGGATGCCGAAGGCGTCAAGATCACCACCTTCAGTGCCAACCCAGACCACACCTGGAACGACGGGCTTACGCAGGTTGTCAAGGAAGGCAGCTGGCTGGAGGAAGAGGTCCTGGACGGGCAGGGCTATGTGCTGGTCGGGGACCATGATGGCGACGGTGAGGATGGCTTCATCGTCTTGTGGTCGGATGGCACCGCGAGAGTGGAGGACACGACCCGACTGACCGTGTTCGACCAGGACATACCCGAGCTTCCGGACCTGACGGTCTCGCCATGGGTAGAGACCGAGCGGGAGAGCGTGCCTTACCCAGACAACCACGAGGAAGCGGCCTTTCCGCCCTACAGTGGAGATTCCATCTGGCAGGTTCTCGCGGAATGCGAAGAGGGGGCCTGGCTGGATTGCAAGGTGATTGGCTCGGGGGATGAGCCGGCTGGTTTTGTTGGAATCATGGACATCGACGGAGATCGCCGAGACGAGGTGGTCGTCATGTGGGAGCTCGTAGACTCCGAGCGCGACTATGTGCTCCCAAGAGCCCATCTTACCCCCTACAAGTACAAGACCATGACCACATCCTTCGACTGGGATCGACAAGACGACTCGCTGTTGGCCGATGCAGACGATGGCCAATGGAAGGAGACCACCGACGCGACCCGCGAAGGCGAGGGGTCATGGCTCGACACACATGTTCGCAATGGCAGCGGTGTGGTGGTGATGCAGCCCGCCGTTGGACCTTGAGTGGGGTCTCTTCCCTTGCGCCGTCGGTTCCACTGCTCGCGGGGCTGAGCTCGGGCGACCGTGGCCTGCAAGCCAGGGAGTATGGGGCGTCGTGGTAGGACTCGCTACAGACCCCGTGTCTTGGGAGACCGGCCTCGACTCGGGCACGGTGGATGCCTTCGATCCGGAAGCTCTTCGCTGGAGCTGAGCCGGCTGGAGCTTGTGGAACGCCTGATGGCGCTGGTGCCTGAACGAAGCTTCGGGCGAGAGCCAGTCGGCGGGGATGTCGGCCGGTGTCCACCACGAAGTCGTCTCCACCCTCGACCTCGCGCCCACCCTCCTCGCCCTGCTCGGTCTACCGAAGCGTCCATCCAGCGTCGGCTGCCCCCGCGGCAGCTCGTGACGCCGACCCGTTCAACCCCCCAGCACCGCCCGCCTTGCATGACACACCAGGGGTCAGGACAGCGCCGGTGACGTCGAAACCTGTAGTCTGAGATCAGGCCACCTACACACGTCTGGGAGCGTGAATGTCGTCGGTGTACCGAGTGATTCCAACCAGCGACTGGCTCATCGCCCTGAGCACCGGCCGTGTGCCGATGTGTGGCTCCGACCAGCGCGTCGGCGCTGTGCATCTGGCAACGGACGCCACGGTGCTGAGGACGGCAGATCTCTACTTCTCGGCGGATGAAGCCCCGCTTGCCCTTGAGCTCGATGCAGAGGCCCTCAAGGACGCGCTGGTGTGGGACAAGCTCGATGCCGACGCACACGGTCCCAAGCTGGTTGCGGAGGGCATCCCTCGCTCAGCGGTTCGGGCCTACTGGGTGCTGCAGCCCGCCGACGACGGCACCTTTGGGATGGGGGTCCGCCACACCGTGCCCCCGGCGGGCGGGATCCGACCAGAATGAGCGGTGTGCGGCGGCATCTGAGGGGCATATTCCTGTGGATGCTCCTGGGAGGAGGCGCTGGGCTGATGGGGCTGTCTTTCGCTGCGGATGTGTCCACCGAGGCATGGTGGGAGGGAGATCCGCAGACCGTGCTGCCGCTGGCGCGCACCGTCGCGAATCGAGCCGCGACCGGGGCTGTCGATGTCGAGACCGGCCACAGAGACCGGTGGATACAGGCCTCTGCACTATGCGGCCTACCAAGACCGCATCGAGATCATTCGGCTCCTCCTCGACAAGGGCGCCGATACTTCCGCAACCACAGACAAGGGCGAGACAGC
>Ga0315322_10003008_pt1 | contig 13070 bp, 8 predicted proteins | sample M110021515metaG_FD_203461 | JGI IMG/M metagenome (GOLD analysis project Ga0315322, IMG submission 203461) | Ammonia-oxidizing marine archaeal communities from Monterey Bay, California, United States - M1 100m 21515 | ecosystem: Environmental > Aquatic > Marine > Intertidal zone | place: USA... | reverse complement strand
CATGCTCTAGATTTTTCCCCACTTTCAGCTTGAACGAGTCAAAACCTTGTTCCTGCAATCGGTGAATCGTGGCAAGTATCTGATCGTCTGTCAGCCCGAGCCATCCGGCCGTGCAGTAGGCCTTAGGCCCAATCTCTGCCATTTCCGTTTGGCGACTTTGGATTGAGTCCCGTCGTTGGGTCAGAATGCTGATTGCTTCATCTCGCGTTAACGCGTCTTCGATATTTCGCCAATCAATACAGTCAGCGACGAAGACCGGATCGAGATCAACGAGCAATTTCCATAGCGGTTTTCGTTGTTCCTTGGCCCAGAGATCCCACATCGCATTCAGTACTGCACCAGCCGCCATCCGGAAAACACCATCGTGTAGCCATCTGAGTTGGTGATGGTCGATTAGTCGTTGATACAGTTTGAAAGGCGCTACTGTGAACTCGTCGAATTCGGTGTCAACAACCAACTGGCAAAGGTCTTTTATGCCGTAGCAAATCCAGTCGGTTCCCGCACCAACCGTGAATACAACAGACACTCCTTGGAGATCGGTGTCCGTGTTCAGATGAAGGACCGCTGAAGAGTAGTCAGGCTCTTTGTGAAATGGGTCCGACCCGAGTAATTGGTCTGAGGTTGGAACTCTGAGGTCAATTACATCGAAGCTAGTGATTTTCATAGTAGGTAGCCTTTGTACCCAAATGTTTGAACTGAAGTCTGATACACATCGGGTCAAAATTTAGATTGCTGTGAGGTAGTACATCCATGTCTTGATTCGCATGCCAATTTAACTGATGATCTGGAAGGGCTTTCCAAATTCAGTGTAGATGGCAACGCTACCGCTGGTGCCCATGGGAAGGTTTTTTGCTATTTCTTCATCATCAAGACGGAAACGAACGGCAAGCTTTCCTTTAGATCCAATATCTGCAGCCGATATCAGCTTGCCATTGGCGCTGAATTGTCCTTCACCGGTGGCCTGTACAATGGTTTCCACCGTATCGGTGAAGAATTCACCGAGGTGAGTTTTGAAGGTGATCTCAACGTGGTCGGCCGGCTTCACGTTTCGTAGAAGACTTTGGCTGAAGCTCGCAACAAGTACGACACGTGAAGTATCAATAAAAGTACCTACTGGTGCGAATGGAACAGATACCGCCATCGTTCCCTCACGGGCAGTCCACGCTGTGACATAGCCATCAGCGGGTGCATAGATGGTGCATTGTTCCAGATCGAATGCCGCGGCAGCCACCTTGGATTTAAGGCTGAACGCATTGTCTTTTGCGGCAAGCAGAGCGAACTCAGCCTGCCTTTGGCCAGCTTCCGCTTGTTGGACACCAGTTTCCGTCGCTTTGAATTCTTCCTTCCATTGCGTTACTTTGATTTTGCTGATTGCTCCTGGGCTTATTTCAGCGGTCTCCACAGCGACCTTCAACTCGGCCTCGATCGCTGATAGAGAAGCATTCGCCTTGACGATAGATGCCTTGGCTGCGTCGACACCAGCGACCGCCTGTTCAATGCCTTTTTCGGCAGCACTTAGGGAAGCAGTAGCTTGTTCATGTTTGTATTGATAACTGTCACGTTGTACTTCAAATAATTTATCAACGCCTTTCTTTAGTGGAGTGTTTGGTTCTGCGTGTATGACCGAGATAGGGCTATTTACCTGTGGCACAAGCTGTACTGAATATCGTCCCGAAGCAAGATTGTCTGAAATCGGAGAGGAAAACTTCCAAAGGACGACAATTGCACCAATGGCAACCACGCCGATCACGGCGGAGACTGCAATGTTGGCCGGCCGAGGCTTGATTTTCAACTGATGGAAAACGAACCAGATCGTAGTGCAATAAAGAAGAATGAAAATGGCGATCACGATTGCGTTTCCGCTCTTGTTTGGGGGCGTCTTAGTATGCGGTGCAGGGCTTGCCCGTCACTCTGTGAATGATTGTTCGCGGGCCATACAGAGATCAGCTGTGTTCGGATGCAGGTTGGGTAGATTTTGTGTCCACTTCCGTTTTTGTTCTGGGCGAGGCGGGAGTGTCTTGGCTTACACCTTCGTCGGCTGCATTGCTGTAACCTGCATTGCCAGAGTTGGTGTACGCCCAAACCAGTGCGAACGGCCAGCCGATGCCACCCATGAAAAGACCCAGCCAACTTGCAGTATTGATGGCATCAGCCTGAGGGTGGTTGTGTTTGTCCGCAATTTTTTTGGGAAGTGAGCCAAGGAACACAAACAGAGTGGTGACAATGATGAGCATCATCGCCATCACTCCCCATGCAAAATAGGTCAATCCGTCGATCATTGTTTTGCCAAAATGTGCTGGGTATAAAACGCAAGAATAGTTGGGACGATTGGTAGCCTAATCAAAGTCACGGAACTTTTGAATCGGTCGCACAATCGCGTAGAGACTTGAATTTTACGCCGGCCTAGGATGGGGCTTGTTTTTGTTGGAACGTGCCGCGAATTTTCGTCAGAGAAGGTGCGTCCTAGCTCAACTCAGCTTGATCGAACCAGATACATCCGTAACGGGGGTAACGATCAGCCGGTGAATCGCCCAAGCCTTTGCATTGTGCTGGGCGTGACATTGAGAAACCACGGTGAATGCAGGAGGCGTATCGCACGCAATCAATTCCACTTCTTCCAAGCTGCCGATGAACCGATTCATTGGCCTTGCCAGTGACAGCTAGATTTGGCTGCTGCTCTTTAGGACTGGCACAATCAATGCCAAAACGACCCCGAGAACCAAAAGAGCCATGATCAGTAGCATCACGGGTTCGAGCAGACGCACGAAGAGGTCGAGTCGTCGAAACGTGACTTTCTCGAGTGAGTCGGCAATCTCTGGTAGTACTGTATCCAGCGAGTTACTTTCTTCTCCCACACTGATCATTTCGACAACCGACGGCGGGAAGTGTCCACTCGCTCGGAGTGGTGTTGCCAAGCTTTCACCGCTGCGAATGTTCTCGGTCGCATCACTGACGGATTCCTGCAGCAAGCGGTTTCCAGCGGCTGTTCCGGCAATGTCAAGCGACTGCAAAATTGGAACACCGTTGGTCAATAGAGTGCCCAGGACTCTGCAGAAGCGTGCGACAGCAAGATTCATCAGAATTTCGCCCAGCACTGGGATCTTGAGTTTGGCCCGATCGACGAGATCTTTGCCGGATTCGGAGCGTATCTTGGCCCGTATGGCAAAAGCAGCTATTGCCATCGCGACCAGCACGACCCAGCCGTAGGTTTGCAGGAAAGTGCTGGTGGCTAGCAGTGCTTCGGTCGCGCTTGGCATTTCGCCTTTCTTGCGCAAACGATCAAACATGGGGTCGAATTTTGGAACAAAAAACACGAGCAAGGTGGTGAGGACAACACTACCGACTGAAAAGAGGAAGATGGGGTATGCCATCGCGCTAATGGTTCGCCCCTTGAGATCCTCTTGCAGTTCAGTGAACTTACCAACTCGGTCAAGTGCATCCTCGAGAAAACCGCCTTCGGTTCCCGCACGCACCATATTGCATCCCATTTCATTGAAGATTTTGGGATAGCGTGCCATCGCGTCACCGAGGCTCTCACCATCTTCCACACGGCCGCGGATGTCAGCGAGAACTTCGTTCAGGGTCGCGTTGCTGGATTGATCTGCCATCACATTGAGTGACCGGATCATGGGGACACCAGCTCTCAAAAGCGCTGCCAGTTGCGAATAGAACATCGCCATGGCCTGAGCTTTGACTTTTTTGCGTCCGCCAAAAATTGCCTGCGGGGCACCCTCGCTCGCCTTGACTGCGACAGGGAAGAGCGACTTTTCCGAAAGAATGCCGGCAACATCTCGCTCGGCATTCGCCTCGACAGTACCAGTCACCTGCTTGCCCGACATGTCTCGGGCTGTGTATGCGAACGTTGGCATGTTTAAAGAGCCTCACCCTTGGTCACACGCAGTACCTCATCGACGGAGGTGTCGCCCGTCACGACCTTGTCCCAGGCGTCCATGCGGAGTGTTCTCATGCCACCATTGACTGCTTCCTTTCGGATTTCCCAACTGCTTTTCCGTTCTAACGCTAATTGGCGAATCTCGTCGTTGGCAACCAGGAGTTCGTAGATACCCATTCGGCCTGTGTAGCCGACGTTGCGGCACTCGCGGCATCCAACGCTGCGGTATATCGGCTGGTCACCAAGCTTGTCCCATGGGAAATCCTTAGGAGCGTCCGATCTGGTTGGCGCGAATTCTTCTTTGCAACTATTGCATAAGCGACGGAGCAGACGTTGTGCCATGACCGCTTCTACTGTTCCAGCTACCAGAAACGGTTCAACACCCATGTCACTCATTCGGGTGAATGCACCCGCCGCATCATTGGTGTGCAAGGTGCTGAACACAAGGTGACCGGTCAGTGACGCTTGAATCGCATTTTCTGCGGTTTCGAGGTCTCGAATTTCACCTATGAGTACGATGTCCGGGTCATGTCGCAGGATACTTCTCAGGGATGCCGCGAACGTCAACCCAATCTTTGAGTGCACCTGGATCTGGTTAATCCCATCGAGTTGATACTCGACTGGATCTTCAGTAGTGATGATCTTTGTCTTCGGACTTTTGACCTGTAGTAGACTGCTGTAGAGGGTGGTTGTCTTACCTGAACCTGTTGGCCCTGTGACCAGCACGATACCGTGCGGATATTTGATGATTTCGCTGAACGTTTCGTAAATTTGCGAGTTCATGCCAAGCTGCTCGAGGTCGAAGACCATCGATGACTTGTCAAGAATACGCATCACCATGCCTTCGCCATGGATCATTGGGATCACACTCAGGCGGATGTCGACTTCACGACCGTGGACACGAAGTTTGATTCGACCATCCTGTGGTAATCGCTTTTCTGCGATATTCAATCTCGCCATGATCTTCAGGCGGCTGATGATGGCTGCCTGAAAACGATTGATTTCAGGTGGTGTGGGTTGCAGGTGTAGGATGCCGTCGATTCGGTAACGAATCGACAATCCGGTGGACTGGGTCTCAATGTGGACGTCACTGGCACGCGTCTGAATCGCTTCCAACAAAATCTCATTGACGAGTCGAACCACCGAAGCTTCCTGAGCCATTTCACTCAGTTCGCTGCCGTCGGTCTCGATGCCTTCAAGCAGTTCGACTTCCTCTTCGCTCTTGGCAGCCATCAGCCCTTCGACTGTTTCGCTACCAACGCCAAGGTTGCGATTCATCAAGCGTGCGATTTCATCACGCTCGGCAACCACAGGAATGATGTTCTTGCCAGTTGCCGCACTGGCTTCATCAAGGGGGTATAGATCCAGAGGATCTGACGTGGCTACGACGATTGAGTCTTGCTCAAAACGAAGCGGAAACAGAGATTGACGGTAAATCAACTTCTGCGGAAAGCCTTCGAGTGCAGCCGGGTCGATCTCGGCCTCGCGAAGGTCGATGTAATCGAGACCAACCTCCTCGGCTAACGCTCTCAATGCGTCAGATTCTTCCACGTAACCAAGAGTGATCGCTGCTTGGACAACGCTATTTGAATCGCTACTGCGACTTTGGGCGAGTTGTTCCTCGCTGATTAAGCCACGACGTTTTAGTATTTCGCCTGCATGCATGATTATTATTTTACCAATTCTTTGTCCGCTGCTGCAGAATCAATTTGTATCTTCAAGGTAGCCAATCTCACATCGTTGCGAAGATCTAAGTGGCACAGAAGAGCACCTGCAATGGCCGTTTGTTGGCGTGCGATTCATGTCGCCGCTGTGTCCGACGCCAACGTTTTTTGCTGACGGGGGTAGCTTATCGACCGCCACCACCACGACCACCCGGAGCGCCACCGCTACTTGGCCGTCCACCGCTGCTGGGTGCACCACCGCCACGACTGCCGAATCCGCTTCCGCCTCCGCCGCGACTGCCAAATCCACCACTGCCAAACCGTGCGCGGAACGCTTCGATTCGTTGCTGGATTTCGGAGGCACTGGAACCAGTTGAACCACTCGGACGCTGCGAGCTGCTGGTCGAGCTGCCTGACTTTGCACCGTCACTTGTTGAACTGGCTTGTGTCCCAAGAATGCTCTCAAGGGCAAGTTTCATCACGTCCGGGTTGACGCTACCGTTGGTTGAGTAGGTCATAATTGTTTCTTCGTTGACCATGCTGCTTTGGTCAAGTTGTCGCACCAAATCCTCGATTTCCTTGAAATCCTGCGGGGTTGCGATAACGACCAGCGAGTTGCTCTTGGTATCAACGGCGACACTGATTTTGGAACGTTCAGACGTACCGGCGTCACCGCCGCCGCCTCGCCCACCGCGTCCGCCACCGCGGAGCGCTGCCATGAATTCCTGCGGAGATGGCTGCCCGCCACCGCGTCCTCCTGAACTCTGTGCCCCGGCGATCCGGTCCCCAAGCAACGACTTCACGATGTTTGCGACGTCTTCGGCCTCTTGGTAAATGACCGGAATCAAAGCGGGTTTGGATGCGATCTCAATGTCTTCAGGACTTTCAGCGATATCGACTTTCTCAAGGATCAGTTCAATCATCTGCAAATCGATCGCGTTGGCTTGGACAATCAAAGCATTCAGGCGAGCGTCGGGAACAATGTTTACTGATCCAGTTGATGTGAGCACGGACTTTGATGCCGATGTGTCACCGCCTCCGCCACCGAGACCACCAAGTCCGCCAAGCAGTCCTAGCATGCCGCCGCCAAATCCACCTGCTACCGAATCCACTGCTGACGAAATGGAGCTTTCGGCTCCACCCAGTACACTGGAAATCAATTCAGCTGCGACATCCGCTTTGATGTACTTCAGCCAGATGATTGTCGGCAAGTCGGAAGCAAGGGCTGACGGTGCCGCCACAGAGTCCATCAGAGATTGAAAGGTATCAAGGGCTGCAGTGTCATCAGAGGCGATGATCATTCCAGCTGGTGTGAACTGAACAACAATGTCTGCACCACCAACTTTAATCGTGGTTTGTGGTACCGCTTTGGCGTCGCTTGGGGAAGCCACCTCGGGGATCGACCCGCCCTGCGCCGCGGGCACTTGGGGGGCAGCATTTTGTGGGATCACGGGCTCGGTAACGAACCGGTAATTGTTCGTGTTCGAATTCGGCTTCGGAACAAAACGAGCATCAGGAGCCTCGATGATGCCGCCAGAACCGCCTTCGGTTCGAGGCATGTCGCCGCGTGGTGTTGTACCCGAACGTGTTCGGGAGGGTGAAATTGTTCGAATCTTGTTAGGACGCCCTGTGACCGGCCAAAGTGCTTCGACTTGCCCAAGTGCTTCCTCGGCAGCTCGGCCCGTGTAAGGCAGAATCCGCACTTTTTCGCTGAGGGCACCCAGTGTGTCGCCGCCTTCCAATTCAAGGATCAACTTCTCGATCAAAGTGATCTGATCGGTCGTTCCTCGAATCCAAAGTTTGCCGGTGGTTGGGTCACCATCGACAATGGGGCCTTCACCGCCCTCTTCGGTGATCCCGAAAAACTTGTTGATGGTCAGCAATGCTTGAGCAGGATCGAGGCGTTTCAAATCGATTACTTTGAAATCCTGCCCAGTTCCTTCCATTTCCATGATCGACTTGGCGATCACTTCCTGCGTCTCAGGGCGAGCCCAAGCGACAATCGCATTTGTTTTTGGGTCAATCGCGATACGAGCATCGGGGGTCCCTGCTAGCAACGTCTGTAAAACGTCGAATACGGTAGCGCTGTCAGCACTTCGAACGGAGTGCGTTTGAAAGACAGGTTTGCTGATTTCTGTTCCATCCTCGGAGTCAGCCGATGCAAGTGGTTGGTCAGCCTTTTCCACGAGTTTCTCAAGCAGTCCGGTTTTTCCTGGCAAACCTGCGGCGTAAAGTCGGTCGCCGAAAAGTCCGACCGAAATGCGGATATCTTCGGTTGAGTTCTCGCCAGGCTCAAGTCCGAGTAGTGGACGTGCGAGCTCCAGAATCTCGTCCGCTGCTCTGTGTTCAAGCACGATTTCAACAACGTCAGTGTCAGCTGTTGAGGCTTGTTTCAGCAAGTCTCGGATCGCAATGAGTTTGTCAGCTGCTTCGGTGACTTTCACTTGCCGTGCACTGTCCAGAACGATGAGTCGTCCCCAAGGACCGATCATCAACGCTAACTCTTCTTTTGCCGCATCCGCTGTCATGCTGCCCAGCGGGAAAACACAACTCACGATATCACTCTTGCCTCGCTCTTCCAGTTGCTCGGGACGCACGAGCTCGGCCAGTTCGCTGATCAGTTTGTCTGCGTTTTGTTGCTCGAGATCAATGACCTGAAGCATGCGACCGCGACGAACCAAGCAGTAGCCCCGCTTTAGCAGGGCCAAGTTAATCACGTCCAATGCCTCTGAAACGGTGTATTTGCGAGTAGGGTCGGCGAAGGTCCAGCTGCCGATTGGCATTTGGTCTAATTGCAACGCAAGGTCTGCTTCATCAGCGAACCATTCCAAGACGGCAGGCCAAGTTACGCCTGAAAAGTTGAAACTCAGGTCAGCAGAGCTTCCCAAACTAACTGCGCCAGTGGGCATCGAAGCTGGCCTTTGAGGTGCAGTTGGCCTTTTCGGTGCAGTCGCCGCGGGACGAGTCGAAGTCTCGTTCGGTGTTTCAGTGATTGTCGAATCAGCTTTTGACGAGTCGTCGGCTGCCCGATCTTCTCCGCTGTCTAGTTCGGGGGTGGATGCTTCGGTGGCAGGACTGTCGCCCGACGAAACAGTTTCCGAATCCGCCGGAGGTTCCGGTTTTTTCGTTGCTTCTGCTGAACTTGGGGCGTCATCCTCTGCAACCGCGCCATCCGACTCTGCTTCAGATGCAAGTTCCGCTTCTCCCGACACCGCAGGTGTCTCCGGCACATCTTGGCCGAAAGTGGGAGAGATACTGAACAAAGTCACTAGTGAACTGAGGAAAATGAGCTTTGAAGTCGTTTTCATGCTGAAAAAACCGCTACGGAAGAGAAATAACGTACCCGGACGCCATAGTAATCTGAAAACTTGCCTCGGCGCCCGTGAAATCGCACTAGGGACCACGCGGACAGGAAGCCGCACCCTAATATGCCTTGGAACCCCCGTTGAAGCTGGGAGTTCTGCAAATTTAGGCAGTTTTCGTAAGCCTTTCTGCCCAAAATTCCCTCGAGACTGGAAGTTCGGGCATTAGCGGCTTTGAGTTGGATTGTCCAAAATCGTCAACCCTTCGGAATTGCAGGGCAAAGTCCTTGCGCCGCGTACTCTCGATTGGTAACATTAGTTCAGCGGCGGAGCCCCTTTTCTCTGGAAATTAGAAAGTCTTGCACGACACCTCGGAGTCGCGGCCATGGTGGCGGCTCGCGTCTGTTTCCGCTTGGGGGGGGCGTAGTCCGACGGGGGCATTGGACAGACGGGGGCAGTGGTTGCTGCGTTTCAGTTCCTATAGTGAGACGTTGCCGGCCTTGGTAATGAATAAAACTGGTCATTTCGTTGACCGCTTGCATGATTAGAGAACTTGACCGTGATGTTAAAGAAGCAGAAGAAGTTGATTCTCACCGAAGACCACCAAGAAGCCATGCGTCGGGCCGGAAGGGTCAATGGCCAATTAATGGACTTCTTGAGGCCACACGTCAAAGCCGGTGTTACAACGCTTTCCATCGATGCTTTGGTCCACCAATGGACTCTCGATCATGGTCATAAGCCTGCGACGCTCGGGTATCAAAATTACCCCAAGAGTTGTTGTACCAGTATCAATGACGTGATTTGTCATGGCATCCCTGACAGCTACGAGTTGAAAGATGGAGATATCGTCAATGTGGATATCACGACGATTGTCGAAGGTTGGCACGGAGACCAGAGCGAAACATTTCTGATCGGTGAGGTATCAGACGAAAAGAGGGCCGTCACTCAATGTGCGTTTGACTGTCTTTATGCGGCAATTGACGCATTGACGCCCGGATGTCGAGTCAGCGTCATTGGTGAAACTGTTGTTCCCGAGGCCCATCGTCGGGGATTCTCGGTTGTTCGCGAATACGTCGGTCACGGTTTGGGGCGTCAGTTCCATCTTGATCCGTCGGTGCCCCACTTCCCAAATCGTCAGAGTCGCATTGATCGCCTTTACCCAGGGATGTGTTTCACCGTTGAACCGATGATCAATGGCGGATCGCGATACACGCGAAGTGACAAGGTCGACGGCTGGACCGTGCGAACAAAAGATGGTCGCCCTTCAGCGCAGTTCGAGCACTCGATCCTGATGACCGAGAAAGGGCCAGAGATTCTCACGATGACCAAGGATGGGCCCGGGAAAGGTTTTCAGTTCCAAGCAGTATGACGCGTACTGCTGTCGGGTGAGCGTTCTGCCAGCTAAGTCGCAACTATCCATGTATGTTCTGGATTCTCTTGGCACGTGCTTCATTGAAAAGTCCGCAACTGCGTCACGATGAGCTGTATTGCAACTGATTGCCGCATGTTAACGGCGTTTCACCAACGTAGGACTCATCGCAAAGTCGATTTTCGTCTTCGCAGTCACTCATGGCTGCGGGATGCGAAGTGCAGGTGGTGGTAATTGCTCGAGATAATTTGCCAGAGCAGCAGCCGATCGAGGTGCGGCGCTCGACGCCCGTCGCATCAGCGGGGCGATCGATTGCAACGTCGACTTAAGTTGGGTCGCGTAATCCGTATCTGCTTTGTCGCTCTTGGCTAAGTAGGCAAGGTTCTCGGTAGTCACGCTCATCCCCGATGGAATCGCGCTATCGACCGGATCTTTGACACGCACAATCAAGGTTGGGTGGTCGCTGGAAGTGAAAAAGAAGCCGCCGCTGGTTTCATCGACAAAGAGTTCAATCTGCTTGTCCGTGAGCGCAGTTGCATGGCGCAGCCAGTGCTCATCATTTGTAGCCTTGTAGAGGGCGATCAAACCCGAGACCAAGAATGCGTAATCGTCCAAGTAGGCATTGAGCTTTGCTTCTCCGGCAGCGTAGCTTCGAAGCAACCTGCCCTGTTCTGTTTTTAGCTCTTTGAGAATAAAGTCAGCAGCTTTGGCGGCGGCTTGAATGTAGTCTTTGCGATCTAGGATTCGTCCAGCGTCGGCAAGGCCGGCGATCATCAACCCGTTCCATGCCGTGAGGATTTTGACATCGGTGATGGGACGAACTCGTTTGCTGCGGATTTGGAAAAGTTGCTTGCGAGTTGCGTCTATATTCTGGTTGAGTGTTTCGAAGTTGTTTTTTTGCTCCGCTGCAATTGAAGTCAATGACTTGCCTGGGGCAGGGGCAAAGTACTCACCTTCAAAGTTTGGATTCCCATTCAAACGGAACACTTGTTTGAAGAGGTCGAAGCCTTGCGTCTGCTTCGCTTCTTCAAGTTCTTCCTGAGTCCAGCGATAGAATTTCCCTTCTTCTCCTTCACTATCGGCATCGAGCGCACTGTAAAACGCACCGCCTGGGGCCTTGAGCTCTCTTAAGGTGAAGTCGCAAATGCCTTCCACAACGCCCCGATATTCAGGATTGTTGGTGTCGGCGTACGCTTCTGCGTAAAGAGAAGCTAGCTGCCCGTTGTCGTATAGCATCTTTTCGAAATGCGGTATTTGCCAAAGTCCATCAACACTGTAGCGATGGAATCCGCCGCCAAGATGATCGTACATCGCGCCACTCAACATTCCGTCGAGTGTATTCACTAGCATTTTCTTGGCATTGTTTCTGGTCACTTCCGTAACAGCATTGCTACGACTGCGGTTGAGTAGAAAAATGAGATTGGATGGCTCGGGAAATTTGGGCCGGTTTGCATCGCGGCCAAAGCCACCATGGATGGGGTCATATTGTTCAGCAAGAGCTGTACCAACTTGAGCGAGCAGGCTTTCATCGAGTCGGTCGTCACCGGCGTTTTCTTTTTCAGGGCTCTGGTTGGCTTTGACAGCGGCTGTGAGAGTTGTTGCTTGTTGTGTGACGGCATCTCGTTGCGTCTTCCATGCCTTGTCGATTTGATCCATGACTGAGAGAAAACCAACCGAGTTTCCGCGATCGCCAGTTCGAGCGGGGAAATACGTGCCTCCCCAAAACGGTCGACCATCGGGGAGTAAGAAGACTGACATCGGCCAACCGCCATTGCCTGCAATCATTTGTACTGCGGTCATGTAAATTTGGTCGACATCGGGTCGTTCTTCGCGATCCACTTTAACGCAGACAAATTTTTCATTCATCTGCTTGGCGATTTCTGGATCTTCGAACGACTCGCGTTCCATCACATGACACCAGTGGCAAGCAGCGTAGCCCACCGAAAGAAAGACCATCTTGTCCTCACGTTTCGCCTTGGCAAACGCCTCCTCACCCCAGGGATACCAATCCACCGGATTGTGAGCATGCTGCAACAAGTAAGGACTCGACTCCTTGGCAAGCCGGTTCGTGTGTTTTGTCGGGGTGGGCTTAGTTTCTGGAACCTGCGACCACGCTATGGGTTGCGTTAAAAGTAGCAAGCAGACTAAGGAACAGGACAAAATGCAAAGCGTTCGTCTGGGCATTGACAACGAATTGGGTTGGAGAGTTAGATTCGCGAAGCGAAATGTAGGGTTCATCAGCAACTAGGGTAAGCATACGCGGCGGCGAAATCAAAAGCCATGTCGCGTTCAACAGTGATTCTGACGCGACAAATTACTGCAGTTGCTGTGTTACGGCATTTCGTCAATGGGCTTAAGCACATTTCTCAGGTTCGTCTAACAATATGTGATGCTGTATATCGAAGACGCGTGATTCATTGTCTGGCGTTTGACTGACGTCTTGTTGTGGACGTACTTTCGGTCAAATGAGCTGCAGTCCCAAAATTGAGTGTTCCGTGCAGGGTTCGAGGTTCTCGACTTCGAGGGACGATAGTGTTCTGCAGATGTTGGACCGTGGAAATATTGCTGCCATCATGGGTGGTTTGTAGTCTGCCTAATCCTGCTGCCCTTTTCCCCCTCCCCCTTAGAATTGCACCATTGTGAGTGTCTGAATCGGGGTTGGTAATGCGGTTGTGTTCTGGAGGCTGAGGCGTAGCCGAATCCGGAAGAACACAACCGTCCGCATAAGCGGCAAGGGTTTGATAATCCAATGAACTGTGGATGCGGTGATGGCTGTAGTCGAGTCGCTAGCGATCAATCAGCCAACAAGCTTCCTCGAAGCTCAGGAAGATTTCACGGTTTAG
>Ga0315322_10003006_pt1 | contig 13071 bp, 12 predicted proteins | sample M110021515metaG_FD_203461 | JGI IMG/M metagenome (GOLD analysis project Ga0315322, IMG submission 203461) | Ammonia-oxidizing marine archaeal communities from Monterey Bay, California, United States - M1 100m 21515 | ecosystem: Environmental > Aquatic > Marine > Intertidal zone | place: USA... | reverse complement strand
TGTGAGCCTTAATGACCGAATAGATCTTTATTCGCCATCAATTACATTAAACCCACTTACTCCTCTCGCAAATTTTAGGAAGTTTGAAGTAGTGGGTATTTTCCGTGTTGGCGCGCAAGAATTAGACAATGAGTTAGTGATGATAAACATTGCTGCCGCCAGGGCTTTGTTTCGATTAAGAACTCCCTATAACGGTTTACGCATCCGTACTTCGGATGTATTGCAAGCAGATGCAATCCGGTCCCAGTTGGCTGCTGAATTGCCAGGAATAGTTAGGATCTCAAGTTGGACGGCACAGTTTGGCGCTATCTATGAAAATATTCGATTTTCCCGCAGTATTATTAGTTTTATGTTGTGGCTACTTATCGGGGTGGCGGCTTTTAATTTAATTGTTAGCCTAATTATGATTGTTCGGGACAAAACTGGCGACATTGCGATACTCCGGACTTTAGGGGCGAGCCCAAAACTTATTAATCGCATATTTATGTGGCAAGGTTGTCTTATTGGTGCCATAGGAATAGTAATTGGGGTGGTGCTAGGAATAATTGGCTCGCTACAAATTACCAATATCGCAGAATTTATTGAGCGCAGATTGTCGATACAATTATTAAATGCAGAAGTCTATCCAATAGATTTTCTACCTTCACAGCTCAACGCTATCGATGTGTTTTTGGTCACCGTGGGTGTTTTTGGCCTTTCGCTTCTAGCAACTATTTATCCGGCTCGACGAGCTGCAGCGATTCAGCCGGCTGAAGCTTTGCGCATAGAGTAACCCCACCGGAATTTGGAATTCCTAGATCCCTAAGTAATACGCGGATATGGTAATCTATCGGGCCGATTGGAGGGAGATTTTAAGTGGTAGAGATAGTTAGAGCAGGGGGGTGGCTAATGCAGCCTATACTGCTCTGTTCGATATTGGCTATCGCCATCGTCATAGAAAGGTTTTGGACGCTCAGCGCGGCTCGTATTTCTCCGAAATACGTGTTGGCTCAGGTTTGGACTTGGCTGAAGAATAATCAACTCGACTCGGTGAAATTGACTGAATTACGCTTGTCTTCACCTCTTGGTCAGATACTTGCCGCCGGCTTGTTGAGCTCCAAGTATGGTCGCGCAGCAATGATCGACTCTATTGAGCAGGCTGCCGCCCAAGTTGTGCATGACATGGAACGGTATTTAAATACACTCGGGACTATAGCGGCCATTACGCCCCTTCTTGGTTTATTAGGAACTGTAGTTGGCATGATTCGCGTATTCAGCGAAATTATGCTGCAAGGAACCGGAAATGCAAATGCCTTGGCCGGCGGAATATCGGAAGCCTTAATAACAACTGCTGCTGGATTGACGGTAGCAATACCGACTTATATGTTCTACCGTTATTTTTCTCGCAAAGTAGAATCTTTGGTGCTGAGCCTCGAGCAGGAGTCGATGAAACTTGTTGATGCTATTCATAGTGATAGACGGGTAGAAGTAAAACAATAAATGAAATTTAAGCGTACATTAAGAGAAGAATTGTCTATCAATATAACTCCACTTATTGATGTTGTTTTCTTGCTATTAATCTTTTTTATGTTGACAACGACCTTTAGCAGAGAAACTCGTCTTTTGATAAATTTGCCTGAAGCAAATGCGGATATTGCAGAGAGCCAGTCGCCTCAAATTGAAATAACAGTAGCTCGCGGGGGTAGCTACACTATTAATGGTAGGGCTTTGATTAACAGCAGAATTGAAACATTAATGCGGGGATTAGAGTTAGAATCTGGCGGCGATCTTAATGTCCCGATCATTCTGGTTGCGGATGCGGAAGCTACTCATCAATCAGTAGTGACCGCCATGGATGCAATTAGCCAATCTGGATTCACACGAATGAATATAGCAACTCAGTACTCTGAGGACCTTGAACCAACTACAATGGACCCAACAAGCTTCTAATGGGCAAGCAAAAACTTAACCATCATAAATATAATGGCTGGCAGCTTTATGGCAGATTATTTACCTACGTCAAGGTTTATCAACTTGCGTTGATTGGCAGTATTTTCGGATACATTGTGTTTGCTGCAACGTCGCCGCTCACAGCTTGGTGGCTTGGGATGACAGTCGATGCAATTAATGCGGAGAACTATGAAGAATTGCGAATTATTAGCCCAATACTGTGCGTTCTAATAGTTATAATTAGAGGAGCGGGTGGATTTTTAGGTAGTTATTCTTTGGCGACGGTCGCGAATAATGTAATTCATAAATTGCGCTGTGAATTGATAGATCACCTGATCACTTTGCCTTCAAGTTATTTCGACAAAGTAACATCGGGTAAGCTTGTGTCGAAATTCACTTACGATGTATCTCAAATTACTGGCGCCGCATCAAATGCCTTTGCTGTTATCGTTCGGGAGGGGTTCACGATAATTGGTTTATTGGTTTATCTAATGATCGTGGATCTACAATTAAGCTTAACTTTTTTAATTATTGCGCCGTTCGTTGCGTTAATTGTAAATTTGGCCTCTAAGCGATTTCGGCGTTATAGCACGCAGATGCAAGACTCGATGGGAGAGGTGACTCAGATTACCAGCGAATCGATAAAAGGACATCGCGTCATCCGAACTTTTAATGCAGAAGATTTTGTAGGTGACCGACTGTTAGAAGCTAGCGAAAAAAATCGACGGCAGAACATGAAGATGGCTTTGACCAGAAGTGCAAGTACACCTTTGGTGCAGCTTATCGTCAGTATGGCGCTGGCTTTGCTGGTTTGGTTAGCGATGTCTCCGGAATTCTTTGCAGATAAAACGTCAGGTGATTTTGTTGCTTTTCTTGGTGCCGCAAGTTTGCTAGCTAAGCCTATTCGTCAGCTAACGCAAATTAATTCAGTTATACAAAGAGGCCTCTCTGCGTCTTATAGTATTTTTGCTCTGCTAGACGAAAAGCCCGAGATCGATGATGGTGATTTTCAAATTGAACGGGCCAAAGGCGACATCAAGTTTAGTAATGTAAGTTTTGACTATAATGAGTCATCTCGCGCACTTAATGAAGTAAGCTTTAGTTCTAAAGCAGGCCAGACAATTGCATTAGTTGGCAAATCGGGTAGTGGTAAATCTAGCCTGGTAAGTTTAATCCCACGGTTTTATGACAGTAATTGCGGCATTATTTCTCTAGACGGGATTTCTATTAATAAGTACAAGTTGTCGAATTTGCGAGATCAGATATCTTTGGTGACTCAACAAGTGGTGCTATTCAATGGCTCAGTTGCAGAGAATATCGCTTATGGAGAAAAGGAACTGGATTTTCGAAAAATTAAAGCGGCGGCAGAGAATGCCCACGCAATGGAATTCATCGAGAACCTGCCAGATGGACTCAATACTCAAGTAGGTGATGACGCAAGCTTGCTTTCCGGCGGCCAGAGGCAACGAATAGCGATAGCCCGAGCATTGCTAAAAGACGCGCCAATTTTGATATTTGATGAAGCGACGTCAGCCCTCGATTCGCAATCGGAACAACACATTCAAGATGCATTACAAACCTTGATAAAGGGGCGCACAACTTTTGTGATTGCTCATAGATTATCTACTATTGAAAACGCAGATTTAATATTGGTTATGGATCAAGGAAGAATTGTAGAATCAGGAATTCATGCCCAGTTGCTTAATCAAGCCGGGCAATATGCCAGATTGCACAAGATTCAGTTTTCGGAGAACGATACGGCAACAGGCGAATGAATTTTCTAGAGAGGGCTTGGTACAAAAAAGCAGGGTGGTTAATTCTCTTATGGCCAATAGCCTTTTTTTTTCAAGGCTTAACGAAATTTCGTCGCGCCTTTCAACAAGGAAACTCTCGTCCTACAAAGCACAATGTCCCAGTTGTCGTGATAGGCAACATATCTGTCGGTGGAACTGGAAAAACCCCATTACTTATCGCAATCGTGCAGCAACTGCTAACTGTGGGCTTGCGTCCCGGTATTATCAGTCGTGGCTTCGGGGGCGCAGGCGCTGTCTACCCAATGCAAGTTAATGGTAACGACAACCCCGCAATTGCAGGGGATGAACCAGTACTCATTGCCCGCAAAACTAACTGTCCGGTGGTGATTGACCCTGACCGAAGATCGGCCCTTGATTACCTATTAGATTCAAACAAAATAGACGTTGTACTAAGCGATGATGGCCTGCAGCATTATAAGCTTTTCAGAAACATTGAAGTTATTGTAGTAGATGGCCAGCGCGAATTTGGCAACGAGATGTGTTTTCCCGCAGGCCCCTTAAGGGAACCTATTCAGCGTTTGCAAGAGGCAGATTTTATCGTGATAAATGTTACAGGGCTGACTAGTGTGCCGATGGTTAGCTCATCGGCGTCAATGACTATGGAGCCTAAAGGGCTAGTCAATATGGTAACCGGCGAGAAACGCCCTTTCGATGGGGCGCCATTTAACATGGGAAATAAGGTTCAGGCAGTCTCAGGTATTGGTAATCCGAAAAGATTTTATGACTTATTAGATAAACTACCGTATCAAATAATTCCACTAGAGTTTCCGGATCATCATCAGTTTTTGGAAAGCGATTTTCAGTCCGGTATATTTGATGAACATCAACCAATAGTTATGACAGAAAAAGATGCTATTAAGTGTGAAAAATTTGCAAAGAATAATTTCTGGTATTTGCAAACTCAAGTCAGACTCCAGGATTCATTCTTGGAGGAGTTTACAAATAAAATAAAAACATTTACTAATAAAAATGATTGAGCCTCATCATGCTGGATAAGAAGCTATTAAGTATTTTGGTCTGCCCTTTATGTAAGGGAAAGTTAACCTATAATAAAAATTCTCAAGAATTGATTTGTTTAGGAGATGCGTTAGCGTACCCGATTAAAGACGATGTTCCGGTAATGCTGAGTAATAAGGCAAGACAAATTTCTTTGGAAGAGCGAGAAAAATATTAGTGAGTTTTACGGTAATAATTCCAGCGCGCTATGCAGCACAACGGCTCCCAGGTAAGCCATTATTAGATATTAATGGCAAGCCCATGCTGCAACATACTTATGAGCGCGCCTGCTCTAGCGACGCTAAAAACGTCTATATTGCGACTGATGATGATCGTATTAGACGCAGTGCAGAAAACTTTGGTGCGAAAGTATTTATGACTTTGCATACTCACCGTTCGGGTACAGATCGAATTCAAGAGGTTTCCCGGCAGCTTCGGTTAGGGGATGATGAAATTGTTGTAAATGTTCAAGCGGATGAGCCCCTTATTCCGCCAAGCGCTATCAATCAAGTTGCAAACAATTTGTTAAATAGTGAAGATGTGGGAATTGCTACATTGTGTGAAATAATCTCTTCTCAAGAAGAGATAGAAGATTGCAACGCGGTAAAAGTTGTAATGAATGAACGAGGCCATGCTTTGTATTTTAGTCGTGCAACCATTCCTTATCAGGCAAGTGCTTCCGCAAAAAACTCTTTTCGGCATATTGGTATCTATGCTTATCGAGTGAGTGTTTTAAATGAATACGTAAGATGGCCGCCTTCTGAGCTAGAAATTTCTGAGAAACTTGAGCAGCTGAGAGCTCTGTATAACGGAGTAAAAATGCATGTCGATGTCAGCGGCGTACGGATACCGGCTGGAGTCGACACAGAGAAAGACCTTAATGCAGTACGGACATTGCTTTCATGCGAGTGAGTACAGGTTTAATTAGCTTAAATTTATCAATGCATTAGTGGTTTGCTTAGGCAATATTTGCCCTACTACCGGCACGCCAGATTATGAAAATCCAGCGAACAATAGATCTACAACAATTTAACAGTTTTGGTGTGCCAGCAATAGCCACCTTTTTCGCTGCTGTGGAAAACCAAGCTGATTTAGAGGTAGCCTTAAGTTTCGCTGAGACTGAAAAATTGCCCGTTCAGGTGCTTGGCGGCGGCAGTAATACCCTCTTTGTCCATGATTTTCCAGGCCTGTTACTGCATGTCGCAAATAAAGGTATCGATTGGGGTGATCGATCAGAAGGCGGTGGAACTAGTATTCGGATAGCTGCAGGTGAAAATTGGCATGAATTGGTTGGCAGTTGTTTACAAAAAGGCCTATACGGGCTTGAGAATCTCGCGCTTATACCCGGCACCGTCGGTGCTGCACCGATTCAAAACATTGGTGCTTATGGGGTTGAGTTAGCGGACTTCTTCCTGGACGCAACGGTGTACGACCGTGAAACTGAAAAATGGCGAGTTATGTACAAGCACGATTGCGAGTTTGCTTATCGCGATAGTTTATTCAAAGGTGACGGATTCGGTAGATACATCATATTTGATCTTCGCCTTAAACTGGAGACAAAGTGGGTGCCGAATTTGAGTTATCAAGGTTTGGAAGAAGCATTGGCTAGCTCTAAACCAACCCCAGAAGAGGTATTCGAAACAGTTTGCCAAATTCGCCGCTCGAAGTTGCCAGACCCAAGTGAAATAGGAAATGCGGGTAGCTTTTTTAAAAATCCAATTATCTCTATTGAGAGGTTTAAAGTGCTTGAAAAGCAATTACCAGGATTACCGAACTATGCTCTCGAACAACAAGGTTTGACTAAGATTCCAGCTGCTTGGTTATTAGAGGAACTTGGTTGGAAAGGCAGAAGCCGAGGTGCTGCTGCCGTTTATAACAAACATGCTCTAGTAATAATAAACTCCGGTGATGCACATGGAGAGGATATTTTATTGTTAGCGCAAGAGATGAGCAGTTCGGTTCTGGAGGCCTATGGAATTGCACTGGAACCAGAAGTTCGAATTCTTTAGATGAGAAAGCTAAAAATTAGAATAAAGTCGTTAGCTAGGCCTTTTCCAATCTTCAATGCTTTTGCCATTTTGGCGGCCAAGGTGGCGCAGTAAGCGTATGTCCACAGACGAACCTATAAAGTTTGACCACAAAAACTATATTGCCACATTAACCCGTCGGCCAGGCGTTTATCGCATGATAGACGTTAAAGGTGATGTCATTTACGTTGGTAAGGCGCGCAATTTAAAAAATCGCGTAGGAAGCTATTTTAGAGCTTCTGGACTGGCCTCTAAAACCATGGCGATGGTTGAGAAGATTGCTGCTATTGAAGTTACTGTCACCGGCAGTGATACCGAAGCGCTTTTGTTAGAGCAGAGCCTAATTAAAGACAATCGGCCACCCTATAATATTCAGCTAAGAGATGATAAGTCATATCCTTATATACTTCTCACTGATGCTGATACTTATCCAAGATTAAGTTTTTATCGCGGTAGCCGGAAGCGCAAAGGGCGCTTTTTCGGCCCGTACCCCAGCGCTCATGCAACTCGAGAAACACTTCAAGTGCTGCAGAAAGTTTTTCGCGTAAGGCAATGTGAGGACTCATATTTTAGCAATAGATCACGACCTTGCCTGCAGTACCAAATTAAACGTTGCACTGCTCCTTGTGTTGAGCTTATAGGCCAGGAGGAGTATGCCAAAGATGTGCGTTACTCGACTTTATTCCTACAAGGTAAAAGTGACCAACTCACAAAAGAGCTTACTCTCAATATGGAGGCCGCTGCAGAGCAAGAGAATTTTGAAGCCGCTGCAATTTTGCGCGACCAAATTATCGACCTAAGACGGATTCAAGAGCAGCAATTCGTGGCGAATCATGGCAATGACGCAGACATTTTAGCGGCGGAGTTAGAGCAACCTTATGTTTGCGTTCATGTAATCTATGTTCGCGGAGGAAGAGTCATCGGGAGCAAAGCATTCTATCCGCGCTTCAAGCTGGCTGAAACAGCTGCAGAGGTGCTCAATGCGTTTATTTCCCAGAATTATCTCACCGATGAAAAAGCAACGACTATACCCACTGAAGTCATTGTGCCTGGGAATTTAAAGGAAGCTGAGGAATTGGAAGCAGCGCTGTGTTATGTGGCCAAGCGGAAGATCAAATTATCTCAACGCGTTCGTGGCTATAGAGCAAAATGGGTGCAATTGGCGACTACAAACGCTAGCCAGTCCCTGAAAGCTCATATAAGTGATAAGAAAAATATCTTGCAGCGTTTCAGAGAGTTACAGAAATCTATTAACTTAGAATCTCGACTATTTCGTGTTGAATGTTTTGATGTCAGTCATACGTCTGGAGAGAGTACTGTGGCTTCTTGTGTGGTTTTTGACGATACAGGTGCTGTTAAAGCGGATTATCGCCGCTTTAATATCACCGACATTACCCCTGGGGATGATTTTGCTGCAATGGAACAAGTGCTTGATCGCCGCTTCACGAGGCTTAGTAAAGGGGAGGGGAAAGTTCCAGACATCCTTTTAATTGATGGTGGTAAAGGGCAGTTAACGCAAGCTAAGCGAGTGTTGGAGAAGTTTCAATTGCCGGAGGTCTGCTTATTGGGCATTGCCAAAGGTATTAGTCGTCGAGCAGGGCAGGAAACTCTGTTTTTAGACACCGAACATGGTTATCAGGAAATTGCGTTAGCTACTGATTCGCCGGCGTTGCACTTACTACAACAGATTAGAGATGAGGCACATCGTTTCGCAATTACTGGTCACCGGCAACGTCGTGGCAAAGCAAAGAAGTACTCCCTGCTGGAACAGATTCCTGGCCTTGGCCCCAAACGACGGCGTGATTTGCTTAAACATTTTGGAGGGCAACAGGAAATAAAGAAGGCGAGTGAGGCAGAAATGACGAAAGTTTCTGGGATTAGTAAGAAATTGGCCGAAAACATCTATGCGTACCTTCATAATAATTAACATCGGCTGGTTATTAATCCCATTTCAATTGATTGGCGGTAGTAAAACCTTTATAACCGACCTAGCTTTTAGAGTGTAAAAGTCTGTTTTAATAGACATATTTCGTGATGAGTTATGAATTGGGCTAATCTAGCAACATATTTACGCATAATGCTTATTCCTGTTGTGATTGCCTGTTTTCACTCGACGATTCCCTCCGCAAATATATGGGCCGCTATCTTGTTTTCTATCGCCAGTTTGACTGATTGGCTGGACGGGTATCTAGCAAGGAAGCTAAATCAGGGTTCAGACTTTGGTGCATTCTTAGACCCAGTGGCTGATAAGTTATTAGTTACCGTGGTTTTAATCGTGTTAGTCACGTCCTATCCAGTATTGCTGATTGCCACGGCAGTTATCATTTCTCGGGAATTATTGATCTCAGCATTGCGAGAATGGATGGCAGGTAAAGGTAATCGCAGAGTTGTCGAAGTGGCATTTTCTGGAAAATTGAAAACCACTTTACAAATGATAGCCATCATCGCCTTACTGTTAGCTAATGACGATTATCCCCGGTGGATTTGGGATGTTGGTTTTTATGCCATACATTTCGCAGCCCTTCTTAGCGTATACTCGATGTTGCTATATTTCAAAAATGCCTGGGGTTTCTTAAGAGAGGAATGATCTTCCCTTGACTCGGTTGGGTTTGACATTAAAATAACGCCTCTTTTGTGGCAGTGGCTGATGAAGAAGAATATTACAGGGCTGCGAAAGAAGTTTAAGCTGCCATAATTGATTAAAACAAAGCGGGAATAGCTCAGTTGGTAGAGCACGACCTTGCCAAGGTCGGGGTCGCGAGTTCGAATCTCGTTTCCCGCTCCAATTTTTTCAACTTTATCTCAATTATTCCCCGATGCATGAATGCTGATACTGTTGAGTTTTGGTATAGTTCGGCGGCTTCTAGAATATAGAAAAAATGGCTGGGTGGCAGAGTGGTTATGCAGCGGACTGCAACTCCGTGTACGCCGGTTCGATTCCGACCCCAGCCTCCAAAAGTAGGGAAGTAATAAAGTCCATTCCGTATTGCCCGGGTGGCGAAATTGGTAGACGCAAGGGACTTAAAATCCCTCGGTGGAAACACCGTGCCGGTTCGATTCCGGCCCCGGGCACCATCTTTTTCTTCGGCCTTACATTTTTTTCTTGCCCGTAAAAGTACCCATGGATTGCCCTTGTACAATGACAGACCCTTTAACCGTAGCGTCGTCTTCTAATTCTCCTCGATAAGTTATGTCTACGCCTAGCGCATCGCTAGAGAATGAGAATTCGAAATTATCACCCTCATAGGTTCCAGCAATTGATCCATTTGCTAGTTGTCCAGAGTAAGTTCCGGACATTTTTCCTTCGGCTTCTTGAGCCAAAGTAATTTCTGCATTTCCACTACCGGCATCGCCTAATGAAACGGCAAAGGTCCAATTGCCACTTACATCTGCTGATGCAAGTTGCGCGAAAAGTGAAAAGGTGAGAAGCAATAATACGTTGCGAATAACTAATCCCATTTTAAACCTCCTAAATAATTCAGATGGAACTGAAATTTTGTGATTTTGAAAAAGTTGTATCTGCCGTCTAGGTTCGACGTTGACGGCATTGAAACCCAGTAAAAAAGGTCAGCGTGGACAGCACTTGTTTAAAACTCACATGGGATCTAATCGGTCAGTCACATGCTCCAACCGCTCAATCAATCTGGCCAAGGGCCCTGTTGTTGCCCCTCTTGATTCAATACCGCCGCGGATCGTTTGCCAAATAGAGTCCGTTACTTTATCAATATCAATCGGCTTTCCAGTTCTTATGTAGGAGTACTCGGTCAACTCGAGTGCACCACCAATCATATAACACGCAATACTTGGTATGGTGTCTGGTCTGAATGAGCCTTCCTCCATGCCCACCTTAATCTCGTTCGCCATCAAAACCGCCATCCGACGGTTTTGATCATGTGAGAGTGATGGACGCTTGTCATCTAATTCACGAGCGTAGAGAGTGCGAAGTCCACACATATTGCGATCTTCAGAAATGATGACGAGAGTGCGACGAATCAAATAGCGTAGTCGATTTCGAGGACCTTCAATGCTTGGCAATGTTTGTTCAATATCGTCGAAGAGTATGGAGTAATGACGACGCAACACCTCATCGAGTAAGCCGCGCTTATTGTCGAAGTAGCGATAAATCGTACCTTCAGCTATACCCGCATCGTTTGCAATGTCTTCAATGGAGCCTTTCTCGAAACCACGGGAACAAAATATGCTTCGTGCCGATTCCACTATTGTGTCAATGCGTTGCTTTTTCGAAGGGCGTGCTATTTTGGTGACGGTAGCGATGTTCAAGAAGTGTTCACTCCAAGTGTCGATGTCTGTGAATAGTTGTTAATATGACAGAATAATGAATTCGGCTCAATTATCGATATTCAAGCGTTAGGTTCAGATAGTGGCAACATTACTTTGAAAATTGCAATAGAAACAAGTACGATATTTCTTAATTTAGGTTTTTATACCATTTAAAACTCTTATTAATGAACCCTGCTCACTTTTAACGGATTACGTTTTTAGCACTATACGCGTCTCAAGCACGCTAAAAGTTCATGCGCTCAAAAAACTGGAATTATTTATGCCTAGTCTTAAGAATCTTCACATAAGCGTTTTTCTCACACTCTTAGCGATAGCACCATTGGTGCACTCTCAAACTCCTGGTTACGAAACCCCGAGAACAGAATTCGGCATGCCTGACTTGCAGGGTATCTGGACAAATCGCTCAATTACTCGTATGGAAAGAAGGCCTGGGGTTGAGGGGCTCGTACTAAGTGATGAGAAAGCCTATGAAATGGCTCAGGGTTCTTTTTGGATGAGTCTAGACAGGCAGCAACAGAACAACCCAATAACCGAAGCCAAGGAGGGTGCGGCGGCATTCGGGTCGCGAGGGCATAACGCATTTTGGGTCGATGCTGGATTTACCATGGGGTTGGTTAAGGGTGAGTATCGTAGCTCCTGGGTCACCGATCCTGCCGATGGCCGGATTCCCTATAAAGAAGGTGGTGCTGGTCTTCGCAGAGCATCCCACCTACCAAAAATTGGTAGTTTTGATGGTCCTGAGACCAGACCTGTCGGTGAACGTTGCTTAGCCATGGGCTTCGCAATAGGTCCGGTAATGCAAAATGGTATCTACAACAATAATTACCAATTCGTACAAACCAAAGATCATGTCCTGCTCATGTCGGAAATGGGCCATGAAGTGCGCATAATTCCATTTGCTGACGAGCACAGTAATGAAGATATTCAGCCTTGGTTCGGTGATTCCATAGCCAGCTACGAGGGAGATACGCTGGTTATTGAAACCATCAAGCCCTATCCACTGCAAGGCTCCTATATCTCGCCAGCAGGAAAGGTTACCGAGCGATTCACTCGTTGGTCAGACGATGAGATTTTCTATGAATTTAGAGTGGAAGACCCAACTATCTACACTCAACCGTGGGGTGGAGAGCTTTCTTACTACAAAGAGACGGCGTTGTTCGAATATGCCTGTCACGAAGGGAATTACTCTTTACCTGGAATACTGGCTGGTGCGAGAAGAGCTGAAATCGATGCTCTTGCTCAATAAGCAAATGTGCAACGCTTGTTAAGTACGTTCGATCACGTTTAGGAAACAACTATGCATTGTTTTTTACAAGGCGCTTTTGATTTTAGAAAGATCTCTATTTCGGTTTTTGCCCTGCTTTCGGTAACTTTAATTCCAGTTTGCACGGGCACGCTTTACGCCGCCGTAGGGCCAGCCCTGACTTTCGAGGCTCTCTATGAGCAACAGTGTGCAGTCTGCCATGGTAATGAACTACAGGGAGAAGCAATCGGTGTGCCGCTTGTAGGTAGAGATCTTCTCCATGGCCAGTCACTTGAAGAATTGGCTATCAGTATCGCAGATGGCTTTCCTGATTCAGGAATGCCTGCTTGGTCGGAGACTCTCAGCACAAATCAGATAAGAACATTGGCAGTATTCATCGCTGAACAAAGAGACTCAATGCCAAACGGAGTGTTCAATGTCTCTACTCCAATCCAGTTCCCTGAAGGTATTGTCGCCAGTGACAAACATTCGTTTACGGCAGTGCCGGTGGTAGAAGGGCTGGAAGAACTTATTTTCTCACTGGAGATTCTGCCCGACAAACAGTTCCTCGTTACCGAGAGAACGGGAGGGCTACTCTTAATCTCTGCCGATGGCCAAGAATCAACAATGATTCAAGGCACGCCGAAAGGCTATTACAACGATGCTAACCCCCGCGGCGGCATTGGTTCGATGCTTGAGGTAATACTGCATCCTGAATACGCTGACAACGGCTGGATCTATTTGCACTTCTCAGATCGCT
>Ga0315322_10002999_pt1 | contig 13075 bp, 6 predicted proteins | sample M110021515metaG_FD_203461 | JGI IMG/M metagenome (GOLD analysis project Ga0315322, IMG submission 203461) | Ammonia-oxidizing marine archaeal communities from Monterey Bay, California, United States - M1 100m 21515 | ecosystem: Environmental > Aquatic > Marine > Intertidal zone | place: USA... | reverse complement strand
TGCCATTGATGGTAATGCAACTATTACAAATTTTGATGCTGCGATTGATAAAATAGTTATTAAGACCGAAACTTTACCGGAGGGATTTGCTAAATCTAGTTTATTTAGTTCTGCTGGTGTTGATGTGACAACTGGGATTGATTCAACAAGAATTGATTTTGCTGTTAATTCAGCTGGAAACAGTGGCTCTATTCAAATTGATGGTGTTGATGATGCAGACCTATCATCAATTGATCTTACTTTTTCAATTTCCTCTCCAGCGATTTCTGGTACACGAGTAGATATAGATGCAGCCTCAGTGACTGCAACTGCTGATAGTGAAACATTTGTTTATGATGCTGTTGCAAGTGGAACAGATGTTGTTGGCTCTGATGGCGATGTTACGATTTCAGGTTTCGATATTGCTACTGATAAAATCATTGTTTTAGGTTCTGGTATTGCTAGCGGGTATGATCTCAGCAGATTTGAGGCATCGGCCCTTCAAGATTATGTAGTTGATGAAATTAATAATAAGACTGTTATTTATTTTGCACCTGATGCTGATGGTAATAGTTCAACTTTAACATTAGATGGAGTTGCTGATACTACAAAAGTTTTAAATATTGTGTTTGGCGGATCAATCGGTGATGAAGCTGCTCCAGCTCCAGCTCCAGTTGAAGAAGCTGCTCCAGCTCCAGTTGAAGAAACTCCAGCCGAGGAAACTCCAGCCGAGGAAACTCCAGCTGAGGAAACTCCAGTTGAAGAAACTCCAGCCGAGGAAACTCCAGCCGAGGAAACTCCAGCCGAGGAAACTCCAGCCGAGGAAACTCCAGCCGAGGAAACTCCAGCCGAGGAAACTCCAGCAAGCTATACTGTTGTGAATATTTCAGCTACTGAAGATTCAACAGTAACGGCTACTTCTGCTGCTGAAGAATTTCGTTATGAAGTTTCAGACGCAGGTGTATCTGAAGAAGGTGCTTATACAGTAACTATTGATGGTTTTGATGCAGCTACTGATAAGCTTACATTAGTTATAGTAAATGGAACTTCGAATTTAACTACTCAAGAGTTTGATCAACTTTCAAATGTTGAAGTAACTTCTGATGGTATTAGCGGAACACAAATTCTTTTTGCTCCAGATAGTAATGCGCAAAGTGGAAAGTTGGTTCTTCCAAGTGTTGAGGAGTCTTTTGATAGTGATTGGACTGCTACAACATATACAGTTGAAATTATAGCTGATTCAAATTTAGCATAAGATAGTTAAGTTTTTAAATTAAGAATTTAGGAGATTATTTAAATATTTTATTAAGCGCCTTATTTAAAACATAATTAAATTTTAAAAATAGCTTGATAAAGTTTGTTACATTTGGTTACAATATATTTAATTTTATATTGACGTTATTGGCGAAATGTAGGATTTTGTGATTCGTTAGCAGTTTTTTGCTAATGGATTTTTTTAAGTAAGTGTTTTTAAAAGCACTTGTTGTTATTTTAGGGAGAAAATAAATGGCGACTATTAATCACAGTTCTGGTGCAGATATCATTGTACCAAATAATAATGGAACAACTTATAGAGGTTTAGGTGGGGATGATACATATATCCTTTCAAACTCTATTGCAGCTAATGCAGCAATTACAATTGTTGATACAAGCGGTGCAAATAAAATTCAATTAGTGGATGGCTTGTCTGTAGCTTCAACGAAGTTCGCAGCAGATGCTGTTCAACTAACGCTTAGTAATGGTGCAGTTGTTACGATTAATGGCGCAAGTAACTTTGACTTTGATCTTGGTGGTAATGCTACTGCTGGAACATCAGGTTCAGTTTCTAACTTTGCTGGCTTTGCAGCTGGTGCTGGTGTTGCTTCTCTTCCTGCCTCAGGCTCTGTAGCTGGTGCTTCAGATGTTGTTGTTACAGGAACAGCTTGGTCAGCCGGAACAGGTGGTACTTTTACTGTTTCAAAATCAGCTTCAAGCGTTGACGAAGGTAGCTCTGTTACTTTTACAATTACAGCTGGCTCAGCAGTTTCTGCTGACACAGCTTTTTCATGGACTGTTATTGGTGATAACAATGGCGGTACTGTAGATAAAGCTGGTACTTCAGATATAGATGTACTATCAGGAACTGCAACAATTGCAGCTGGTGCATCATCTACTACTTTTGTTGTTACTCCCACAACAGATGCAACAGTAGAAGGCATTGAAGGTATCCAAGTCAGTGTATTTGATGGTGATAATTCAGCTCTATCAAGTGATACAATATTAATCAATAACACCGGTAGTGCAGCTACAACTCAATCTTTTGCATTAACATCTGGTGTTGATGAGTTTACAGGAAGAAGTGGTAATGACTCATTTGATGCAACAGGCGCTGGGGATATGAATGATTACGATATTCTTGACGGTGGTGCTGGTACAGATACATTAACAATTCAGGAAGCAGCTACAGCGAGTGGTTCTTCTTTAATTCCACAAATTTCAAACATAGAAAACATTCAGGTTACTAATAATATTGCTGCTGATGTGACTGCAGATGATGACGTTCTTACTATTGCACTTTCAAGTGTAACGGGTATTGAAAGTCTTGCAGCAATAGCTGGTGGTGATGGTGTTACTTTCTCTGGAGTTGGAAATCTTGTAGATCTGAAAACACAATCAGCTAAAGATACGACTACAGTAAGTTATGTTGGTGCTACAGCTTTAGCTGGTGCAGCAGATGAAATGACGATTACTGTTTCTGGTACAACTGCAAGTTCAAAAATTGCTATTGAGGATGCTAGTAATCCTTCAACAGCAAGTACTCTTGAAACTGTTAATTTAGTAAGTAATTCAGTTGCAAATACTCTTGCTGATCTTGAGTTAGATCAGGTTAATACATCTACACTTAATATCTCTGGTGGTTCAGCTTTAACAATTACAGCGGCCTTAGATACTAGTGTTACAACTATTGATGCATCTGCGTTAAGTGCAAGTTTAACACTTTCTGCTGATCCAGGTGCTGCTAACTTTACTTTAGTTGGTGGTTCGAAAGCAGATACTTTGGCTTCTGTCGGCGCTGGTAATACTAATATTTCTGGTGGTGCTGGTAATGACTCAGTTAACTATGCAGCAACATTCAATGGTAGTGATACTATTGATGGTGGTGATGGTGTCGATAATGTAACAATTAGTGGTGCTGATTATACAAATGCTGGTTTATCTTCAACAGTCTTTGGAAATATGACTAACGTAGAAAAAATTACTATTGGTACTGCACATACTTTAACACTTTCAAGTAATATTTCTGCTACTATATTTGATGCTCAAGCAGATTCAGCACAAGACCTTATTCTTAATGATGGTTATACAAGTGCAACAACTGTTGTTATTGGCGCTGATCTTGCTTCTACAGATGATATTCATAATAATGCTAATGTTGATCTAACAGTTCAAGCTAATAATGGTGCTATTACAGCAGCTACGGATATTGAAGGTTCTTTAGGTTTGAATGATGTGGTTAATATTGTTAATACTGCAACTGGTACAACTACATTTGATACAAATAATGACGTTTTCGAAACTATTAATCTTGTTGGTTATACTTCTGGTGCAGTTCCTACCATTGTTACTGGTGCTTATGCGCTAGGAGCTACAGGTGGAAGCCTTACGATTAATGCTAATACATTAACTGCTCTTGAGCCTGTTACTATTACTGGTACAAGTTCAGCTACACCTATGATTATTACAACTGGTGATGGTAGTGATACTGTAAATCTAGGTACAAAAGCTGATAATTTAACTGCTGGTGCAGGTAATGATATTATTGCTGGTACTGCAGGTACTAATGTTATTGATGCAGGTGCTGGTAATGATACTATTACACTTGGAACTGGTGTTGAAAATATTTCTGGTGGTGCTGGTAATGATATCTTTGTTACTGCAGCCAATATTGCAAATACTGATACAATTGATGGTGGTGATGGTGTTGATACATTGACAACTACAACTGCTATCTCTAATCCTTCAGTTCTTTCAAATGTAAGTAATATCGAAGTTATTTCACCAATATTTGCTGCTGGAGCCGGTTCTTCCCTAACTGCAGATGGAGCTATGGGTGGTGCAACTACCTTTAGTCTGCTTGATGATACTGGAGAAATTGCTCTTGTTCTTGGTGGCGTAGGTAAAACTTGGACTGCTGATACAACTGTTATCTTTACTGGTAAGAATAATGGTGACGGTATTCTTGGTGAAGATAATGGTGTTGCTGATGACTCAGTTACTAATTCTGCTAATGTAAATCTTACTGTGAAAGGTAATGCCGATGACTTCTTAGCTGGCCTATCAATTATAGGTGGTACAGGAACAGATACTATTGAGTTAACAGCTAATGGTGGTTCATCTGATTTTAATGCAAGTACAGGTATTGAGAAAATCATAGTTAAAGATAATGCTGTTCAAGGTAATGATGCAACTATTGCTCTTAATGAGAATATTGCACTTACATCACAACCAGGTGGTATTGAAATTGATGCTACAGAGTTAGACGGATCTCTTACTGCTGATGAAGTCCTTACTGTTACAAATAACACTACATTAATCCCAGTTACTATTAAATCTGGTGGTGGTGCTGATGCTCTTGATGGTGGTAGTGCAAACGATACCATTCATGGTAACGATGGTGCTGATACCATTGATGGTAATGCAGGTCTTGATAGTCTTTCTGGTGGTGCTGGTAACGATACATTTACTTTAAACAGTAAATCTGAATATTCTACTGTTTACGGTACAGATATTATCGATGGTGGTGCAGGTACCGATACAGTAACCTTTACTGGTGCTCAAAATCTTACTGCTGCAAACCTTTCAACTATTTCAAATACTGAAAGCTGGACTATTCCATCAGGTAGTGATTTAACAATTAGTGATGCTGTTTTAGCATCTAACCCTGGTCTATCATTTAACTTTGCAGGTAACGGTACTTTATCGACAGGTGAAGATACTGCTGGTGCTTCTTTAATGTCTACTGCAATAGATATTAGATCAACTGCAGCAGGTAATCTAAAACTTGTTGGTTCTTCAAATGATGATACTTTTACTTTCCAACAAACAGAAAGTCTTACTGCTGATGACACAATCGATGGTAACGCTGGTAGTGATATCATTCGTATTGAAAATGATGATCAATTTAATGGTGCTGTTGGTGATGGTGTAGCTGTTGCAACATTTGCAACTATTGGTGCTAATGTTACTAACGTTGAGAAAGTTGTGGCTATTGACCAAGGTGCATTAAATAATGCTGGTAATGTTAAAGTTACTATTACATCTGGATTTACAGGTGCTTCATTAGAAATTGATGGTTCACAACTTGATGCCAATGTAACAACCTTAACTCAAGGCGAGCAATTGATTGTTGCTAATGCTAGTGATACAGCTTTGACTGTTACTGGTGGTTCATTTGGTGATTCAATTGTAAATACTGATACATCTGCTTTAGGTGCGGATAACATTTCTGGTGGTGATGGTAATGATACAATTACTTCTGGTGGTGGTTCTGATACTATCTCTGGCGGTGCTGGTATCGATAGTATTACTGGTCAGGGCGGTGCTGACTCCATTGATGCGGGTGCAGGTAATGATATAATTATTGTTGCTGATGATGCACACTTTAAAGTATCAGGTGGTGTTGAGACTGTTAAAGGTGGTACAGGTACTGATACACTATCATTTACTGAAACTGCTGCATTAACGCTTACAGCTCCTGAACTAAGTCAGTTATACAGTGTTGAAAAAATTGCATTAGCTGGTACAAGTGCTCAGTCACTTACATTTGGTAACGAAACATTTACTAATCTTGGTAATGATAGCCTCACAATCACATCAACAAGTGGAAACTCAACAACAAGTATTGATGGTTCTGCAGTATCTAATGGTGCTTTCTTGCTCATTGATGATGGATCAAATACTAATAACGATACATTAATTGGTGGTACTGGTGATGATATCTTTAGAACATCAGGAACTAATATGTTTAATGCTGATGATGTTATTACTGGTAATGGTGGCGACGATACTATCCAGTTAAATAATGACGCAGCTGTAGAAGTAATATTAGACTTTAATGATGTAACAGGTGTTGAAAATATTGATACATGGACTGTAGATGGTATCTCATCAGGTGCTGCTGATATTGAAATTCTACCTGGAGCAACAACAGCTCTTAATACAGGTGCGATTACTGTAGATGCTTCTGCGTCAACAGCTGGTTCAGTTACATTTAATGTGACAAATTCAGTTGATACAGTTCTTAAGAACTTCACTATTACTGGTGGTACTATTAGTGACCAAATTATTGGTTCGGGTGGTAATGACGTTATCTCTGGTGGTGGAACTACAACTGGTGACACACTAACTGGTGGTGGCGGTAACGATACCGTTACAGGTAATGCTGGTGCTGATACTCTAGCTGGTGGTGCCGGAAATGATAACGTTTCAGGTAATGCTGGTGCTGATATTATTAATGGTGGTTCTGGTAACGATATTATTTCAGGTGGCGATGGAGTTGATACTATAGAAGGTGATGGTGGTGCTGATACAATTACTACTGGTGCTGGCAAAGATAATATCTTCTATGATACAATCTCAGATTCTGCTGGTAATACAAAAGATACAATTACTGACTTTACGCAATCCACACTTAATGCAACAACTGGTGCTCAAATAACTGCCGGTGACTCTATTAAAATAAAAATTAATGCTGCAGTTGCTGATGGTGCGCTAACTAACTTTGTTCTTAGTGATAAGGGTGATGTTGCTAATGCTGGTGAAGCCGTTAATTCAATGAATAACTCTAAGGGTAGTTTTGTTTTTGCTAAAGATAACGATGTTCTTTACATCGATATGGATGGTGACTCTACTCTTAATAGTGATGACTATGCATTTGCTTTAACTGGACTTGATAGTTTCCATGGTGCTGATATTGACATTGAAATTTATGGTGAGGATTCAGATGCTACTACTATTACTACACTAGATGGTGATGATAATATTAACACTGGTTCTGGTAATGATATTATTAACTCTGGCGGAGGTGCTGATATAATCGTAGGTCTTGCCGGTATTAATACTATTAATTCTGGTGCTGGTAATGATACAATCACTACTACGTCAGGTGCTGATATTATTAATGCAGGTGCTGGTGATGATATAATCAACGCTGGTACAGGTATTGATAAAGTAACTGCTGGTACTGGTGATGATATCATCAATGGTGATGGTAGAGTTGCAACTGCTAACAGACTTGAAGTTTTAGACTTTGAAGATGCTGGAGACACAGTTGGTGATGTTCTTAAATTAGCAACGGAAGGTTCAACTGAAGGTACTGCAGCTGGTGCAGCTCCTGACTTTGAGACAGTTACTGTTACAGAGGCTGCTGCTAATGGTTCTTACCTTATGACTGCGGCTACTGCTGCAACAACCGATCTTGATGTTATTGAGCTTATTGGTACTGATAAATCTCATGGTGTCCTTGAAACAGACTTTGATACTAATGGTAATGGTACTGAACTTCTCAAACTATTATCATCAAGTGGTACTGCTTCAGGAATTACTAATGATGTAAAAACTGATAAATACTTTATCATTGCATATGATGATAATTCTGCTGGCGGTACATCTGCATACATCTATCATGTTGACGGTACTACAAATGCTGTTGAACAGGTTGTTGGTGATATTCTACCTATCTTTAAATTAGATGGTGTATCAGATGGTGCTTTAGTTGCCGCTGACTTCTTAATGGTCTAAGAGTACTTAATAAAGAAATTAAGGGAAGCTTTTGCTTCCCTTTTTTTTTACTTAATTTTTTTTTTTGGTATTATCTATTATGATAAAAAAGTTTCTACATGTAGGTTGCGGCCAAGCGCAAAAGAAGGATACAACTAAAGTTTTCATAAGCGATGATTGGGATGAGGTAAGACTTGATATCGATCCCTCAGTAAATCCAGATATTATTGGAGATATTTTAGATCTTAATGATATTAAAGATAATTCTTATGATGCTGTTTTTTCTTCTCATAATATTGAGCATGTTTTTATGCATGAGGTTAAGATTGCTTTAAATGAATTTAAAAGAGTCCTCAAAGATGATGGTTTTTTATTAATATGTTGTCCTGATATTAGTAAAGCTTGCGATATGATTGCTTCAGGTAAAGTTGGAGAGAAATTATATGATTCTCCAGCTGGACCAATATATCCATTAGAGCTTCTTTACGGACATAATAATTCTATTGCCTCAGGTAAGACGTATATGGCTCATAAAACAGGTTTTACTACTGATACACTTAAGTTTTTTATCGGAGATTCTGGTTTTAAATCTTTTATTGTTGCTGAAGACAATGTCTTTAATTTATGGTCTCTAGCATATAAAAATATTTCTCTTGATGATCAATTATTAACTAATAATCTTAAGCTTCACTTTGGATTAGAATAATGTCTGGTTTTTCTAGCGCTGATAATTGGGCTATTTATTATCATAACGATGGTTTTAATATTAAAGGTGATCGTATTATGGGAAGACAAGCTGCAGGCTGGTCTTTTTTAAAAGGAGTTATAAATTCTAATCCAAAAAATTTAGGTTTATATATTCAAGATGATGAACAAAAGAATATTGCTATAAATGATATTAAATCTATATTAAAAATTGATCAAAAAATTGAGATTGATTGGATTCCTTTTAATCAACCTGAGCTATCTTCGAAATTTGGAGGTATTTTTTTCCCTGGTCCAGATTTAAATGAATACTCATTTAATCGTTCTTTTCACGGTCACAATGCTTATAGTCTTGTTGGCATTACACATACAACAGCTTCGTATAGTGTTATCAATAGTTTTAGACAAATTGAGACTTCAAATTTAATGCCATGGGATGCAATAATTTGTACTTCTGATTCTGTTTTAGATACTGTAAATAAAGTTATTAAATCAAATAGAGAAAACCTTATTTCTAAAGGAATTTCTACCAATAATATTCTTCCTAAGCTACCTGTAATTCCTCTTGGAATAGATTGTGATGAATTTATTTTTTCAGATAAAGAAAAAAACGCTGCAAGAAATAAATTAGAAATTAATAAAGATGACATAGTTTTGATATTTGTAGGAAGATTAAGTTTTCATGCAAAAGCTCACCATTTACCAATGTATTTAGCTTTAGAAGAAGCTTCAAGAAAACTTGATAAAGGAAAAAAATTACATTTAATACAAACTGGATGGTTTGCTAATGAATACATTAAGGAGACATTTGAAACTGAAGCAAAACAAATTTGTCCATCTATTCAAATGCATTTCTTAGATGGTAAAGACCAAGAAAATAAAAAACTTACTTTCTTGGCAGGTGATATTTTTATTTCGCTAAGTGATAACATTCAAGAAACATTCGGCCTTACACCTCTTGAGGGTATGGCTTCTGGATTACCAGTAATTGTCTCTGATTGGAATGGTTATAAAGATACTGTTAAAGATAAGGAGAATGGCTTTAGAATTAAAACTATTTCATTAAATGAAGGTTATGGTGAAGATATAGCTTACTCTCATATGATGGGTGCCCTTAATTATGATCATTACATTGGATATGCGTCACAGAGAATTGCTATAGATGTAAAAGATTGTATTGAAAAACTATCTTTATTAATTAAAGATAAAGATCTTAGAAAGAAACTCGGAAGTAGTGCGCAATCTAGAGCTAGAAATTATTTTGATTGGAAGGTAATATTAGAGCAATACAGTTCTTTAAGGAAAGAATTAAACTCTATAAGAAGTATTGAGGCAAAAAACTATCCTGAAATGTGTAAAAAGAAATTACCAAGCAATCGATTAGACCCTTTCTATCTTTTCTCATCATATCCTACAGAAATATTACATGATGATACTAACCTTTTTTTGACAAACGGAGTTGTTCATTTGGGTGTTACTGAACTTTATAATTTTAAAAGTGTTGAGTTTGCGAGTTTAGCTACCCCTGATATTGAAAAAATTAATAATATTTATGATATCATTTATGAAAAAAAATCTACCAATATTAAATTTCTTTCTTCATTTTCAAATATAAATACAAAAGAAATATATAAAATTGTAATATGGTTGATAAAATTCGGTTATGTTTCTTTATTTGAGGAATAATAAATGACAAAGAAAAAAATACTTTTTATACATCAAAATTTTCCAGCGCAATTTAAACATTTGGCTAAATTTATGTCTGAAGATAAAAAATATGACGTACATTCTTTATCTGTTGAGAATTTAAAACCATCTCTTGATAATACAAAAATTTTAAAAAAAATGGATAAGATTAAGCATCATAAATACAGAATTGAACAATCCTCCTCAAAAAATATTCATAGTTTGGCTATGGAGTTTGAAACTAAAATGATTAGGGCGGAAGCGGTAGCAAAGGAGTGTTTTAAATTAAAGGATATTGGCTTTATACCAGACCTAATTATAAGTCACCCAGGCTGGGGAGAACTATATTTCATTAAAGATATTTGGCCCGATGCAAAATTATTATCTTATTTTGAGTTTTATTATAATTCTAAAGGTGCAGATGTAGGCTTTGATACAAATGAGCCTTATACCCCAGAAATAGACAACGAACTTTTTTTCCGCTTAAGAGCACGGAATGCTCCTGGTATGATGAGTTATCTAGATAGTGATTTATTAATATCTCCAACTAACTATCAAAAAAGTACCGCCCCTAAAATATTACATAATAAGATAAAGGTAATACATGATGGGATTGAGACAGATGTAATTAAACCTCAAGAAAAATCATTTCTTAAATTTACTCATATGGGAAAAGAGGTAAAACTTACTAAAAAAGATAAAATAATAACTTTTGTAAGTCGTAATTTAGAGCTTTACAGAGGTTATCATATTTTTATGAGATCATTGCCAATTATACAGAAGAATCATCCTGATGCATTTATTTTAATTATTGGCGGAGACAGCGTTAGTTATGGTGCGTCAGCAAATAATGGAAAATCATATAAAGATATATATTATGATGAAGTAAAAGGGGACCTGACTAATCATGAGAATATAATTTTCTTAGGTAACTTAGACTATAATTTATTTTTAACTGCATTAGATATAAGTGATGCTCATATTTATCTTACATATCCATTTGTTTTGTCTTGGTCTATGTTAGAGGCAATGTCCCTTGAAAAACTTGTTATAGGATCCAAAACTAAACCAGTAGAAGAATTAATTAAAAATAATCATAATGGACTATTGTTTGATTTCTTTGATTATAAAAAATTAGCCGAGTTAACGTCTGATGTTTTACAAAACTCTGATAAATATAATAAAATTAGAAAAAATGCTCGAAAAACCATTATTGAAAGCTATGATCTCAAAACAAAGATATTGCCAAGGCAGCTTGATTTAGTTGAGGAAATGCTTAAATGATAAAAAAAGTTGAATTTTCTGATATAAAAAAAATAAATCTAAATAGATTCCTTGATGAAAGAGGTTTTTTTGTTGAAACTTATAATAAAAGATGGCTAAAAGAACATCAAATCAATAATGATTTTGTTCAAGATAACCTGTCATTATCCTTAAAAAGAAATACATTTAGAGGTTTTCACTTTCAGTTACCTCCTTTTGCTCAATCAAAATTAATAAAAGTATTAAGTGGGTCAATTCTAGACATCTTTATAGATATAAGAAAGAATTCTAAGACATATAAATTTTATGGAATCTGTGAATTAAATTCTGATAATGGTTTATTATATATTCCTAAAGGCTTTGCTCATGGGTTTATAACCCTTATGGACGATACAATTGTATCTTATAAAGTTGATAATTATTACAACAAAGAGTCAGAGACTGGTATTAATTTTGATGATTATTTTCCTTATTTAGATCTAGATATAATAAAAAAAGATATAATCATTTCCGATAAAGATAAAGATCTGCCTTTATGGAACGAAATAAGTAATAAAGTTAATTTTTAAGGAGTAAGTTATTGATAAAAGAGAGGTATTTGATTACAGGAGGTCTTGGTTTTATTGGTTCAAGCTTAATAAGAAAGTTATCAAATTTAGAAAATATATCTATTTGCAATATTGATAAAGTCAGTTATTCATCCTCAAAAGAAGCCTTGAAAGGTATTGAGATTAAGAATTATGAATTTAAAAAAATAAATATTGTTAATACTAGAAAAGTAACTCAAATTATCAATGAGTTTAAACCCAACTATATTATTCATCTAGCCGCTGAAAGCCATGTTGATAGATCTATTGATAATCCGGATGATTTTATTCAATCTAATATTATAGGAACTTATAATTTACTTGAGGGAGCATATAAATATTGGAAGAAATTAAGAAAAAGTAAAAAAAACAGTTTTAGGTTTATACATGTGTCCACCGATGAGGTTTATGGCTCTCTTTCTAGAAATCAATATCCTTTTACTGAGCATAGTAATTATTATCCTAATAGCCCTTATTCAGCCTCTAAAGCTTCTTCAGATCATCTAGCAAGATCTTGGTTTCAAACGTTTTCCCTTCCAGTTATAATAACAAATACTTGCAATAATTACGGCCCATGGCAATTTCCTGAGAAGTTAATACCTTTAGTTATTAATAAATGTCTTAATAATAAATCAATACCAATATACGGGAAGGGTAAACAAATACGTGACTGGATTAGGGTGGAAGATCATATAAGCGGTTTACTTAAAGTTATAGAAAAAGGTAAAGTTGGTGAAAAATATAATATTGGTGCAAATTCTGAACTATCCAATATAATAGTTGTCAAAACTATTTGTGAATATTTAGATAAAGTTAGACCTTTATCAGGGAAGTCATATAAAACTCTAATAAAATTTGTAAAAGATAGACCGGGCCATGATCATCGCTACGCAATTGATAATAAAAAAATTCTCAGATTAGGATGGAAGCCAAGCTATGAATGGAAACAAGGAATCCAGGATACTATTGATTGGTATATAACTAATTATAGTTTTTTAGAATCAAAAACAAAGAGCATTTATCCCGGTGAGCGTCTTGGAAAGCTATAAAGATTTAAAAATTCTTGTAACTGGAGGAAGCGGTCAAATAGGTTCATG
>Ga0315322_10002994_pt1 | contig 13085 bp, 9 predicted proteins | sample M110021515metaG_FD_203461 | JGI IMG/M metagenome (GOLD analysis project Ga0315322, IMG submission 203461) | Ammonia-oxidizing marine archaeal communities from Monterey Bay, California, United States - M1 100m 21515 | ecosystem: Environmental > Aquatic > Marine > Intertidal zone | place: USA... | reverse complement strand
TCAAAGCTATGGTGAGATCAGCAGTGTCCTCCGTTACGACGGGGGTATTGCTGACTGCAATATCTAGCTCAGCTGCGGCAGGCAAATCAATATTGTCGGTGCCAACGCCCATATTGGCAATGGGTCTCAGCTGCCCGCCAAGCTGCTGGATTAGATTGGCGGGCACTGGGTCCATGCTGGTTGAAATGTAGATATGGGTGTCTAGAAGTGCTTCGGTACTCAGCTCTTCTTTCAACGTTACCTTGCCAACCCTTTCCAGAATCTCTACTAAAGGGGGTGGGAGTGGTCGTGACAGAACAATATTTTTCCTGCTCATTGCTGCGCCTTGATTAGTTCTTCACGCCAGTGGTGGCTGCGCTGAATAATATACTGCTGAATTTTTTCTACTTGTGCCGGTACGAGAATACCACCAAATGGAGGCATTCCTTGCTGTGAACGAGCGCCAAAAACAATGGCTAAGAATTCATTATGCTTTTCTTCTGACAGATAGCGAAGATCGGGAATGATGTTTGCGCTCAGTGCCGATAGTCCATGACAAACGCCGCAGTGAGAGCCGTAGAGCTCCTTGCCGTCGGCCAGATCCTCCGCGCTTGAGTTGAGTGGTGGTGGCGAAGGTAGGGTTAACTCGCGACGTTTAACCTCTGGCATGGGTTTCTTGCCTCCAAGCTTGAATACCATAAGGCGCGAGTCTGGTACGACGCGGGTACGGTAGGCGAGTGCACCAAAAGTGATAGGGAAGGCGCCCCCCCAGCCGACATTAAACGCGACATATTGTTCGTCTTCAACGCTGTAGGTGATGGGTCCTGCTACCGAGGCGCTTGAGACTGACTGTTGCCATATTTTTTCACCCTTGTCGGCGCTATAGGCGATAAGGCGGCCATCAGCGCTGCCCTGAAACACCAAATTGCCCGCGGTGGTCAGAGTGCCGCCGTTGTGAATGTGATCGTAGGGCTGCTGCCATCGCGCTTCCTGTTTTACTGGGTCCCAGGCGACAAGGTTACCGCGGTAAACTTTAGCCAGATCGTTGATATCGGCTAAAGTTTCGGGGACTACCGGTACGACAATTCCCAGGTTGGGCACGCCCGCTTTCGGCGCTACAGCTTTTTCCAGAGGTACAAAGTGTTCCATTGTGGCTTGTTGGGGAATGTATACGAGTCCGGTTATTGGGTTGAAGCTCATAGGGGGCCAATTATGTGCACCTTGGGAGCCGGGAAATACAGTTTTTGGTGTTGAATCTGACCAATAATCGGCGGCCTCTTTATCGATAACCGGGCGGCCAGTGTTGGGGTCGATGTGCTTTGCCCAGCTGACGTCGGCATATTTCTCGGCAGATATAAACTGCCCGGTTGCTGCGTCCAATACATAAAAAAAGCCGTTTTTGGGTGCTTGCATGACAACACGACGAGGCTTTTCGTCTATCATCAACGTTGTTACGATAATGTGTTGTGTGGCGGTGTAGTCCCACGCGTCGCCGGGTGTTGTTTGATAATGCCAGACGTACTCACCGGTCTCAGGTCGAACAGCGACGATGGATGATAAAAAGAGGTTGTCGCCCTTTGCTTCGGATCGCAATTTATAGTTCCAGAAAGAACCGTTACCTACACCAATGTATAGAAGGTCTAACTCAGGGTCATAAGCCATAGAGTCCCATGCGGTACCGCCCCCACCTTGCCCCCAATATTGATCGCCATACCACGTTTTGCGTATCATGGTGATTGTTTCAGTTTCGTCACCTTTGGCAGGGTCTCCAGGTACAGTAAAAAAGCGCCATGCTTGTTTACCGTTATCGGCTTCGTAGGCTGTAATATAACCGCGGACACCGAACTCGGCACCGCCATTACCGATAACCACTTTCCCCTTAACGATTCGAGGGGCTCCGCTGATGGTATAATTTCGGTCAGCATCAATTAGTGTATTGACGGACCATAGTAATTCACCGGTTTTTGCATCGAGTGCTTCCAGGCGTCCGTCGTAAACACCAACGAAAACCCTACCTTTCCAAACTGCGACACCGCGATTGGCAGCATCACAGCAGCCGCGCCCCTGCCAGCCGCGCCAAACCTTTGGATCATATTCCCAGAGCTTTGCACCTGTTTTTGCATCCAGCGCGAATACTGTACTGTAAGCGCCAGTGGTATACATAACACCATCAACAACAAGTGGTGTTGCTTCAATAACTCGATCTAGTGGATATTTAAATTCCCAGGCCAGCCCTAGCTCAGCAATATTATTGTCGCTGATTTGATCCAGCGGCGAAAAACGCTCTTCACCATAATTGCGGCCATGCGACATCCAGTTTTCCGGTTCGGTATCCGCGCCTAGTAACCGCTTTGAATCGATATCAGCCGCGAATAGCATTGGCACTATTGGTAGAAAAATTGTTAAAAAGATTAATTGTCGAATAGGCATTTTAATGGTCTCGTGTTGTCATCAACTGTAGTTGTTATCCAGATTGCAGCAATCCTTACTAGCCCAAAATAGCACCTTCACTGGCGGGTCCAACATGTTTTCGGTATCGCCTCATAAACCCTGCCGGGACATCCTTTTCTACCGGTACTAAACGATCGCGCCGGATAGCTAGCTCTTCATCCGAAACCAGAAGTGTCAGGGAGTGCTGCGGTATATCGATTTCAATTGTATCTCCATCTTCAATCAAAGCTATCACTCCGTTATCGTATGCTTCCGGACATATGTGGCCCACACAAGGGCCAGATGTTGCGCCTGAGAAACGGCCGTCAGTTATTAAAGCGGATTGGCTTAACCCCTTATTTTTGAGTGCAATGGTTGCCCCAAGCATTTCTGGCATGCCTGGCGAGCCTTTCGGCCCTTGGTAGCGTAGTACAACGATCTCACCCTGCTGGATTTTGTCTTCATTGATCGCAATCAAGGCATCTTCCTCTGAGTTAAAACAATGAGCGGGACCGCTGCATACCAGCATAGACTCGTGTACTCCCGAGGCTTTAATTACACTGCCTTCCGGCGCGAGATTACCTTTGAGCACGGCTATACCAGCGCTACCTCGATAGGCGTTTTCTAAGGTCGGAATGACCTCTTCATTGCTTACAATCGCGGAATCGAGCGTAGCTTGGAGGGTCTCCCCGGTTACTGTCATGACGGAGGTGTCGAGGTGTGTTTGCATTTGCTTGAGTACGGCTGGCATACCACCTGCAGCCCACACATCTTGAATTCCCCAAGGGCCATTAGGGCTTACAGCCAGCAAGGTTGGTATATCTCTGGCCGAATCAAAGTCGTCAAGGTTCATGGCTATACCGGCGGCATCTGCGATTGCAGGAAGATGAAGTGTGGAGTTGGTTGAGCCACCAATGGCCATATTTGTTTTTACTGCATTCTGCAGTGCTTGTGGAGTAAACATTTGAAGCGCATTGAGACCCTCGTGAACAAGGCCGACAACTCTTTCTCCCGTGAGACGAGCGGCCTCTAGCTTATCCGCGTGCCAGCCGGGTATGTTGGCACTTCCCGGTATACAAATCCCCAGTACTTCTGCAAGGCACTGGAAGGTATTAGCCGTACCCATAATTTCGCAGGCACCACAGGTTGAGCAGGTAAAGGATTTATTCATCAGTTCTGGCTTATCGAAATAGTCCCCGTGGTCAATGGAATGTTGTCGGACAGGGGTGTTGCGTATGTCCATTTGTCCTGGGCCACCGGAAAGGTAAATACTTGGCAGGTCAAGCCTCGCCATTGCCATCATCATACCTGGATTTATTTTGTCACAGCTGGCGATGAACACAACGCCATCGTAAGGTTGCGAGCGAATATGCGTTTCCAGAGTGTCTGCGATCAAATCTCGCTGTGCTAATACATAACGCATGCCGTCGTGGGCCATGGCCACACCATCGCAAGGAGCTGGCACGTTGAACTCCGCAGCTTCGCCTCCTGCTGCAATGATGCCCTCCTTAACTTTTGCTGCCAGCATGTTTAGGTGTGAGTGGCCAGTTGTCAGCTCTGTGTGCGAATTGGCAATTGCTATTAATGGTCTATTTTTCAAACGATTTGTGTTATAGCCCGCTCCATGGAGAAGTCCGGTGCGAAACATGTTCATGATTGGACTGTGGCTAGTTGAGATTATGTCGCTGCGTTTTTCTTTGCTCATAATGTTTGTTCCTTCAGAATATTAGCTAAACGCTTACTCTGTGTAGATGTTTGTTATTCATGTTTAGTTTTTTCGCCTCAGTCGATCCAGCCATAGGCTCTGAACTGGTGACAATGAAAGAGGCTGTTGCTGATTTTCGTTAGCCATTACTTGCTAGCCAGAAAGTTTAATGGCGGCACTATAGCGTCGATCAGCATGGGGCCTTTAATCGCTATAGCTTGTTGTAATTGCCTATTAAACTCTTTTGCGGTACTTGCTCGGCTTGCCTTAATTCCCATCCCGTTGGCTATTTCTACAAAATCCATATCTGGGCGGCCTATATCGAGCATATCGGCAGCTTTGGGGCCCGGTTTTTCATTGTTTGCGCCAGTGCGTACAAACTCCAGTTCCAGGATATTATATTTCTGGTTGTTACATATAATTACGGTGATGTCTAAATTCTCCCGTGCCATCGTCCATAGGGACTGAATCGTATACATGGCACTGCCATCACCTTCCAAACAGATAACTTTTCGGTCAGGACAGGCGACGGCGGCACCCACTGCTGCGGGTAAGCCAAAACCTATGGCTCCGCCGGTGAGTGCCAGCCAGTCGTGTGTTGCGGCACTGTTACAGACTTCCCAAAGAGGAATCGTAGTGGTGGCCCCCTCATCTACCAATATGGCTTGCTCAGGTAGAAAGTGAGCGATGCTTTGGGCCATTGACAGTGAGTTTAGCTCACCGTGGGGTAGCTCGGTAGGGAGGTGACTGTAGCAGCTGGCTTCAGCAGTGTCGGCCCCGACGGCTACCACCAAATTCTGAAGGCAGTTATCGAGGTTGTCATTCGCTTGTGCCAGGGAGAATACATTGCAACGTTCTTGGGTAACTACACTTGGGACATTAGGGTAGGCAAAAAACGAGACAGGGGAAGGTGCTCCGATTAGTATAAGATTATCGAGGTCGCGTAAATGTTCAATGGCCATTTCAGCTAGGTACGGAAGTTTTTCTATCTCGGCACTGCCGGCGCCGCGTCCTATACGTGTCGGAAAAGTCTCCACACAAATTCTTATTGAGCAAGCTTGTCGAAGCTTTCCGAGCAATAAACCCTGCGCTACAGTGATTTCTGGTCCGCCGACCAATATCATAGTTGAGGCGTTGGATTTGAGTATGCTTGCTGCTATATCTATGTCCGTTTGCGAGACTTTGTTCTGTTCTGTTAAGGGAAGTGCGGGGGCCGATCCTTGAGGGTTGTCATTCCAGGATACGTCGGCGGGTAGTACCAGCGTGGCTATTTGATTGTTAAAAGCCGCCTGTGCAGCTTTGGCTCCATCTTCAGCAATTTTCTTTGCTGAGTCTGAGGTGTGAAACCAGTGAGAGACAGACCTGGCTATGCCTTCGATATCGGATGTTAAAGGCGTTTCATATTGCTGGTGATACGTGGCATGTTCACCAATGATGTTTAGCATAGGCACATTGCCTTTCTTTGCATTATGAATATTAGCAAGCGCGTTGCTTAGGCCAGGGCCTAAGTGAAGTAATGTGGCGGCAGGTTTATGTGCCATGCGTGCGTAGCCATCGGCAGCGCCGCTAACTACTCCTTCAAACAACCCCAAAACACAGCGCATTCCGGGCAAGGAGTCCAGTGCTGCAACAAAGTGCATCTCAGATGTTCCTGGATTCGTGAAACATACTTCAATATTGTTGTTTACAAGTGTTTCTACCAAGCTTTCAGCGCCGTTCATTATAGGGCCTATAATATTCAATAAATTGAGAAAGCCGTGATATGATAACAGCCAAAAACTGGCATGACTGTCAAAGAGTTTACAGTTGAAAATAAATTATGAAAACTATTCCACATATGCACGATTTTATTTCGCTGTTACCTGCAGGCGTGCAAGAGGAAATTGATAGGCTCAGTAAGCCTTGGAAGTTGACAAAAGGGGAGCCTATATACCGCCAGGGAGATGAATCCCAAGAGATTTACCGGCTAGTTTCTGGAACAGTGCGGCTGTGCAGCTATTCCAGTGAAGGGAAGGAATACATTGCGGGAGAATTTCGCGCCGGTGATTGTTTTGGCGAGATGGGACTGATAGATGGTATGCCTAGGGTGAGTCATGCGGTGGCGGTTCAAGATAGTTTTTTACGGGTGTTAAGCAAGGCTGATTTCGATGCGCTTTATCAGCGCTATCCTGAGATAGGCCGTCAGTGTTTGATAATGCTTTGCCGACGTGTCAGGCATCTCTATGGTCTAAATGCAGAAGCTAGTGGCTTGACCTTGCGTCAGCGTCTGGCTCTAACCATCGCCCGATTGGCTCACAGCCAGGGTTTGCGTGATTCGTCTGGAGAACAGTTTATTGGTATCTCTCAGGAAGAGTTAGGGAAGATGCTGGGTGTCTCTCGTCAGAGTATAAGTAAAGAGATAAAACGTTTGCAAAAAGAAGAGGTCATAGACCTTCGCTATGGAAAAATCTATATATGTAGCCTTAGTTTGCTACTGGAAAAGTATGAAGGTTTTATGGATGTGAGCCAAATCGCGGCGGTATATGATGCTGATTAGAGGCGGTTGCAGGGAGAGCGATGATATGGAAGTGAAAACTAGATTAAACTCCATTGGCTTGGAGGGACTCCATACCACTTCTTGAATTGGCGGCTAAATACGGAAGACTCTGCGTAGCCCAAATGTAAGGCTAAGCTAGGGATATCCATCTTATTCAAGCGAAGAAAATTAAGCGATTCTCTCTTTCTTACTCCTTCAAGCAGTTCTCTGTAGCTTGTGCCTGTCTCTGTTAAAAATCGCTGAAGTTTTTTGGGGTGTACATTTATGCATTTGGCAACATTGTCTTTACTGCACTCACTTGAGGGAAGAAGTATCATCATGGCATGCTCAATACTTGAAATAAGATCCAGAGGTGTTGAGGTGGTATTGTTTGTTATTAGTTGCTTGCCTAACTCTCTGTCGATGAGTGAGATGTCCTGGCGGGGCTGTTTTTTCAAAAAGTGTGGGTGGAATTCAATCGTATCCGCTTGGCAGTTAAAATCCACCGGGCACTGGAATACCTGTTGAAATTTAAGTGCATGCTCCACAGGTTTGGGTTGGGTGAAGTTGACACATATTGGCTTCCATGAAGGGCCGATAAGGTCGGCCATCAATCTGTGTGTTACCGCTAGGCTAAGCTGAGCTTTTTGTGGATATAGGTGGTAGTCTCTAAGATTATGATAAGGTGAAATGGAGTGCCGTTCGGAGCTGATTTCTTTAACTTTTACGGTCATTGATTGAGCGTGTAGATAGGTATAGTTGGCTGCTACCTTAAGTGCTTGCGCGATTGTTTCTTGTCTGGACATATAAGCTCCCACAACCCCTAAAATTTTCAAGCCCTGCCTCATTCCCAGCTCTAAACCAAATATTGGCCTATTACACCTGGCTGCAGCTCCTTCAAGCACATCAAGCACCAATTGAAACGAAATCAATTCGTCTAAGTTCTTTAGTGTTGTGGGAGCAATACCGGATGATAGTAAAACCGGTTCGGGGTCAACCGAGTATTGGAGCATTAGGTCTTCAATACCATATAGCGTTGCTGCACGGGTCAAATACATTATTCAGTTGCTCAAGGAAGATGACGTGTCCCAAATTGTCATTCGTATGTCCTGAAATGTCAACGGTTTATGGCTGGCTTATGTAAATATGTGCGTCTGATGAGGTGTTTTGTAAAGAGAGAAATGAGCGGTATGAATTCGGAAATTCCAATAGATATATCACTGCATAAAGTAAGCAGTAAGTTAATGGATTGCTTTCAGCTGCAGAGAAGTAGTTTTTTAAACAGCGATATAGAAACTTATGCTGAACGAAAAACGCACCTAAAGAATCTAAAGCGTATGCTGGTGGAAAATCGAGAGGATTTGTTCGAGGCTTTGTGCAAGGACTACGGGAATCGCTCCTATCATGAGAGCCTTTTTGCCGAATTTATTGCGGTTGCCGATGATATCGATAGTACTTCAAAAAGTCTGAAAAAATGGATGAAAGTACAGCGTAGAGGTGTTGATATTACAATGTATTTCGGTGCAAAAAATCAAGTTATCCCCCAGCCCTTAGGTGTAGTTGGTGCGATAATTCCATGGAACTTTCCAATTAATTTGACGTTTACCCAGCTTTCGGCGATTTTTTCTGCAGGCAACAGAGCAATGGTAAAAATGTCGGAAAACTCACTTAACCTATCCAAATTGCTGATTGAGTTATCAGTAAAATACTTTCCCAAAGAAAAACTGCAGTTTTTTGACGAGACTGGCAGTGTTGGTCCGGAGTTTTCGAAACTTCCTTTTGATCACCTGATATTTACTGGCTCTGGTGCGACGGGCCGAAAAGTAATGGCGGCTGCAGCGAAAAACCTGACTCCGGTTACTCTGGAGTTGGGTGGTAAGGCTCCAGCTATTATTGATCCAAATTATCCGATAGAGACGGCGGTAGAAAGGATCATGTTCGTCAAGCAGTTCAATGCTGGACAGATTTGTACTAACGTTGATTATGTCTTTGTGCATGGATCAAAATTACAGGAATTTGTTGAAACGGTTCAATCGTGGGTGACTAAGCATGTGCCTGATATTTACTCTGTCGACTATACTTCAATCATCGACGAGTGTTCCTTTGAACGCTTGAACCAAACAATTGAAGAGGCAAGAAGTTCCGGCGCGACTGTTGTTAAGCTTAACAATCAAGAAGCAGATGCCGAATTGCGAAAGTTTCCATTACATTTGGTGATAGACCCTCCAGCAAGCACGGCAATAGCCTGTCGGGAAACTTTTGGCCCAATTCTGATGGTTAAGCAATACGACAATCATCATGATGTAATAGCGTCCGTGAATGCTCAAGATCGGCCACTTGCACTGTACCCCTTCACTAACGACAAAAAGTTGGCCAGTTTATACATAGGTCGAATAATGTCTGGAGGTGTAACGGTTAACGATGCGCTCTTTCATGTGGGGCAGCATGATTTGCCCTTCGGTGGCGTTGGTGGCAGCGGGATGGGGCACTATCATGGGCGTGAAGGATTTGAGACTTTTTCAAAGCTTCGCCCGATAATGTATCAGGCTGGATTTACAGCGTTGAAATTTTTAGCTCCTCCATACGAGGGTTTTGCTGATCGCGTTTTCCGGTTTCTGGCAAAAATTAAGTCGTCCTGTTAGCCGTTTATAAAAACGCAGTAAATTTATGAATCTATTTAGAGTAGTCGAGAATTTTGATAACCAATAATCGGAAAGAAGCCGGGAGATAGTAATGAAAAAGTTGTTTCAGCAAAAAATGATGGTAGCAGGAATCGGAGCAGCATTGCTTAGTCCATCTCAGTGGGTGATAGCCCAGTCCTTGGAAGAAGTCATTGTTACAGCAACCAAACGGGATGAATACATTTCCGACGTGCCGATTTCTATGACCTTCGTGTCATCCGAGAAGATAGCCAATGCGGGTATAAAAAACTTTGAAGATTTGACGGCCTATATACCGAACTTTACGGTAGTGAAAAACGTCGTTGCGGATAAAATTAATATTCGTGGTATTCAGTCCGGTAATCTTGCCAGTTTTGAGCAGTCAGTAGCGATGTTTACCGACGGCGTATACCGCGGTCGCGGTGTGCAGTCTCGCTATGCATTTCTGGATGTAGGCGGCGTAGAAGTTTTGCGTGGTCCACAGAGTACCCTGTTTGGTAAAAACACGATTGGTGGTGCGCTGCTAATTCATAGCGCCAAGCCCACCGCAGAATTTGAAAGCCAGCTCAGCGTAAAATACAACACAGACTTTGATGAGACAGAATATACTGGCTATATTTCTGGCCCGATATCCGAGACCGTAGCGGCTCGCTTTGCATTTATGGATAGAGCAATGGACGAGGGCTGGGTAACGAATGACGCCCTCGATCAACACGACCCTGCTACTGACGAACAGGCATTTCGCTTGGGGCTCACCTGGGAGGCGGGTGACAGTACTGAAGTTGCCTTTCGCTATGAAGAAGGTGATTGGGATAACGCCGGCTCTGGTCTGGAATACAATAACCTCGGTGCTTTCGGAGGTTTGCAGGCATTAGCAGATGCCAAGGGTGTGTACTTTCTTGACCCGAATGTCAATTACCACAGTCAGAGTGGTGATTTGAACACGACCATGGATGCTATGTTTTTCCCTGGTGCGGCTGGAAATTGGCAAGTATTGGCTGATAAAGGTGCGAGTCAGACGATGGAAGGCGACAATCGCGAGTTTGCTATAACGGTTGATCACAACATCAACGATGATACTTTGCTGACAGCGATTGTCGCTCACTCAGAATATGAATTCCTGCGCAGAACGGACGTTGATTACTCGCCGTTACCTCTAATAGGGTTTGACGAGGGGGAAGATTTTGACCAGCAGAGTTTTGAGTTGCGGGTTGTCACAGATACCGGGAATACATTCGACTACATTGCTGGTATGTATTGGCAGCAGACCGATACTTATGTCAGCGGTCACGCCTTTTTCAATGTTCAAGCAATCAAGGTATTTCATCCTGCTATTCCCGCTTGGGCGCCGGATTTAGGTCGTTACCACTACTTGGACCAGGACGGTGAGTCACTGGCATTTTTTGGAGAGCTTACCTGGAATATATCGGATGACACTCGCGCAAGGTTTGGTATAAGACACTCCAGTGAAGAAAAAAGTGGATCTCAGCATGTGTTTGCCACCAACTATCAACTGGGTGAGCCGGAGCTACATGATTGGTATACCATGGCTCCCAGCGCGTCTCTCCCTGCTCCCAATGCCATGCTTAACGGGCTTACCGCCAGTTTGGTTGATTTTGTAGAAAGGCCTGTTCTAGAACTTGACGAGGACGAGTCAAAGATTACCTGGTCGGCGATGGTGCAGCATGATCTGGACGATGGCATGGTCTACGCTAATGTGTCTACCGGATTCAAAGCGGGAGGATTTAATTCCTTTTCCATGATTGCGGATACCAGCGAGGCCGTATTCTCACCGGAAGAGGTTCTTAACTTTGAAGTCGGTGGCAAGTTTCAGTTTGGTCGCGATCTGGAGTTGAATATTGCTGCATTCTACACCGAATATAGCGACTTACAGACCGCTGTATTTACTGGCGGGACAGCGTTTAAAGTTTTAAACGCGGCAGAAGCGGAGATTAAAGGTGTAGAGATTGATGGTCGCTATCAAATAACCGATAGCTTATTGATCGCGGCGTCCTTTGGCTGGGTCGATTTTGAGTATCTCGATTACAAAGAGGGTGGTTGTACAGCGTTGCAGGCGGTGGCCAATGGTGGCGCGTCGGCGTGTTCTGCTGCTCACGTCAACGACTTGAGCGGTGAGACATCGGAGAATACGCCGGAGCTTTCCGCCTCCTTTACCCTGTCGCACAGTCAGTCTATGGGCGCCTACGAGTTATCAACAGAGCTGGGTTATAACTGGGCCGACGAACAATACCATGCAGGTGACCTCGATCCACTGACCCATATGGATGCATATGGAACCGCTAGCCTGACCATGGTGTTAACACCAGATCACGATAGCTGGGATATCGCATTAATAGGAAAAAATCTGACGGATAAGAAAGCCACCAACTTCGGTGGTGACACGCCACTGTTCCCGGGTGCCAATATCATGTACGCGATTCCCCCGAAAAATATCTCAATCCGTGCTCGTTACCGCTTCTAGTTAATGCGCTATAGCAAAGCGAGCCTCAATCTTCGGGGCTTGCTTTGCGATCCTTAAACCCTAATAAGGGGCGTCGGCGAAAATGGGAAAATGTTCTTTCTTTTCAGTACGAACTAGAGTTTTAAATAACTATCCAATCTACCTTTCTCGAGCCTGCAGATAATGTCTTCAATACGTTCCATATCACATTACATTTTTAACCTTTTCTTGTTTGCGTGTATTGCCACAACAGCCGTCGCACAGGAGCGTTACTTGCTTTGGGGAGATACCCATCAGCATTCAGGTTTGTCATTCGACGTTTATTTGTTTGGCACCGTCGCCGCAACACCGGATATCGCTTATAACTACGCTAAGGGCAAGCCGGTAATCAGTCCTGTTACCGGTAACCGGTGGCAGATTCAATCTCCTTTGGACTTTATGGTACTGGCTGATCATGCGGAATTAATGGGGGCGTTTCATCGTTTATACAGTGGTGATAAGGCCGTGGGGAAAACAAAAAGTGGTAAGGCTATGCTTGAGCTTGGTGGTGCTCAAACAGACTCTGAATTGCTGGACGTGTACAAATTGGTGGTAAGTGCAGCGACGGGTTCGGGAGCGAATGATTATGGTTTGAGCGCCGTCGATTTGACCCGGGATATGCACGCCGGTGATGCGCGTAAGCCGACGTGGAATGCAGTGATTGATGCGGCGGAACGGCACAACCAGCCTGGCCAGTTTACCACATTTATTGGTTGGGAGTGGAGCTCCTTGCCCAAGGGCGCTAACTTACACCGTGTTGTCTTTACACCGCAGGGAGGAGACATTGCTCGTCAGTTTTTACCTTATAGCCAGATGGAAAGTACCGACCCCCAAAAGTTTGTGGAAAATCATTTTCTTAGCGTATACAAAAAAAGCCCCTAAAATCAATGATCTACAAGGCTTCTTCGGAATGTTTGGCTCCACTTGGCGGGCCCTGTCCAACGACCAAATGATTAACAGTCATTGTGCGTCTCAATTTATCTATTGCGAATTATAAAAATTTGAGGCCTGTTCAATGTTGTTTTTGCTCGGTAGCCACTTCTGGCGCGATAGTATAATATTTTAGAGCGTTGTTAATGATGCTCTGCATTAAGTAGGTGGGGGCATATTTGGGGGCATATTCATAATTCGAAACCTATAAAGTGTATGCTAATCAATTGATTATGTGTTTTAATTCGATCCTTCCGAGGCGCCATTTAGAAAATAAAAAGCCCTGTTTTTACAGGGCTTTTTATTTTCTAAATCTGAAAAAGTGGGTAGTTTTTGATCAATCAATAAACCGACTCGTTTTTACCT
>Ga0315322_10002992_pt1 | contig 13098 bp, 11 predicted proteins | sample M110021515metaG_FD_203461 | JGI IMG/M metagenome (GOLD analysis project Ga0315322, IMG submission 203461) | Ammonia-oxidizing marine archaeal communities from Monterey Bay, California, United States - M1 100m 21515 | ecosystem: Environmental > Aquatic > Marine > Intertidal zone | place: USA... | reverse complement strand
TTACAACCTGCAAGGCGAAGTTAAGCCACCCCCTCTCCAACTCTTCGGGCACCGATTCACTTCTCATAAAGAACTCTATTACATCGTCATTGCGTTCGTTATTCCTTTGACTTTGTTGGCTAAGAATATCGTAAGAAGTTCGTTTGGGAGAAATATGATGGCGGTGCGGGACATGGATGTCGCCGCATCGGTAATCGGGATTAACGTGGTAAAGACAAAGCTTCAGGCATTTGCTGTCAGCTCTTTTTATTGTGGTGTAGCAGGCGCTTTGTATGTTTACGCATACATGCAATTGCTTGATACCAAAACCTACAGCATAGAGCTTGCGTTCGCGATCGTATTCATGATCATCGTAGGAGGCATGGGAACAATTCTTGGTTCGTTTGTTGGGGCCGTCGTGGTTTTTCTTTTCCCCATATTTATGAATACGATTTTAGGAAGTTATGGGGTGGACGCTTCACAGGTTCAGAACATCAGCAAGATGATTTTTGGAGTGTTAGTCATCCTGCTGTTGGTTTACGAACCCAATGGGATCATCAGTCTTTTGTCGAGATTGAAAGAAAAGTTACGTATTTGGCCGTTTCCTTATCGACGGTAGAGAGGGTTAATGTTTGACCATCTTGGACTTTTCATAAGTGAGTAACAACGGTAGCTAAAGTTTTGATATGAGGTTGTTAGTTGGAGAGAGGTAAGAGTAAGAGTAAGAAGTAAGAAGTAAGAAGTAAGAAGTAAGAGTAAAAGTATTCTTTGTAAACAACAGGAGAACGTTAGGATGAAGATACAAAATGCTAAATGGAAGCGGCCGGCGTTGGTGGTTGCTGCGTTAGCTGCTGGAGCAATTCTGTCAGGCCCAGTTGCAGCTTCCGAAGTAAATCTGAACATGACCAAGGGAGAGCCTTTTACGGACCACCATAATACGGATTTAGATCGTATTATTTATACTCCGCTCGCAAGTTACAGAGTGGGCCCTTATGCAGAGGGAGGCACTGGATACTATGGCGGCGAAATTGATCTTTTCCGTTGGATAAACCTTACGTACGGGGGCATTAGCGGGAAGGACGGTGATCCACCCGTCCCAATTGTATGGGACGAATGTGAAACAGAGTGGGATACTCCTCGCGGCGTAGAGTGCTACGAAAGGTACAAAAATAAAGGTCCTTATGGCGCAACAGCTAATGACCCGCTTAGCGTGGGTATCGCGTATGCGCTTCAAGAAAAGACAAGGGCGGATAAGATCCCGAGCATTACACCCAATCATGGGAATACAGCATCACAGGATGGCCGAATTTTCCCATACCAGTTCCCGGTAGAGATTACCCCATACGATGAAACCAGCATTATGGTTCAGTATGCCCAGCAGCAGAGTGGCGGAAGCCTTGAGGGTAAAAAGATTGCTGTGCTCTATCACGGCTCTGCATACGGCCGGGAAACTATTGGCCTCTACAATACCCTTTCGGAAATGATGGGATTCACGGTGCAGCAGATTGAAGTCCCCCATCCAGGCAACGAGCAGACTTCGATTTGGATGAGAGTGCGACAGTTTAACCCGGATTTTGTGATGCTTCGTGGCTGGGGCGTTATGGTTCCAGTTGCTCTAAAGACTGCGGTTAAGGTCGGTTACCCAGTATCCAAAGTGATCGGAAATATCTGGAGTAACTCCGAAGGTGATGTGATACCTGCTGGTGCCGCCGGAAAGGACTACGTCACGATTAACACGCAAGCACCAGGAAAAGATTGGCCACTTATTCAACGTCTATGGAAGGATCTTTACGAAGGCGGTTTGGCAGATGCTAAAGGAGATATGAAGGATCGGAAACGGGTCGGTCATGTCTACTACAACCTAGGCGTCGTCGCTGGGATCATCCATGTTGAGGCTATGCGAGCGGCCCTAAGGAAATTTGGGCCGGACATGCCTTTGGATGGCCAGCATAAGAGATGGGGCCTTGAGAATCTGAACCTCGACGATGAGAAGCTTGCCGAGTATGGTGTGTTGGGGATGATGCAGAATGTTTACACCTCTTGTGAGGATCATACTGGTGGCCACCGTGGAAAAATGGCGGCTTGGAATGGTGAGTCGTTTGATCTGGTCTCAGAGGATTGGATCGTTTCTGATCTTGACGTAATCTGGCCGTTAATCTACGAGCGATCCGAGAAGTATGCTGCGGAAAATAACATCAAGATCCGTGATTGCTCAAATCCTGAAGACAACGCCTATATGTACTAGGAACTTAGCACCATTTTGGTGGAACCCGGGCCGGACCAATTACGATATAGAGTGCTTGGTCCGGCCTATTTTCCTAGTAATTAATATTTGAACAGAATCCCGTCCGGATTGGCAGTCAATAGGTGACAGGTGGTTGGAATGAGTGATCAAGCGACACCCTCGAAAAAAGAAGGAAATTGGGAACACGGCGTAGAGCCTCTTATTCAGGTTAGGGATATCGAGGTCGTATATAACTCCATTATTCTTGCGGTTCGTGGAGTGACCATCGACCTTAATCGAGGGCAGACCGTGGCACTGCTTGGGCCGAATGGCGCCGGAAAAACCACAACGTTAAAGGCTGTCTCTCGCCTAATTACTCCAGAGGGTGGAGCAGTTTCGAAAGGCGAAATCCAGTATGAAGGAGAGAAGATTAACTCGTGGGACGCGTACAAAGCGGTAAAAAGAGGAATTGTTCAAGTTCTTGAAGGTAGACAGGTATTTCCTTCTCTGTCAGTCGAGCAAAATCTATTAGTCGCGGCTTACTCAAAAAAGATTGCGCGAGGCAAGGTTAAGAATGCGCTAGAGAAGATTTTTGAGTACTTCCCTAGACTGAAAGAGAGACGTAAAACCCGTGCTGGATATACATCTGGCGGGGAGCAGCAAATGCTGGCTATGGGGCGTGCGCTTATGTTGAATCCAAAAGTCATTCTACTTGATGAGCCATCAATGGGTTTGGCACCGTTGGTTGTAGAAGAAATCTTTGAGATCATCGGGAGCCTGAGCCGGAATGAATCAGTCAGCATACTTCTTGCAGAACAGAATGCGTCCATTGCACTACGCTACGCGGATTATGGTTACGTGATCGAGACGGGCAGGGTAGTCATGTCTGGGTCCGCCAAACAATTGCAAGACGATGACAGCGTGAAGTCTATGTATTTAGGAATTGATGAGAGTGGGACTCGCCAAGAATTTGGGACCGACAGGCGACGGATGGATCAATCCGACGTTTTTGCGATGTAATGCAAACAATAAGGCTGTGACGAACGGGAGAACTTAGAACAACTCATGGTACAGAAGGATCTGAAAGATGTTTTTAGCCAACTAGCGGCGGGTGTGACCCTGATTACTATAGGGAGCGAAGAGTCGCCTCATGCCATGACTGCGACAGCGTTTATGCCATTATCTTTGGATCCTCCATTGGTCCTCGTTGCTATTGAAAAGAAAAATGAAACCCACCATATTTTTTCTTCAAGTAGGAGCAGTTTTGGTGTCTCTTTGCTTTCTGCTGACCAGCAACCGATTTCAGACAGATATTCCAGGAAAGATCCGGATCGCTATCACTTCAAAGGTGTAGATACATTTACAGGACCGGGGGGCTCAGTTTTAATTGCTGGCAGCTCGGCTGCTTTAGAGGCTGAGTTATCAGAGCAACACGATGCTGGGGATCATACGATCTTTATAGGAAAAATTATTTGGGTTCAAGCAGATACAAAAAATAGCCCATTGGTTTACTGGCAACGCGGGTACCACTCCCTCGATTGAATCGAGTGAAGCGGCCAGCCTCGAGAATTAAGTGATCAAGACTTGTGCGAGCCGATGTCTGAGTCCTGGAAAATACTGAGCCGGCGGTTACCTGGGCTCAGCCCCAGTGCACTTTTATTAATTTAAATACTCCTTCTTAGCCTCTCGGTATCTTTCTGTTACTCCACTCTATTTCAAAAAAGTCAAACAGCAAAACACTACCTCGAATCTAGTTTATGTTTTCTTCAATAAAAAATGTCATCGACGATGTGGGAAAAGGAATACCTGTTGTAATTCTGGATGATGAGAATCGCGAAAATGAGGGTGACTTAATTATCGCGGCAGAGCATGTGTCAGCAGAACTCATTAATTTTATGGCAACATATGGTCGGGGTCTCATCTGTTTGACTATGACGTCAGAACAGGCGAATCGTTTAAACCTATCCCCCATGGTAGGGCAGAATCGATCCGGACAAGGAACAAACTTTACAGTTTCTATCGAGGCAGCCTCAGGTGTTACCACTGGGATCTCTGCTGAGGACCGTGCTACAACGGTCCGTGCTGCGATTGGAAAAGATGCTGGCCCGGAGTCAATTGTTTCTCCAGGTCATATATTCCCGTTGATTGCTGAGCCGGGAGGCGTTTTGAACCGGGCGGGCCATACGGAAGCAGGTTGCGATCTGACTCGGTTGGCTGGGCTTATGCCAGCTTCGGTGATTGTGGAAATCCTTAACCCTGATGGGACGATGGCAAGACGCGATGAGTTGATCGAGTTTACAAAGAGGCATAAGCTGAAACTCGGTACGGTGGCCGATCTGATCGAATTTAGATTACAAAATGAGACAACTATTCTCAACACCAGTAGCCGGATCATCTCGACTGAGTTTGGAACATTTCGTTTGGTCGAATACTTTGATCAGATCAAAAAACTTACTCATTACGCCCTTGTGAAAGGAGAGCTTCGCCCTAATCAAGCGCCCCTCGTTCGGGTACATGTGCACGACTTGATAACCGATCTTTTTGGGCGAAAACGGGGGTCGGGATGGGAGTCGCCATTAAAAAACACGCTATACCGTCTCGCAAAAGAAAGTAGTTCGGTGTTGGTTGTTTTGAATCCTGAGGCGGGGTGTGAGGTAAGCAGCGACTGGGACGATGATCCGACAGGGGCTGGATGCGATAAGTCATTGGACAGGAGAATGGATCTTAGGACTTTCGGTGTGGGCGCACAAATACTCCGAGACCTGGGAGTTAGGAATTTGCAAGTTCTTGGAGAGCCAAAGTCGATGCATGCGATTGGCGGGTTTGGACTAGAAATTCTGGCTTATGTGCCACAATATTGAGAACACTATATGGCGGCCGCCGGACACCCAGTTTTGTTGCCGACTCTAACTAGAAGAGTGATAACCGCTGGGAAATCGGGCGGGTACGATTCCCCGTTAAAACCGGGCGTAGAGGGTTACTCGATAGTTGGAAAGAAAAGGTTCACTAGTAACTGGCCGTCGGGGGCTGTAGAAACCTTTAAGGTGGCCTGGCTCCTGCCGTGCAGGCTAGCATCTATTACGAAGAGCCAAGGGTTGACCTGAGATAACTTCTCCTTTTCCTCTAAGCGTGATTTCAGTTGAATGTCGTCGGTTCCGCCCTTGAGCTTCTGAACTAAATTCAGTTCTATTCCAGAAGCGTTTCCGGAAAAAAAGATAGTTAGAGATTGGTTTAAGGGAAGGTTTCGAGAGATTGAAGTCAGCAGACAGAAGGCCAGTGAATCAGGGCAATCCTGAGCGAGGTAGTTATTTTTTTGGCCAGCTGTGCTCTTCTTTATTAACTCGATTTGATTATTCTTCTGGTGCAGTTCGACCGACGTTTCCAGGCTTTTAAAAAAATGATCGTGATCTAACGGTGTAACCGTGGGCTCAGTTAAGTTCCGCTGAGTCTCTTGCCAGCATGACATTACCCTAAACAAGTGGTTGAGATGCTGAGCAGACCAGTGCACTTTAGTGTGATACGCCCCGAGCTCAATCGGATTAAGCTGGAATTCAGGATTAGCGATAATCTCGGATAGGTTCAAGACAGCGTTCAAAGCGCCCCGAATGTCGTGATTCAAAATCCTCATCACCGAGACTGTATTAAAAGAAGAAGGCATAGATTCGGATTTTTAATTGTTGTGATTAAATTTGAGTCAATTTATCTGATCGGGATACGATGATGATGAAAGAATTTCGGGCAAAGGGGTGTTTTCCAAAATGCACGAAGCGTTAACCGGATTGAGGCTAACTTTATCGAATCCTCTTTATAGATATATGTGGTGGGCGGGAAGTGGGTCCCCACGCGAGAGTACAATGAATGCGCGAACAGACTACAGTATTGCATTGCACTTAGCTGATATCAATCTGATTAACTGGGAAAAGACTTAACGCGTTCCTTGATAGTGAGGTGCAGTTGAGGCTTTCAGGGGCGTATCAAAGCCCTCAGGAGGTTAGATTCAAGTTGGTTTTATGACTTCTGGGTAACAGGTAGATCGATACAGATTTTTGCACGCGACCCTTTGGACGAAAACTGACCCCCTAAAACCTTTTGGACGGCATTGTCCGGATAACAATGCGATCCCGCGAATGGCAGATTTAACAACATGTTCTTGAAAATTTCTAAAGGCCGCTGGCTGTGGGTGGGATTATGTGCCCTCGTAACAGCTGTACTCTTTTACCGTTACCTCGTACACGACGGTGACTTCGATGTGTATTGGGCCGCCACCTTCCGTTTTGTGCACGGGCTCAAGATTCATATCTACGAGCAGAATGTCTTTACCTATCCGACGTTTGCTTCTCTCATGCTGCTGCCGGTATATCCGTTGGGCTACACGGTCGGCAAGATTCTGTTCTTTGCCGTGAATATGATTTTCCTTGTGGGCGCTGTCTATGTCTGTCAACGCGAGGTGCTTCATGGCAGCTCGGCACGTGCTGCGACTTTAGTGGTTGCGCTGTTGTTTTCATTCCGGTCGATACTCGCGGTGTTCAATAATCAGCAGACAGATATTTTGATCTTTGGGCTGGTTATATTTGGACTGGCGGCGTTTGCCCGTGTGCCGGTGGTGGCATCCAGCCTGATGGCGCTAGCGGCGGGCCTCAAGGCAAATCCGCTCTTCATGGTACTGCTGCCGTTCTATAAGAAGCGCTGGGCGGCGGTGGGCGTCTTTCTGGGTTTGACAGCGGTGCTGGTGGTCGCACCAGACTTTGCTAAGTTTGCTGTCAATGACACTTGGCAGGATTCGAGTTTCACGGTACCGGGGTCTGTTTTGTCTAAACGCGATACGGTTCCACAGGGCCAGTTCAAGGCGGAGGCGATTGCCGGCGGAATGTGGAGCTATCTGCGGGAACACTACGAGATGACACTATCGGTATCACCAGACAAGGTCCGTTGGTGGCAGGATCGAGGCAGTGCCGGTAACCAATCGCTCTACCGGATCGCTGCAAGCCGCCTTGGTGACGCAGTCCCGTCCAACGTGGTTCTGCTCGGTCTATGTGCGGCTTTTGCACTGCTGCTGCTGCTCGCCACTCGCGTTCGCAAAAACGCGGTATTTGTACTCGGCCTACTGTTTTATACCGCCTTTGTGTTGATTGGCCCGCAGTCGTCGAAGCCGCATTTCATCGCGTTCTTCGGACTACTGCTGTTTTGCTGGCAGGATGCGCTCGCAAAACAGTCATGGTGGAAAATTGCAGTACTGGCGGTTTTGTCGAGTCTGCTGGGGATCAAGGCTGCGGCGCTTCTAATTCCTCAGGGACTATTGGCACGGGATATCGTTGGCCTCGCGGGACTTGCGATCTGGCTTTACAGTTATTTGTTGCTGCTTATTTCGGGCGAGCGCAGATCATGACCGGCCAAGCCGCAGACGCCACATCAGTATTAGTGCTTCCTTAAAGGTCTGTCCGGACATCTTCGATTCACCCACGGTACGGTCGGTAAAGTGAATCGGTACCTCAACAACGCGAAGCCCGCTCTTCAGTGCGCGCCAGGTGGTTTCGATCTGAAAGCCGTAGCCGACCGAGCGGATCTTGTCGAGGCCGAGCGTCTCCAGCGCTTCGCGGCGGAAGCATTTGAAACCTCCAGTCAGATCACGATAGGACACGCCCAAAATGAGCCGGGCGTAGAGATTTCCGAAGCGAGATAAGGCCAGGCGTGACCACGGCCAGCCTGACACACCGCCGCCCGGCATCCACCGGCAGCCGAGGGCTAAATCGGCCTCCTCCGTGGCTTCGAGGAGGCGCGGCAGATCCTTTGGGTTATGGCTGAAGTCGGCGTCGATCTCAAAAACATGGCTGTATTGGCGATCAAGCGCCCACGCAAATCCCGCCAGGTAGGCGCGACCGAGACCTTCTTTCTGCTCTCGGTGCAGGACCGCGACATGTGCATCCTGTGCGGCGATTTCTTCGGCTAATATGCCGGTGCCGTCGGGCGAGTTGTCGTCAATGATAAGGATATCGGCCTGTGGAAGGGAGGCCCGTACTGCCACAATAAATGACGGCAGATTACCCTTTTCGTTATAGGTCGGTATCAGGACAAGCGGTGAGGACATGCGGTTTGATGGCGAGGACAGCAGAAGGGGTACATGATGCTAATCTTAACCTTTGCAGACCGCCACTCGCGTTCCGAATCGAGTGACCGACCCGAATCCCACCGACCGATGCCGATAAATGCCGAGTCACGCGTTTCTTGAGCACGATGGCGTGCTCGCTTTCGCCCATCGTGGCGATGGCGAGGCCGCGCCGGAAAACACTGCTGCCGCGTTTGAGAGCGCGGTAACGCAAGGCTACAGATATCTTGAGACAGATGTGCACTGTACTCGGGACGGCGTACTGATTGCTTTCCATGACGACCGGCTCGACCGCGTGACCGGTGAGAGCGGAATAATTCGGGAACTGAATTATCCGGCTGTTGCGTGCGCCCGTGTCATGGGACGCGAGCCGATCCCGTTGATGGAAGATCTTCTGGGAGAGTTTCCGGACACCTGCTTCAATATTGATCCCAAATCGGATGCCGCAGTTGGCCCGCTCATAGAGGTGATCAAGCGTACGCAGGCCCATGACCGGGTCTGCGTCGGTTCATTCTCAGACAAACGCCTTCGTCGGGTGCGCAGCGAATTGCCTGGCGTGTGTACTTCCATGGCGACGCTCGAAACGACACGAGCGCGCCTTTCTAGCATTGGCTTGCCGATAGGGAGTCTGCGGGCGGCATGTGCTCAGGTGCCGGTGACATGGAACGGCATCAAGGTCATAGATCACCGCTTTGTGCGGGCAATGAAAACGCGCGGGCTGCAGATACACGTCTGGACGGTGAATGAACCTCAAGAGATGCATCGATTGCTGGATTTGGGCATTGATGGCTTGATGACCGATCGCCCAGCGGTCCTGAAGGAAGTGCTACAGACGAGGGGTCAATGGCGTCAAAACGGCTGACTTTTTTCAGGATCCTCTACGAGCCTGAAAAAGAACATCCCGGCAAAGAAGAGCACCGCTACTGAAAGAATGCCAAGGCGAGGATTGCCGGTGAGGTAAACAATCGTGCCCATCATGACGGGGCCGAATACCGCCGCGGCTTTACCCACCACGTTGTAAAAGCCAAAAAACTCCGCGTTTTTTTCCTGCGGGATAAGGTGGCTGAACATCGATCGGCTGAGTGCCTGAATGCCTCCCTGCACCAGCCCGATCACCGCGGCGAGGATATACATCTGAAGCGCGGTCTCCATGAAAAAAGCAAATACCGTGACTCCCACATATACCCAGATGCAGATCCAGATACCCCGCTGTGCACCATAGCGTTCGCCCAACCGACCGAAAACGAGCGCTGCTGGAAAACCAATGAACTGCACCATGAGCAGTGCCGTGATCAGATTTCCCTGGCCCAGTCCGATATTCAGACCGAAGTCCACCGCCATACGTACAATGGTGTCGACCCCATCGATGTACAGCCAGTAGGCGAGCAGGAACATCCAGGCTCCGCGGTACTGCGAAAGGCTGGTTGCAGTATCCCGAAGCGCCGCGAAGGTTCCCCTGATATTAATCCCTCGCCGGCCGCTATTGGGCAGGGGTTCGTCTACGTACAGAAAGAGTGGTATCGAGAACACCGCCCACCATACTGCCACCGTGACGAAAGACCAGCGAACTGCCTCCACACCGTCAGCCAGACCAAAGACGTTGGGAAACTGATACATAAGAACATTGACTAGAAACAACAGGCCACCGCCGAGATATCCCAAAGCAAAGCCCAACGCGGAAATACGGTGCCGCTTATCGGTTGGAGATACGATAACCAGCAGGGAATCGTAAAGGGTATTTGCCCCTGAAAAACCCACCACCGCGATCGCGTAGAGCAAGATAGCGAAAGGCCACATCCCGACCTGCACCAGATACAACGCCCCCGTGGCAAGAACGCCAAGGCTTGCAAAGGTGGCGAGCATGCGCTTTCGCAACCCGCCTGTGTCGGCCATGGCGCCAAGAATGGGTGCCAGGATCACAATGATCAGGCTGGCCACTGAGTTACCGACCCCAAGATAGAAGGTGCTGTGGGTCAGCGCGACATCCTGACTCCAGTACTGTTTAAAGAAAATCGGGAAAAATCCCGCCATCACAGTGGTCGCAAATGCCGAGTTGGCCCAGTCATATAAGGCCCAGGAGACAATAGGTTTGCGACCAGATGTGTTCATGACGTTTCCCCTTCAGATCTGTTTTGCGCAGGTTCGATTCAGGATCTGATTCTGGCATTGTAATAAGATTTGAGCGATTGCAGCGGGCGTTCGATACGTTCCGGGGAAATGTCTCAGGATTAAAGACAAATAGCCGGAACATCCGGCCAAATCTTCAAATTCCCTTCTTTTAGGCCACCGTCCCATGTTTGGCAAATGAATCGTTGTTAGTGATTTCACTATCAGTCCCCGTAAGCAATAAGATTAGTTTATTACCGGCATTTGGGGTCCATTATTGTGAACGCAGAGTTACCCACTGATACCCGTATCGTTGTGATCGGGAGCGGCGTCATCGGTGCCAGCGTCGCCTGGCATCTGACCCGTCTGGGGTGTTCAGACGTGGTGGTACTGGAGCGAGGGCAGATCGGCTGCGGCACAACCTGGCACTCAGCCGGAAATATTATCCGGATGAGCACAGATCCCGTGGCCGTCGAGATATATGCCGAGAGTGCCGGCATTGTCTCGGAACTTGATCAGCGACATGCCATTGGATGGCGTCCGTGCGGTCGGGTCATGCTTGCAGGCACCAAAGAACGTTTTCAGGAATTTGATACGATTATCCGAACACTGCGTAACCAGGGCATACCAGTCGAATCGATCTCTCCGGCGGAAGTGCAGCAGAAACTCCCGGCCATGAATACGGACGACCTGGTGGGCGCACTGTGGAGTCCGGGAGACGGCCGTGTTGACCCCACCGCACTGACGGCCGCGTACTGCCGTGAGGCAAAGCAGAGCGGGGCAAAGTTCTTGGAAGGTGTCGAGGTGAAGCAGGCAGTCACTCAGGCCGGTATCGTCACCGGTGTGGAGACTGACCAAGGACTGATCCGGTGTGAGGCGGTTGTTAATTGTGCGGGTATGTGGGCGCGCGATCTTGGTCTGAGAAACAATGTCGATATCCCGCTTTATGCGGTGGAGCATTTCTACGCGCTGACCCAATCTCTCGATGACGTCTACCCAGATATGCCCACCTTTAGGGATCCTGACGGCCTGATCTATGGCCGTGAGGAAGTCGGCGGCCTGTTGGTGGGGTGTTTTGACCGTGATGCACTGCCCGTGCGCTTGAGTGACCTGCCGGCACCATTTGAGTTTGCCCTGTTGAACGAGAACTGGGACCAGTTCATGCCTTACATGGAGCAGGGCATTCACAGGATTCCGGCGCTCGCCGATTGCGGAATTCGGACTCTTGTAAACGGCCCCGAATCTTTCACGCCGGACGCCGAGGCGCATCTGGATGAAGCGCCGGAGCTTAAGAACTATTTTGTCCTTGCCGGACTCAGTTCCTCAGGCGTGACCCGTTCCGGCGGTATGGGCGGAGCGCTGGCGCGCTGGATGTTGGAAGGCGATCCCGGGATTGATCTGAGCCGCTACAGCCTGAAGCGCTTTGGGCCGGAGCATAACCGGGAGGACTATCTGCGCCGGCAGGTACGGGGCATGCCGAGCGCCCATTTCGGTCTGGAACGGTGAAGAGGTATTTCGCTTCCTATAACCCGAGAATATCAACAGCATTAGCTCCAATGATCCGCTCCTTTTGTTCCTGTGAGAGCAAAGGTAGGCTGAATACGCGGTCAATTGAGTGATCCAGGTCGTACCAGGGAAAGTCGGAGCCCATCATCACCCGCTCGGGACCAATATCAATGATCATCTGAGCGAGTTGTTCATCGGTGGGCCCGTGTGTGCTGTTCGTCCACTCGATGATTTCGCAGCAGTCGAAATAGGTATTGGGGAACGTGTGCGCAATTTCTAGCGTCTGCTTCCAGACGGCACCGCCAAGATGGGCAACCACCATACGAAGATGGGGAAACGCCTTGAGCATATTTGCGAACGCCCGCGGCTCGGCGAAACCCTTGTGGTCATTATCGGGGCCGGAGTGGGCAATGATCGGGATTGCCAGTTCCTGACAGGTTTCGTATACCGGCCACAGCCGTTCATCAGACATGTCAAAGCCCTGAAAGGCGCCGTGCAGTTTGACGCCTGCTGCGCCGTGATCCTCCACCATTTCACGCACGTGTTTTGCGCAGGCTGAACTTTCAAAGGCATTTACATCGGCCGCAATGAAGGGCGCAAGCCCCGGGTGTTCTTGGGCGATGTCACAGTTCCACCGGTTGAACGCGATCAATTCATCGATGATCTGGGCATCAATGTCTCTGAGTCGTTGGCGGGTTTCGGTTTCCGTCAATCCGGACGGAAGCGCATCGATTGCCAGCTGTCGGTTGACCTTGGCAGAGAAGAGATTGACGATCACTGCCTTGGATATACCGGTGGCATCCATCTGTATCAGTAGTTCGTCGAGGGTGCCGACACAATCGGTCTGGTGGACCTCGGCCTGCTCACCGTATTCCCAGACCTCGTATCCCGTCTTCTCAGCGTATCCTTCTTCTGTTGAACGATAAAGATGAACGTGGGCGTCTACCCGGATAAAGTCTGTCATGAAAATCAATCGTGGTTTTTAGGAAAAGTCATGATAACCGAATCTTTAATTTTCAGTGCATAACGGCTTCGCCCTTCCGACCCCATCGGGCCACTTTCTCGTTTGCCGTTCGTGAGGAGACGGCACGCTTGAAAAAGCTCCGCTAATCGGCGAACCTTGCTAGCCGAATTCACTTTTTCAACAGCAAGGATGGGGTTATGACTGAAGGTTTCCGTG
>Ga0315322_10002990_pt1 | contig 13106 bp, 15 predicted proteins | sample M110021515metaG_FD_203461 | JGI IMG/M metagenome (GOLD analysis project Ga0315322, IMG submission 203461) | Ammonia-oxidizing marine archaeal communities from Monterey Bay, California, United States - M1 100m 21515 | ecosystem: Environmental > Aquatic > Marine > Intertidal zone | place: USA... | reverse complement strand
GGCATGCAGGAAGGTTTCGATGTCGGTCTCGAAATGTCCGGCAACCCATCCGCCTTCAACGAGATGATCGACAATATGTGCCACGGCGGCAAAATCGCCATGCTAGGGATCCCCTCCCAAAACATCGCCATCGATTGGAATCACGTCGTATTCAATATGCTCACGATCAAAGGCATCTACGGCAGGCGTATGTACGAAACCTGGTATCAAATGACCGTCATGCTTCAAAGCGGACTCGATATCTCCCCTGTCATAACCCATCGCTTCCCCTTTAAGGATTTCAAAGAGGCTTTTAATATAATGGAAGCAGGCCAGTCCGGAAAAATCATCCTAAATTGGCGCTAACTCAAATACCGAACAATCCCTTTCCTACGATGAATTCCGTACTCAAAGAACACTTACAGACGCAACTAACCGAGATCCGAGAAGCAGGCCTCTATAAATCAGAACGCACCCTCTCTTCAGCACAGAACATTCGAATCGAAGTCGAAGGAGGTTTAGAAGCTTTGAACTTTTGCGCGAATAATTACCTCGGCCTTGCTCAACACCCTGAAGTCCGCGATGCGGCGATCGAAGGCATTCGCAAATGGGGTTACGGCCTCGCTTCCGTTCGATTCATCTGCGGCACCCAAACCCTCCATACAAAGCTCGAGGCCAAACTAAGTGGGTTCTTGAAAACGGATGACACCATCCTCTACTCTTCATGCTTCGATGCCAACGGCGGTCTCTTCGAAACCCTCCTCGGACCTGAAGACGCCATTCTCTCCGACGCCCTGAATCACGCGAGCATCATCGACGGCATCCGTCTCTGCAAAGCCCAGCGCTACCGCTACGGCAACAGCGACATGGCCGACCTCGAAGAGCAGCTCAAACAAGCCAGTAGCTCCCGATTCAGACTCATCGTTACCGATGGTGTTTTCTCCATGGACGGCCACGTCGCCAATTTACCGGCAATCTGCGAGCTAGCCGATCGCTACGACTGTCTCGTAATGGTCGACGATTCACACGCAGTCGGCTTTATGGGTAAAAACGGCCGCGGCACCCACGAACACCACAACGTAGAAAAACGCATCGACATTCTTACTGGAACGCTTGGAAAGGCGCTTGGCGGAGCAAGCGGCGGATACACTTCGGGAAGAAAGGAAATCGTCGAACTCCTTCGCCAACGCTCGCGACCCTACCTTTTCAGCAACACGCTTGCACCCGCGATCGCCACCGGTTCGATCAAAGCGCTCGAACTGCTCGAATCCTCGACCAACCTCCGCGACCGCCTAGAAACCAACGCCGCCTACTTTCGCAAGGCGATGGCAGAAGCCGGATTCCAGCTAATCGACGGTCTTCACCCCATTATTCCAATCATGATCGGCGACGCCAAAAAGGCCAACGAACTAGCCAACCTCATGCTGAAAAAAGGAATCTACGTCATCGGTTTCAGTTACCCCGTCGTCCCCAAGGGACTAGCACGAATACGAACTCAAATCTCAGCAGCGCATTCTCAGACTGATCTCGATTTCGCTATCGAAAAATTCAAAGAAGCCGGAGAAGAACTTGGACTAATATAGAACTCAATATCTCTCAGTAATCCAAAAGCAACTACCCCATAAATACACGAAGAACCTTCCTGAGAAACGCCGCGACTATTGCCGGAGGCCTGACAGCAACCCAATTCGCTGGTTGCGCCAACTCCACCAAACTGGAGGAACCCCCTACCCTAAACTCGCCCAACTCGCGCCGCAATCTTTACTCATGCAAGCCAAGACCTACTACGGCGGTGCTTGGTACACTCTGGACCTAGACTACGCTCGAATCGCCACGATCATGAAAGACGCCGGCTTCCGAGGATACGTCTCTCTACAATTCGAAGGCAAAGAGGGTCCGCTCACCGCCATCCCCAAGAGTCTGGATTTACTCAAAAACCCTTCTAGCATCACAAAAAAAGAGCCCTCGAAAAGGCTCCCTGCAAAATAAAGAATCCCCGGGGCGAGCCCCGAGGTATTTCAAAGGTAGCGACGAAGCCCTTCCACCAGCTCAGAATCGGCGACAAGCTTCAAGGTATTTACCCGGAGGGCATAAATTGATTTTACTGACCGCGTTATTTCGCAGTCATCACGCCCTTCATCAAAGCGTAGTGGCCTGGGAACGAACATATGAAATTGTACTCGCCCGCGGCATCCAGCTTGAAAGTAATCGTCTCGCTCTCGCCTGGTCCAAGCACCTTCGTATTAGCAATAACCTGAGCGGCCATTGGTCCATCTTGAGGAACGTAATCCGTAGCTGCAGCCGAGATAGCTCCGCCACCAAACGCCATGACATTGGTGCCTAGCTTCAGGATCACAACATTGTGTCCCATAGCAGCCTTCGGCAATGTGCCTTTGTTGGTAAAGACCAGCTTGATCTCTTCGCCGACAGCGACGTCAAACGCCTTCTTGTCGAACTGCATCGTGTCGTTGCCCGACAGTTCCAGTACAGTCTCTGCCTGAGCTAGAGATGCGAACATTGAAAGACCCCAAAGGGACATCAAAAGAATTGCGAACTTCATTTTCATATTAAGATCGATTTGATTTTATTATCGAAAAACCCAGACAATGGGTAGCCTTTGGGAACCTTCAACCTATAAATTGTTCCCTAGCTACCGAGACCTGCAAGTATTCGCTCAGCTCGCAAGCCGCATTTCATCTTCTAATTCAACCCAACCATTACCATGACCGATTCTCTCTACGATCTCCCATTCGAACCCATTAACGGTACTGCCTATACCCTGGAAACTTACCGGGACAAAGTGCTTCTCATTGCAAACGTAGCCTCTAAATGCGGATTCACCGGCCAATACAAGAACCTCGAATCCCTAAATCGGCGCTACCAAGACCAAGGCCTCGTCGTGCTGGGATTTCCCTGCGACCAATTCGGAGGACAAGAACCCGGCAGCAATCAAGAAATCGAATCCTTTTGCTCGCTCGAATACGGAGTGAGCTTTCCCATGCACGCCAAAGTCGAAGTAAACGGTCCCGGTCAGCACCCGATCTTCGCCGCCCTAACCGGTCCAAAATCGCCCTACCCGGGAAAAATTCGCTGGAACTTCAACAAATTCCTCCTTTCCCGCGAAGGCGTCCTCCTCAATCGCTTCGGAAGCCTCACCAGCCCCGAATCGAAAAAAGTGGTTCAAGCCATCGAAAAAGCGCTCGGATAGCCAAGCTGTGCACCGGAACGTTCCCTCCCTTCCAAAACCTGAAATCGGCCCCATCCCTATCTACCCCGAAACCGACCTCACTAAGAAAATCAACCAAATGGTAAAGGAAGGCACCGAAATCCTAGAGAAGCTTTTTCCGGTCGAATCACCCTCTCGGCGGTAAATCCTTCCGGAAAACGAAAATCGCTGAATTTTATAGACTTCCCGGAATCAATTTAGGAGAACCCACGCCTTCGAATTCGCTCAGCATCAGGTGTAGCGCCTTCCGAACAATTGATTTCGAAATTCTATGAACTTAGGCAAACGACCCGTTCTCCTCGTCATCCGCGATGGTTGGGGATCCAATCACGACTCCAAGCAAGACGCATTCAACGCGATCAAATTAGCGAACACGCCCGTCTCGGATAGTCTCAGCCAAAACTGGCCACGTACGGAACTCGCCGCGTGCGGACTAGACGTTGGAGTCCCCCCCGGAATCATGGGCAACAGCGAAGTCGGCCACCAAAATATCGGAGCCGGTCGCATCGTCGACCAAGAAATCGTACGCATCAACAAGGCTTTCGAAACCGGAAGCATCCGCGGCAACAAAGCTCTCGAAGGCGCTTTCTCCAAAACCAAAGCTGGCGGTAAGCTGCACTTTATGGGAATCGCCTCCGACGCCGGCGTGCACGGCCTTCTCGATCATCTTTACGGATTGCTCACCGAAGCTAAAGAAGCGGGAATCGAACAAGTCTACATCCACCTCTTCACCGACGGACGCGACACCCCGCCCCATAGCGGTAAAGGGTTCATCGAACAAGCCGAAGCCAAATGCATCGAACTCGGCATCGGAGAAATCGCCTCCGTTTGCGGACGCTTCTGGTGCATGGACCGCGATAACCGTTGGGAACGCGTATCCAAAGCTTACAATATGCTAACCGGCAAGATCGCCGAGGCAACATCTACCAGCGCAGCAAAAGCCATTGCAGACTACTATCAGAACCCAACCGACTCTTCATCCACCGGCGACGAGTTCGTTCCCCCGACTTGGATCACTGACGAAGCCGGCCAACCAATCGCGACGATCGGAAACGGTGACGCTGTAGTATTCTATAACTACCGAGGCGACCGGCCACGCGAGGTCACAAGAGCATTCATCGAAGACGATTTCACCGATTTCGATCGAGGCGAAAAACTCGATCTCTATTACACGGCGATGACCGAGTGGAAAAAAGGCCTCTGCGAAAACGTCGTTTTCTACAAGCCAGCCAAAATGCCCAACATCCTAGGCAGCTACATCGCCGACAAAGGCCTTAAGCAATTCCGCTGCGCAGAAACGGAAAAGTACCCGCACGTCACCTTCTTTTTCAACGACTACACCGAAGAGACCTTCGATGGAGAAGACTGGGGCATGGCCCCCAGTCCGAAGGTCAATACCTACGACTTAGCCCCTGAAATGTCAGCAGAGGAAGTCAAAGAGCTCACCAAAGACGCTATCCTATCCGAGAAGTACGACTTCGTCCTCGTCAACTTCGCCAACCCCGACATGGTCGGCCACACAGGCAACATCGAAGCCGTCAAAGCAGCCTGCGTCAAAGTCGACAGCTGCATCGGCGAATTGCTCGAAGCGATCGACACAGTAGATGGAGCCGCGCTCGTAACCGCCGACCACGGCAATAGCGACCAAATGTGGGATCCAACCGTCGACGGTCCCCATACTGCGCATACACTCAACCCCGTCGAAATCGTCCTCTACGGCAAAGGTTGCGAAACCTTAAAGCTAATCCAGGACGACCGTCGCCTAGCCGATATCGCTCCTACCGTGCTCAGCTTAATGGGACTCGAGCAACCCGCAGAAATGACCGGCAAAAACCTCATCGAAGTCTAACTCAATTTCAACGCTTTCCGCGGCCATGACATTCGTCCTGGCCGTTTTGCTATCCAACGAACACCTTAGCCCAATCAAATTTAGTATCTATTTTATGGATACTATTTATCCGGAACCACCACCTCATATCGCGCTTGCAGGAACTCCGCAATATCGATCATCTGCCGCACGGTCATCTCTTCCCTGAAATCCGGCATCATGGAATTGCCTTCGGCATCCGTGTATTTTTCCCGATGCTGAATTTTCACCACGTGCGAAGGATTAATTATGGAAGTGACCAACTGACCATAGGTCTTAACGCGGGTTACCTCACCGCCCAATACGACGTGAATCTCGCGCGGCTCCGTCATTTCCGGCATCAAGTCTTCTTCAACCACCGAGTGACAACGAATACAGCCCAATTCCACAAAAGCCGTCTACCCTTCCAAATACTGCCTTCCGGCAGTCTGAAGCCAATCGGCGATTTTTCGTTCATCGGACAGCCAGCCAATAAGACCAACGCCCCTAAAGCCAACATGCTCGTTCCTGCTATTGCATGTATATTTTCCCTCATAGTCATATTCTCCTTTCACTGAATTAAAGATAATCTAATCAAGCCTAATTTCCTCCAACCCAAGCTCCACAACAGTTGCTATTTTGAATCGAACAACTCGCTTGCCTTCTTCGATCGCAAAACCTAGCTAATCAACCCAAGCAAAACCTAAGAACTTCTTATGAATCGTTTCGCAACCCTCGCCCTCTCTCTGCTAATCGGACTCGGAACTCTATCCGCAGCCGACCGCCAGGAATCGCCCGAATCTTGGTATCAACAAGGTCGCCAAAACATTCTCGACGCTGAATCGAGAAAGCCGAACAACCGTAAAGCCAAAAACGTCATCCTCTTCGTGGGCGACGGAATGGGCATTTCCACCGTTACCGCCGCTCGCATCATGGAGGGTCAAATGCGCGGCGAAACGGGCGAAGAGAACTTTCTTTTTTTCGAGACCTTTCCTCATTCCGCGCTATCCAAGACCTACAACACAAACCAGCAAACGCCTGATTCCGCTGGCACCATGACCGCCATGATGACCGGCGTTAAAACGAAAGCCGGATTCATCTCGGTTAATCAGAATATTCTCCGAGGGGATGCCGAAGGCACTCAAGGCAACGAACTTGTGACCCTCCTCGAAAAAGCGGAGATAGCCCGCAAATCCACTGGGATCGTTTCAACCGCTCGGCTCACCCACGCCACCCCCGCCTGCACCTACGCTCACGTGCCCGAACGCGGTTGGGAATCCAATGCCGCCCTCCCTGAAAATTCTCCCGTCCAAGACATCGCCGCCCAGCTAATCGACTTTCCTAAAAATTGGGCCGCCCGCGGTTATCCGCAAGTAGACGGACCCGAAGTCGCCATCGGCGGCGGGCGGGGATCCTTTTTCCCTCAAGGACCAATCCCCGCGAAGTACACTTCCGAAGGCGGAAACGGCTCGCGTACCGACGGACGAAATCTCGCCGACGAGTGGCTCGATACGCGCAGAAACTCCGCCTTCATCCACGATTTGAGTACATTCAATAAAATCGATGCCAACAAAACCGAATACCTCTTCGGCCTTTTCGAAAAATCCCACATGCAGTTCACCGCCGACCTCGAAGATCAAGAACGAGAGGAGCCCACCCTTTCCGAGATGACCGAGCTCGCCATCGATATACTCGACAACAACCGCAAAGGTTTCTTTCTCTTGGTCGAAGGTGGTCGCATCGACCACGCCCACCACGCCGGCAACGCCTACCGCGCTCTACGTGACGCCGTGGAATTCTCCAAAGCCGTCGAAACCGCTTACAACAACACCGACCCAGGTGAGACTCTCATCGTTGTAACCGCCGATCACAGTCACGTCATGACGATGGCAGGCTATCCGACGCGTGGCAATAGCATCGTTGGTCTCGTAGCAGGCAACGGCAAAGACGGCGAACCCAATAACAAATTCATGACCGACATCATGGGCAAACCGTATACGACTCTCGGATACACAATCGGAGCCGGATACACGGGTGCGAGCCCCGATCAACCCGAAGGGCCAAAAGCCTATCCTCACAGCCCAAAACAATACAAGAACATCACTCAAGCACGTCCCGATCTCGCTGAACACCTTCACGTCACGCCAGAATCGCAAACTAACGAATCCTTCAAAGACCATCTTCAAGAAACTTCCATTCCCGCAGGATCCGAAACGCACGGTGGCGAAGACGTGGGTATCTGGGCCACAGGTCCCAAAGCCCATCTCCTAGGCGGCACCGTCGAACAACACGTCATCTTCCATCTCATGGACTACGCGTTCGGCTTCGAAAGAATCGACCCCTTCAAAGAGTAGCTCAGAACTTCAGCCTAAGCAGACAGACCGTAAGTATCAAAATTTGCTTTACAATAATACCTTGACATCAAGGCATAAATATTCAACTTCCAACCCATGTCCACAGTTCAGAACATCAAAGGCGAACACCTTTTCCTCGTACTCTACAAGGCGAGCAAAGCTGTGGAAACCTACGACAACCGAAGCATAGGAGAATTAGGATTCTCTAGCATCTCGGACTTTGCCGTTCTCGAATACCTGAAAACCAAGGGTGCTCAGCCAGTCAATACAATCGGACAGTCAATGATGCTTACAAGTGGCTCAATGACGACTGCAGTAGACCGGGCTCAGAAGAACGGTTACGTTACAAGAGAACACGACCCTGAAGACGGTCGCGTAGTCAACGTAACCCTAACCGAAAAAGGTAGAACCGCTATCGATAACGCCTTCGAAATCCATGCCTCGAATCTAGAACGGCTCTTCAGCGTATTCGACAAAGAAGAGAAAGCTGAATTCGTTAGACTCATGAAAAAAATCGGCAAGACAGCCGAAGCCCTAAATCTCTAGTCAATCGAGCATTCCATTTTCATCACGAATTTTTATCTTGATATCAAGCTTTCAACAAAACAACGCAATGAATAAAATAATAGAAAAACTAGCATCGACTAATAACGCACTCACAAGTCTTCCTCTTAGATTCGGTCTCGGAATCGTAATGGCAGCTCATGGAAGTCAAAAGCTATTCGGAAGTTTCGGTGGATACGGACTACAAGGCACAGCGGGGTTCTTCGAAAACTCGCTCGGAATGAAGCCAGGCATCCTCTTCGCCGCACTAGCTGGCGGAACCGAATTCTTCGGCGGACTCCTACTCATCATAGGATTGGCCACTCGCCCCGCAGCCGCCCTAATCGGAATCACCATGCTCGTCGCTTTGATCAGCGTTCACAGTGGATCGTTCTTCGCCCCGGAAGGCATGGAATATCTTCTAGTGCTTATTTCCGCGAGCATTAGCCTGATAATAAATGGCGGCGGAGCCTGGTCTATCGATCACCGCATTTCAACAAACTCAAATGCCTCACTTTAATCACTACTCAAAATAAATGCACAGCCAAACAAGACCGCTATGAAGAAACCAACCGTCGCCGACAACAAACCCATCGCCGTTGAACTCAAAGCAGGAGAAGAATACTATTTTTGCGCCTGCGGAAAGTCATCTAACCAACCATTCTGCGACGGATCCCACAAAGGCACTGGCTTCACACCCAAGGCCTTCACCGCCGAAGAAAGCGGCGACGCCTACCTCTGCAATTGCAAACAAAGCGCCAATCAACCGTTTTGCGACGGAACGCATGCTCAAGTCCCCGCCAATCAGGTAGGCAAGTAATTCGCACTCCAAAACAACAACGCCGATGTTGCACCCCAAGCAACGCCCACTCCCGAAGAGCCGACAGTCGCCTTTATTCACAAACTCGCCAATGAAGGACTCTCCAACTTTGGCCATCATGGTGAAATGGGAGCGATGGGCGTCCCCCGCAATGAGCTCCCCGATTGGAACGATATCCAAATTATGGTTGCGCAACTTCACCGAAAACCACTCATGGAAGACATTCCTGTCGGAACGAATCTTGTCATTGGCCCGAATGCACGAAAACCGCTCGAACTGAAAATTCCTCTTTTCGTTTCGGATATGAGTTTCGGAGCCCTATCGGAAGAAGCGAAAACCGCCATGGCGCTCGGAGCCGAACAGGCGGGCACCGGGATCTGCTCAGGCGAAGGAGGTATGCTACCGGACGAACAAGCCGCCAACAATCGCTATTTCTATGAACTCGCATCTGCGCAATTCGGATACAACGAGGAATCACTCAAAAAAGTCCAAGCCTTCCACTTTAAAGGCGGTCAAGGAGCCAAAACCGGCACTGGCGGACACTTACCCGCTAGTAAAAATGTGGGGCGCATATCAGAGGTTCGCGGCATCCCCGAGGGACAAGCCGCCGTTTCACCTCCCACTTTCGCTAATCTAACGTCACCAGTCGACTTCGCCCGATTCTCCGATCGCGTGCGAGAAGTCACTGGAGGTATTCCAATCGGATTCAAACTCAGTGCCAATCACATCGAAAACGACATCGAATTCGCTGTCGAAGCGGGAGCCGACTACATCATTCTCGATGGCCGGGGCGGAGGAACCGGGGCAGCTCCGTTGCTCTTCAGAGATCATATTTCCGTTCCCACTATTCCTGCCCTCGCCCGAGCCCGTCACAAACTCGATCAACTTGGAAAGTCCGGGGAACTAACGCTTATCATCACCGGCGGCCTCCGCACTCACACCGACTTCATAAAAGCTCTATCGCTCGGAGCCGATGGAATCGCCCTTGCAAACTCTGCCATGCAGGCCATCGGCTGCGTCGGTGCCCGTATTTGCAATACCAATAATTGCTCTGCCGGAATAGCCACTCAGAAACCCGAACTTCGCAAGCGCCTCGACGTCGCCGTCGCCGCCAAAAAACTCAATACCTACCCCGAAAGCACCGTAGAACTCATGCAGGTCATGGCCCGGGGCTGCGGTCACAATCACCTAAATCAATTCGAAAAACGCGATCTCGCCGCCTGGAAACGCAATATCGCCAAACTCGCCGGCATCGAACATTCGGGATTCGATTCCGAGCGATAAAGCTTACGGTTTCGTCAAAACGAACAAAACAACCACCGCGATCAGTAGTAATCCAGAGAGAATCAATCGATTCCTCGGGTTTTTCTGCTTGATCGGCGCCTCGGAGTCGCCGGGCAAATCTAGACCGTCGTAAGCCGTATCATCATTCCAACCGGAATCCGGACAACTTCCGCATTCCTTGCAGGACGCCGCTCCGGCCGCTACAAATTCACCGCAGTTCGGACAATCGCCCGGAGGAGAAAATAGACTCATTCTTTCAGCCTAGACAAAGAACATCCTCAATCAAAGAAAAAGAACCCCCAAATATAGACGCCCAATTCAAAGCAGTTCCTTTTGAAAGGGCAGACCACATAAGCGAAAACCACTTCTAAAGCTCCCTCACCGACAAACGACGAAATTGGAATAGATGCTCAGGACCGTGAGCCGCAAAGCCTAAATGTCCCTTTGGCAAAAGTTTTCCTGGATGCGGATGGTCAGCCATATACTCATTTATCTCGCTTAGGTCCGTATCCAATATTTCCACTCCATTTAATTCGACGCGAATCTTCGAACCTTCGACTCTAACCTCTTGGTAATTCCACTCTCCCGCTGGCCTTAGATAGCCGCGATGCGCCGGAGCCATGCCATAAGCGCTTCCATGAGCCTGTCTAGGATCGATTCCCTTGTATCGCTCATGACTATCATCCAGAATTTGCAATTCGCACATCGCATCGTAAGCCGGGTTACCTTCCCCAGTCGAACGAATAGCCAGGCCGTTATTCGCGCCAGAGGTCATAGTGAATTCGAAACGAAAAACAAAATCGGCGAACTGCTTCTTCGTGTAAATGTGTCCGCCATCCGACCATTGCAGAATGCCGCCGGTGGCTATCTTACCCTTCTTGTCGCCAACCCAATTATTCAAATTGCGGCCATTGAAGATAGGTTTGAACGCCGTTCCGAACTCGTCGCCTCGAAGAATTCGATTAGCTTCTTCCGGTTCGATCTCGCGAATGAACACGTCCCGCCATCGGATCTCCCCACCATGCGTCTGCAAGTGGATCGGGCCTTCAGCAGGCATCGGTTTCGTCTTGTCGAAAAAGGGATGGAAGACCGCGTTATCCACGACCAATTGATCATTCAACCATACCCACATACGATCGCCTACATGACGAACTTTCAGACTATTCCATTCGCCGAACGCATTGTCCGCATGAACCAAAGGATGCTTGCCGTTCGTATCCGCGTTCTCCTTCGGGTTATTGTAAAGGCCTCCAGAGCCGCGATCTGCTCCGATTTTCCATTTGCCGCCCGCTTCAGTCGTATCCCAGATCTGCACCTGTGGCGAACCACGCAGATAGATACCGCTATCCGCTAAAGCAACGGTCTTGTACTCAAGCATCAACTCAATATCTCCGTACTCTCGAACCGTCGTCGCGTAAGGACCGTGACCATCGTTAACGAGTTCGCCATTCTCCACAGACCAATGCGCCTTGAATTCCTTCTGCTGATCCTTGATCGATGCCTTTCGGTTGTCCGCTTTTCTTGAGGTATGCGGATTGTCGCCATACCAACCAGAAAGATCCTCTCCATTGAACAGAGGTCGAAAACCCTCAGGCGGGTTAGCTCCAGCAGCGATCAGCGAAGACATTGAAACTAAAAGGGCGCTTATAAGTATTTTTTTCATCGATACAGTCCGTAGTTCGGAAAAACTAATCCGAAATCAAATTTTGAGTTATAAGATAAGGTTTAGAAAATAGGTCTCGCTTTTACTACAATTCCACGGTTTTCCCGGTTCGAAAGCTCTCGTCGGCAGCCAACACAATACGACTCGCATTGCAGGCGGCCTCCAAGATTTCCGTAACATCCAGGTCTTCGTTCAAGGCCTTCAAAAAATATTCCTGCTCACGCTGAAACAGCGCATCGTGATTCGGCTCGCTCTCCATGGATAGGAATTCGTCTTCCTTCACGAATGCCCCATCAGCATCTAAGACGCTGTGATGCACCTGCAAGCTTTGCGTACCGGTGTGCGAATCGATATTAGCGCTTTGCCCTTGGGCCCCTGCTTTATTGGCGACAATCGAAACGCTACCCTTCGGTCCGACTACATCCTTAATAAAAAACGCCGTCTCGCTCATCATTGGTCCCCAACCAGCTTCGTACCAACCGACAGAGCCATCTTCGAAAGTCACTTGGAGATGAGCGTAGTTGATTTTCCCTTCCGGCAACTCATCGCTCAAACGCGCTCCCAAGCCCGATACGCGGATCGGCTTCGAACGGGTCATCTGACACATCACATCCACATAGTGAACGCCACAATCGACAACTGGAGAAATGGATGAAAGCAAATTGCGGTGCGTTTGCCACTGTTCTCCAGAAGATTGCTGATTCAAATTCATCCGCATAACAAGCGGCTTGCCCAAGGTTTGAGCTTTCTCCACGAAACTCTTCCAGCTCGGATGATGACGCAGCACATACCCCACGACCAATTTCAGTCCGAGCGAACGAGCTAAAGCCACAAGCTCTTCCGCCTGCTCGATCGTTTCCGCTAGCGGTTTTTCTAAAAACACGTGACACCCTGCTTCCAGCGCCATTTTCGTGTATTCGTAGTGAGTATCCGGATAAGTCGAAATACAAACAGCGTCAGGCTTAGCTTCTGCCAAGCCTTGAGCATAATCGTCAAAACCTGGATACTCGGCCCCTAATTCTTCCATTACCGGCTTTCGTGACGCAGCGCTACGCGTACAGATACCCGCAATCTGGAATCCGTCCAAGCGGTGATAAGCCAAAATATGCGAGCGGCCAGTATTGCCGGCTCCAACGCATAAAACACGGTGATTTCTTTCAGATGCCATATCTAACCTCAATGCTATGTCTGATTCCTAAAACGTGCGGTATTCGCGACTCAAATACTGATTCGCATCGCTATTGTTAGTGATACGCATCGCCTTTGCATTCCAAGCGAGCTTCTCACCCGGATAACGACTCGCGACTACTCCTAACTGAAGAGCCTCGCAAAGAGGTCCCGCAAACGAGAACGACGAACGCGCAGCGCCCTTACCTAAGCAAGCATCAACC
>Ga0315322_10002989_pt1 | contig 13111 bp, 11 predicted proteins | sample M110021515metaG_FD_203461 | JGI IMG/M metagenome (GOLD analysis project Ga0315322, IMG submission 203461) | Ammonia-oxidizing marine archaeal communities from Monterey Bay, California, United States - M1 100m 21515 | ecosystem: Environmental > Aquatic > Marine > Intertidal zone | place: USA... | reverse complement strand
CATGAGCTTGGATGCACCCAAGCCCTCTGATGAAGTGGGGGAGTTTTCCGGGGTAAGCTTTGCGGTGGATGCGGATAGCTTGGATTACCTCAGGGGATCGGAAATCCATTTCGACGATGGATTGTCTGGTAAGGGGTTTGAAATCCGCAACCCGAATGCCGAATCCACTTGTGGTTGCGGGAAATCCTTTAGTTGACCGTGCCATACAAGCTCCTTTTTGCCCCGCTTTTGGCGGCGGTTTTGTTCCAGCCTTCCCTCTCTGCAATGCTAAAGCGCGGGCCGTTGTCCATGGAGTTGGTGAGCGAACAAAAAAACGTCGTGGATGGGCAGGCATTCTGGCTCGGTTGGCGGATTGTAAGGGAAAAGGGCTGGCATACCTACTGGAATCATCCTGGTGACGTTGGCGTTGCGCCCAAGATAGAGTGGGCGTTGCCCGATGGGGTCAGGGCGGGGGAATTGATCTACCCTTTGCCCCAGAAAGTAAGCATGGGGAAGGTCCGAGCCCATGGGAATTATGGCGAAACCCTTTACCTGTGCAGGTTTGAATCGAGCGTGCCCCTTGAATCGGGTAAACTTATGGAAATATCCGGCAAGGCATCCTGGCTGACTTGTTCGAGCCGATGCTTGCCTGGCTTTGCTGATCTTTCGATCAAGATTCCGGTAACGGAAAAAGTGGAATACGATCCGCTATGGAGACCCAGGTTCGAGGCTTTCCGCGAATCGATCCCTTCCGATGCTCCGCTCAGCTGGAAGTTTAAGGCAATGAGAACCGGTGACAAGATCGACCTCCTCCTTCCGCCATCCTTCAAGGAGTCAGATGGATACCCATATCTTTTTGCTCACGGTCGCTTGATCCGTTCTCATGCGGCCCAAATTCTGCGCAAAGGCAAAGATGGTTGGGTTCTTTCCCTCCGGCGAACCACATGGGGGACGGGTAAGGAAAGGGAGGTCAGTGGGCTGTTGTATCGCAAGGAAGGATGGGGGAAGGTTTCTTTTGGCAACTATTTGCAAATCCGCGTTCCGCTCCAGTAGCGTCGATCTGGTCTTTTCTCCTTTTGTCCAAAATTATAGACCAGCGGCAGAACTATATTGTAAATGACTGAGAAATGTCTTGTTTTTTTGACATTGAAAAAAAATATAACTTCAGCGAAAGTCCCCTTTATGAAAAACCTATGTATCTCTTTGGCTTTTCTCGCCACCTCTCTTTTGCAGGGTCAAGACCTCCCGGGTACTGCCACGACCTTGCCCGGGGCATCCACTACCGTTGCCCCGGAACCCAAACCAGCTGTCGAAACGCAGCCTGGGGACGTCCCGCCTCCGCCGCAAAAAGTCGAGTTGGATGCGGCCGCGATCAAGGAAATCGAGGATGTTGTAAAAACCAACGTCCACGCCATGTCCAAGCGTAACGTCAACCTCGTACTTGATACCATCCATCCGGAGTCTCCCCTTGTCGAGAGCAGCAAGGATATGCTTACCTACATTTTCGCCCGTCTTCAGTTGCGCTACACCTTGCAGCAGATAGAAGTCAAGGAGGTCGAGCCTGGCGAAGCGAAGGTAGAGGTGTTGCAAGTTACCCAAAAGTTGTCCGGCAATGCGGCCTTCCGAGATAATCGCATAAGGCTGCTTCACACCCTCAAGCGTGATGGGCAAAAGTGGAAGATCTTCAGCTCGGAAGCGCTCATGATCGAGTACCTGAGGTACTGATATTGCTTTCTTGCCCTAGCCCGAGGGCTCAAGGCCGTCTCGGGGAATGGAGCGCGACCTTTAGAAATAGTCTTGGGTTCGCGACTTGCGTTTACTACATTTCCTCCAAGGTTTCGATTCCCAGGATTTCCAAACCGAGGGAGAGGAAGGTCATTGTTCTGGCGCACAGCATAACCCTGAGGTTTTGTTCGGATTGATCATCTACCATTACTTTATCGTGGTTGTAGAACGAGCTGAATTCGGTCGCGAGTTCAAAAAGGTAGGTGCAGAGAAAATGGGGCTTTAATTCGCGCAGAGTTTGTTCCATTGCGAGGGGGAAGAAAATCAGTTTTCGGGCGAGCGATCTTTCGTGTTCCGTTTCGGGTGCCCGGGCATTTTCGATTCGCTCGGCAGGTTTTTTGCCTAGCTTCCTGAAGATACTGTTTACGCGTGCTACTGCATATTGCAGGTAGGGCGCGGTGTTTCCTTGCATGGCCAGCAACTTGTCCCAGGAAAAGACGTAGTCAAGGGTGCGGTCTTGTGAAAGGTCGGCATATTTTACAGCCCCGAGCCCAATGGCTTTCGCTCTTCTGCTCACTTCGTCCGGGCTCAAGTCCGGGTTTTTGTCTTTCACCATCTTGCTGGCCCGTTCGATCGCCTCGTTCAGAAGATCGGCCAATTTGAGCGGTTGTCCGTCCCTGGTCTTGATAGCCTTGTTATCCTCTCCCAAAATTGTGCCGAACCAAACGTGGGAAAGTTGCGGGCTCGCGCGGTTTTCCGCAGAAAACCATTTGCGTGTGGTCAGGAACAGTTGCTCGAAATGATCGCGCTGGCGACCGTCCGTAACGTAAATGATCTGCTCCGCTTCCCACTCTTCCTGCCTGAAGGATATGGTCGCCAGATCAGTCGTCGCGTAATTGCTCGCTCCATCCTTTTTGCGGATGATGAAGGGCTGCTTGGCGAATCTTTTGTGCTCGGGGTGAAACACCACGAGCGCGCCTTCGTCTTCCCGGCAAACTTCGTGTTTGAGCAAGGATTCGTATACTTCGTCTACGCGGTCACGGTAGAAACTTTCCCCATGGGCGAAGTCGAATTGCACGCCAAGCATATCGTAAATCGCATGGAAGGAATCCATGCTTATCTCCTTGATCTTTTTCCATAAATCGAGGCTTTCGGGGTTGCCTCCTTGCAACCCGACGAGTTCCTCGCGGGCTTTTTCAAGGGCGGCTTCGTCTTCTTTCGTCCAGGCGTTTCCTTTCCGGTAGAGATTCTCGAGCTCGGCGATCGGATCAGCGCCCAAGTTGTCGAGGGAAACGTTCTCTCTCTTGATGGCATAAAGAAGTATGCCGAACTGGGTGCCCCAGTCTCCCAGGTGATTGTCCCTTGTGACATCGTGCCCGCAGAAGGACAGGAGCCTGGACAAGCTTTCGCCGATGATGGTCGACCGGATATGCCCGACATGCATTTGCTTGGCTGTATTTGGGCCTGAATAGTCGATGACCGTCTTTTGGGATGGCTGACATCGGGATGCTTCCTCGAGTTTGTCGAGGCTGTCGAAAGCTTGAAGCCATCCGAGCATGAAACTCGGGGATAGCTTGAAATTTATGAATCCGGGACCTGCGAGCGAAGTTTCCCAATCCTCAGAGGGGGGGAGGCTGTCGATCAGGGTCTGAGCCATTTCCCTCGGGTTCTTCCCGTGCTTCTTGGCATGGGGGAGCACCCCGTTCGCTTGAAAATCTCCAAACCTCGCATCGGCAGTCCTGACCTGAGGTTCGAATCCTTCGTCGAAGTCGTCGAGCTTATGGGCCGCCTCGACAAGAAGGGACTCCAACCTCTGGGTGCAATCAAAATTGAATTTCATCGGACGCTATCCAACCATTTCACGCGACTGCGTCAAGAACCGTTGAAAATAAAAAAGGCTCGACTACATTATCTTATTTGCTTATAAATGAATGCTTTGCACTAACCCCAGTACCCCTAACCTAGCTTGAGGAGTCGCTAAAACTATGCCTACGGCCAAATCATCCAAAGATAACAAGCCCTCATTTTCATACCTGATAGAAAAGAAAAGGGACGGTGGCGAGTTTACCGACGAGGAAATTCGTTTTATTGTAGATTCCATCCTAGACGAGGAAATGCCAGAGTTCCAGCAAGCCGCTTGGGTAATGGCTACCTATTTTCAAGGAATGTCTGCTCAGGAAACGGCATCTTTTGCCGAGGAAATGATGCTTTCCGGAGAAGTGATCGAGATGATGGACGTATCGCGTCCCAAAATCGAAAAATATTCCACTGGGGGCGTGGGAGACAAAACCTCTCTTGTCTTGGGCCCTTTGGCTGCCGCGGCTGGTGTTGCCATGCCTTTGATGAATGGGGATGACGAAGAGTTTCTAACCTCGAATGCCGAGAAGTTGGCCGCGATTCCAAAGATCAAGACGGCCATCGGCTTGGAAGATTTTGCAACCCAAGTACGCAAGGTGGGTTGCGCTTTTGCCGATTTGCATGAGGAAATTTCCCCCGTGGAATCGATCCTTTACGAGTTGCGCAAAAAGATCGGGGCCATTCCTTCCATACCTTTCATCACTGCAGGAACTTTAAGCAGAAAGCTGGCGGCCGGAGCCGAAGGCGTGGTCGTTGACGTCAAGTGGGGCAAGGGCTCCTTTATCAAAACCGCGGAAGATGCCAAGCAGTTGGCCCGTTCCCTTACCCGCGTGGGCAGAACGCTCAAGAGGCGTTGCGTCGCTTTGGTGACTGACGTCAATCAGCCTTTGGGCAGTTGCGTTGGCGCATCTTTGGAAATCAAGGAAGCAATCGAACTTCTCAAGGGCGAAGGGCCCGAAGATCTTCAGGACCTGGTGATGAAGCTGGGAATGGAAATCGTTCGTCTTGCCGGGGTTGCCGGATCGACCCTTTCCGCCAAGCAAACCGTACGCAAGCATTTGGAGGATGGAACTGCGTTGCAGAAATTCAAGGAAGTCATCGAATACCAAGGTGGTAACAGCAAGGTGATTGATGACCCGGACAAGCTTCCCACTGCCAAGCACACGAAAAAGCTTCCCGCCCCGAAGCGTGGTTACGTCCACACAATCGATGCGGGCCAACTGGCTAGAGGCGTGCAGATTCTCGCGCATGGAGATGGCAAGAAATTCGATCCGGCCTCCGGTGTCGCAGAACTTTGCAAAGTGGGGACTCAAATGAAGCAGGGCGAGCCCTTGATGATGATCCATTACAACGACGAGAAGCGCTTGAACGCTGCAATGGAATATTTCAAGGCATCTTACCGCTTGGCTCCCAAGCGACCCAATCCTGCTCCTCTCGTTGTCGAACGGGTGGCTTAAGTCGGAATCCGTTCTTGGTAGAAAGTCGACTTTAGGGTTCTTTAAACCCGCCCCAAGTACGACCTGTCGCTCGTACTGATCTTTACGACGTCGTCTTTTTTGATGAACAGCGGGACTTGTACGGTAATGCCGGTTGATATAGTCACTGGCTTCAAGACGTTACCTGCGGTATCCCCACGCAAGGCATCGGGAGCTTCGATCACAGTCGCTTCGACGGAGGCCGGTAGTTCCAGTCGGACGGGGTCTCCGTCCACGAGTAGAATATCATAGGTGTTACCTTCTACGAGAAAACAGTCGTCGTCACCGATCATTTCGCTGTCCAGCACGCTGTCTTCGTAAGTTTCCAAGTCCATGAAGTGATGTCCGTCGGGGTCCTTGTAACTGTATTCGAGCTTTTGAGTCGTGGTGTGAAGGAACTCGACGTTATCGGTTGAACGAAATTTCGTGGTCGTGGTCGACCCGCTCTGAAGACTTCTTAACGTCGTTTGGACGAACCCCGCTTGTCTGCCCTGAGTGCGGTGAAGCATTTCCAACACAAGGTGAGGAGCTCCTTGGTAGACGATGACGCGGCCCTTGCGAATATCTGTTGGTGATGCCATGTTGATTACTTTTTCTTGTCGAATGTTGGAAAGAACAACATGGGTATTGTTTTGACCCGATGTTGCAACCTTTTGTTTTAAGAGATTGAAAATTCAATGACTACTCAAAAATCCACGATGGAGCTCGTCTCATGGAACGTGAACGGCCTGCGGGCTTGCCGCAAGAAGACCTTCGACCAATTCGTCGAGGCCCGTATGCCTGATTTGCTCTGCCTTCAAGAGGTCAAGCTGAACGAAAGCGTAATTCCGGAGGAGGATTTCGGTTATGCCTTCACGCACTACCACTTGGCTGAAAAGAAAGGGTATTCGGGCACCGCAGTTTTTTCACGCGAACAACCTCTTTCCGTAAGCGAGGATTTTCCTTCCGGCAAACACGCCGGGGAAGGAAGGATGATCACTTGCGAGTTCGATGGGTTCTTCTTGGTTAACGTTTACGTTCCCAATTCCAAGGGGGACCTTTCCCGTTTGCCATACCGTTACGATTCTTGGGATCCCGACCTGAAGGATTACCTGATCGATTTGCGCAGGAAGAAACCCGTTGTCCTTTGTGGTGACCTGAACGTCGCGCATCGGGAGATCGATTTGGCAAACCCGAAGCCCAACCGCAAGAATGCCGGTTTTACGGATGAGGAACGCGAGGGCCTTTCAAATCTTTTGGCGGAAGGGTTTCTTGATTCCTTCCGCCACCTGTATCCCGATAAGGAAGGGGCCTATTCCTGGTGGTCTTACCGTGCGGGCGCCCGGGCCAGAAACGTCGGTTGGCGGATCGATTATTTTGTCGTCTCAGATGATCTCGCCACTTCTGTTCGCGACTCTTACATCCTGCCCGAGTGGGAGGGTTCCGATCATTGTCCGGTCGGGCTTTCCCTAACCTTGGGCTAACCGGTCGAGCATGTGAATTTGAACGACAAGCAAAAGGAAAGGTTTTTCGGGCGGGTTTTGGACCTCGCTCAAAAAGGGTGGGGGAGCACGCACCCCAACCCAATGGCCGGAGCCTTGGTCGTAGAGCGTGGAGAGATCGTGTCCGAGGGGTATCATCACGCTTGCGGTCAGCCTCATGCCGAGGTCGAAGCCCTTGCATCTCTCGGAAGAAAAGCAACTTCCGACGCCGCTATGTTTATTTCTCTCGAGCCATGTTCGACCCATGGGAAGACCCCGCCGTGTACCGGGGCAATTTTGAAGTCGGGGATTACAAAAGTGTTCGTCGCCACTACTGATCCGAATCCCAAGCACGCGGGCGCTGGCCTCGATCTACTTAGGCACGCGGAGGTGGAGGTGGAGCTGGCGAACGAATCGATTCAAGCCCGAGCCGAACGCCTGAACTTTATTTTCAATCACAACATGGTTACAGGTAGCCCTCTGGTTGCTCTCAAGCTTGCGCAATCAGCCAACGGCATGGTTGCAGAGCGTTCGGGGTACCCAAGTTCCGTCACAGGGGAAGAAGCACGGCAAGACGTCATGCGCTGGCGTCGTCATTTCCCTGCTATTTGCGCGGGGGCGGGAACCGTGCTCGCGGACGATCCTTCGCTTACCTCCCGTTTGCCTGGTGAAACCTGGTGCCCGATGCGCATTCTCGTGGACTCCTCTCTCTCAACCTTCGGGAATCAGGTTGTGCCGCGAAAAGTCTACGCCGACGAGTTTTCCGACCGCAGTGTCGTTTTGACCACCTCCAAGGGTATGGGGAATATCCAACGGGTAGCCAGAGCCAAGGAGTTGGGGGTTCGTCTGGTCGAGGTCGAAGAGTCTGATGGCGGAGGGGTTGATCCCTCTTCCTTGGTCTCGGTCTTGTCCGAATTGAGCCTCAATGCCCTTTATTGCGAAGGTGGACCCACCTTCGCTCGCGCCCTGCTTGGTTCGGGGCAAGTCGACTATCTTTTCCACTATCGTTCGCCCAAGCTTTTCGACGGAGCGGATGCTTTGCCCGGTCCGGGCTTTGATGCATATCCCGTCCGAGATCCGATCGAAGAAGAGTTTGGCGATGACAAACTTATTCAAGGATTTTTATGAAGACGATCTACCTGGCCTCGGGCAACGCCCACAAACTTCACGAATTGCAAACCGCATTGCAAGAAGCGGGATTGCCCATATCCGTAAAAGGTCCGGACGAGATCGGTGGGATGCCCGAAGTGGAGGAGACGGAATCGACTTTCGAGGCGAACTCCCTCCTGAAGGCCGAGGGCCTACGATCCTGCGGTCCATCGGATGGTTGGTTCCTGGCCGATGACAGTGGTATCGAGATTGATGCTCTGGATGGAAGTCCCGGTGTGATTTCGGCTCGGTATGCGGGTCTTGATTGCGATGATGAGGCGAATAACGACAAAGTGCTTGAGGAAATGGCGGGAGTGCCGGAAGACGAACGATCTTGCCGATTCCGTTGCGTACTTGCCTTGGTTGGAGAAGGAGTGAAGGAAACTTTTTCCGGAGCCTGCGAGGGAACCCTGCTTCCCGAGCGAAGAGGGACGGGGGGCTTTGGCTACGATCCTTTGTTTCTTCCTGACGAAAGCGAATCCACCTTTGCCGAGATTTCCTTTGAAGAAAAAGCCAAGATCAGCCACCGGGCTCGGGCTTTAGCGCGGTTGGCGAATTGGCTGGATTTGCGCGTCAATGAATTTAGTTGACCAAAAAATGCCAGTTTCTTTAGCTGAGAATTCACCATTACTTTTAAAAACTTGCTTTTTGCCCCAACGGCGTAACTCGTATTCATCATGAAAAAACTCTCATTATTCTGCCTGCTTGCTTTCTTCTTCGCCACTGGCTCAGTTGCCATGGCCAAAGCCATCGATCCTGAAAAAAGAAAGGAAATCGAGAAGATGCTCCAGCTGACCGGTATGGAAAAACTGATGAATCAAATGAAGGCTCAGATCATCGGGAGTTTTAAGGCCAGCCATCCAAACGTGCCCCACTCTTATTGGAAGAGCATGGAAGTAAATTTGGACATGAACCAATTGCTTGAGAGACTCCTTCCCTTGTACGACAAGTATTATTCCTTGGAGGACTTAAAAGCGGTAAACGCCTTCTATTCTACCCCGACGGGTAGGAAGATACTTTCTACCATGCCTCAACTTATGCAGGAGAGTATGGAGATAGGGCAGAAATGGGGCGAGCAGGCGGGCTTGAAGATCGCCCGGGGATTGTTACGCAACGATAAGAGATAGGCGGGCAATTAAGTGCGAGTTCGCTCAGCGTTTTAGTCCCGAGCCGAGCTTCCCCACCAATCCTTGTTAGGCTGGTAGCTTTCTTCCAGGAAGCCGGCGTGCTGTTTTTCGAGCCGTTGCTTGCCTGCAGTCCTTGTGCTTTCCCAACGCTCGTCGCGTTTCTTGGGGTCATGCTTTTCGTCTTTTTGGGGAAACTTGGCCTTGGTTTTTCCGAGCCAATCATCGAGGGACTTTCTCATTTGCTTGGCCCGCTTGGGTTCCTTGGCGAGGAGGTCGTTTTGTTCCTCCTGATCCCTGCCCAAGTGGTAGAGCTCATCCCTTCCATCCTCGTGGTAGTGAATGAGTTTCCATTCGTCCTCCATGATGATGGAGCTAGGCTCGCCCCCTTGGTTCCCGTAATGGGGGTAGTGCCAAAACAAGGGCCGCTCGGAAATGGATTTACCCTTGAGCAGAGGGATGAGGCTGACCCCATCGACCTTCTGCTTCTTGGGCAAGGGAACTCCGCAGAGTTCAAGGATTGTGGGATACCAATCGATTCCGCTAACCGGGGTGTCGCTGGTGGAGCCGGGTTGGGTTACCCCAGGCGCCTTCAGGTAGAAGGGTTCGCGGATGCCGCCTTCCCATTGGCGGCCCTTGCCACCGCGCAAGGGTAAATTGGAAGTGGGGTAGGCGTCTCCAGAAGAGACGCCTCCGTTGTCAGAGGTGAAGCAAACGATGGTGTTCTTGTCCAGTCCATGCTCGTCAAGTTTCGCGAGGACCGTACCGATCGCATCATCCATTAGTTCAATCATGCCGGCGTAGATCGGGCAGTCCTGAACTTGGCGGACGTTGAGACGGCGGTCGAAGAGGAAGCGTTCCTTGGTCAGGCCCATTTTCTCCGCCTTGTCTCGATACTTTTTCCAGAGGTCATGGGTGGTCTGAATCGGTCCGTGTACGGTGTAAAAGGAAAGATAGGCAAGGAAGGGCTTGTCCTTGTGGCTTTCTATGAAATTGGCAGTCTCCTGACCAAGACGCAAGGTGAGGGATTCTCCAGCCGGTCCGGACTCCAGGTTGGGGTTTTGCCAGGGGGAGAAGAAACCTCCGCGCGGGCTGCCGACGTCCCACCCTCCCTTGTTGATCTCGAAACCGTGGTCCGTAGGCCATGATCCTTTGCTCCCGAGGTGCCACTTGCCGGCGAAGAATGTCTTGTATCCACCCGCCTTCATTGCCTCCGCCAAAGTGATCTCGGAGGCCCGCAGGTTACGTTCGTACTCGGGCGGGAGGTGACTGTCTTGACGTCTAGTTCCTCTCCACGCCTCCCCCGAACGGTCTCCGATCCAAGTCGTGATTCCGTGATTGGTCGGATACTTGCCCGTCAGGATGCTTGCCCGGGAAGGGCTGCAGACTTGGCAGGTTGCGTACCCCCGTGTGAACTTCATTCCCTCCTTGGCGATACGGTCGACGTTGGGGCTTTCGTAGAAAACGGAGCCTTCGTTGGTCAGGTCCTTCCATCCCATGTCGTCTACGAGTATGAAAAGTACGTTGGGTTTCTTTGCCGAGGTTGAGAGAAGAGCGAACGTGAGTCCGATGAGGAGCGGGAAGGTTTTGCTTAACATGGTCTTTGGTTGTCGAAACTCATAGGTTGTTGGCAACTTTGAAATGGACGAAGCCATGGTGAAGTATGCTCAAACAGGGTGGCGGAAGCTCAGCCTAAACTGGCCAATGCCTCGTTGAAAAGTCTGCTTGGCCGCATTGCTTCGGAAGCTTTTTGTTCGTCGGGCAGGTAATAGCCACCGAGATCAACGGCACTGCCTTGGGCGTCATTGAGCTCATCAATGATGGCTTGCTCGTTTTCACGCAAGGTGCTTGCAAGTGGTGCAAAACGCTCCTTCATTTCGCCATCACCCTCTTGGCTGGCAAGGGCTTCAGCCCAGAATAGGGCTAGGTAAAAGTGGCTTCCTCTGTTATCCAACTCATTGACCTTGCGGGAAGGCGACTTGTTTTCATCGAGGAATTGTCCGGTTGCGTCATTGAGGCACTCAGCCAAGATCTTGGCTTTGGCGTTGCCGGATTTTTCGGCCAAGTCTTCCAGGGAAACCCCGATCGCGAGAAATTCCCCCAGCGAATCCCAACGGAGGTGTCCTTCCTCAACGAATTGCTGGACGTGTTTGGGCGCGGACCCTCCGGCACCCGTCTCGAATAATCCGCCTCCTGCGAGAAGAGGTACGATTGAAAGCATCTTGGCGCTGGTGCCCAACTCCAGTATGGGGAAGAGGTCGGTCAGGTAATCACGCAGAACGTTGCCGGTTGCCGAAATGGTGTCGAGTCCGTCCTTGCACCGCAGGCAGGTTGCCTTTGTCGCTTCGACGGGGGCAAGGATGCTGAGATCCAATCCTGCGGTATCCAATTTTGGCAGCTCGGCATTGACGTAGCCAATGAGGTTGGCGTCGTGCGGGCGGTTTTCGTCCAACCAGAAAATAACGGGGTTCCCGCTTAGGCGGGCCCGGGTTACAGCCAATTTGACCCAGTCGACAATGGCGACTTTCTTAGTCTGACACATGCGCCAAAGGTCGCCGGTGTGGACCTCGTGGCTTAGTATGGCGTTCCCATTTTCGTCCATCACACGGATCGTTCCCGGTTGCTCGGCCTCAAAGGTCTTGTCGTGGGAACCGTACTCTTCGGCTTTTTTGGCCATCAATCCGACGTTCGCAACGTTGCCCATGGTGGTGACGTCAAAGGCCCCGTGCTCCTTGCAGAATTCGATGGTTGACTGGTAGACGCCGGCGTAATTGCGGTCAGGGATGACCGCCTTGGTATCCTTCGGGTTTCCGTCGGGTCCCCACATCTGTCCGGACGTCCGGATCATGGCGGGCATGGAGGCGTCAATGATTACGTCGCTGGGTACGTGCAGGTTGGTTATGCCCTTGTCCGAATTAACCATGGCGAGGGCAGGGCGGTTGGCCAATTCTTCTCCCAATTTGGCCTGGATGGAGGTTTGCTTTTCAGGGCTCAATGTCTCGAGCGCCCTGTAGAAATCGTTTAGCCCGTTGTTCGGATTGAAGCCGGCGTTTGACAACTCGCTTTCGAATTCCTCAAGGACGTCTCCGAGATAGGCTTCCACGCAGTGTCCGAAGATGATCGGGTCCGAAACCTTCATCATGGTCGCTTTCATGTGGAGGGAGAAAAGAACGTTCTTCTCGAGGGCCTCGTCCAGTTGCTCGGCGAGAAAAGAGCGCAGGGCGTTGCGATCCATTACGGAAGCGTCTATCACTTCGCCTTCAAGCAGCTTGAGTCCCTCCTTGAGGGTTTTGCTTTCTCCGGAGGAGTCGACGAATTCGATCTTTACCATCGAGTCTTGCTCGATGACTACGGATTTTTCGCTTCCGTAAAAGTCTCCCGATCGCATATGCGCGACATGCGTCTTCGATTCGCTTGTCCATGGGCCCATGGAGTGCGGATTCTTCTTGGCATATTCCTTGACCGGTTTGGCTACCCGGCGGTCGGAATTGCCTTCCCTTAGAACTGGGTTCACAGCAGAGCCCAAGACTTTCGCATAGGTTGCTCGAACTTCCTTCTCCTCCTGTGTTTGCGGGTCAGTTGGGAAATCAGGAATGGGAAAGCCTTTGGCTTGGAGTTCATCGATGGCGGCTTGTAACTGTGGGATGGAGGCGCTGATATTGGGGAGTTTGACAATGTTTGCTTCAGGGCGGGTAGCCAATTCACCAAGTTCAGAGAGGGCATCGGGGACTTGTTGCTCAGGTCGAAGGGAGTCGGGGAAATGAGCAAGAATGCGTCCGGCCAAGGAAATGTCCTTGAGCTGAAAATCGATTCCCGTACCCGTTGCGAAGGCTCGTAAGATAGGAAGGAGGGAATGGGTTGCCAAGGCCGGGGCCTCGTCCGTTTTCGTGTATGCGATGGTAAGGGCAGAAGACATGAGTTGACATGGATTTAAAAGGTTGGGACGCTAACGGACTGCTTGAAGTCCTGCAACCATGTTCGGACGGGGCAAGGTCGCCCCCTTTCCATTACTGTTTGGAAACGTCTTTTTGCCCGGGCTTAGGAAAAGCCCCCCTGCTCGCATGCCTTGAGGAAGGATTCTCCCGCGGATTTCAATTCCTCCCATTCTGCTCGTATTCTTTTGGTGTCTGCCTCGCAGATCGTTCCGTCTTCGGAATAGCTGGCGGAGACCACTTGCAGAAGGTCGGAGAATTCGCTGACGAGTTTTTGGGTGTGCGCGAACAAACCTTCGGTCGTGTCTTCACTGGCCTTGGGGTTTGGGCAGAAGAAACCGTCCGCCCTTTGGCAAAGCCATGAAATGATGTGCTCGTCTCCGGTCGCCTCGAAAATTTTCGACAGGCGG
>Ga0315322_10002988_pt1 | contig 13117 bp, 9 predicted proteins | sample M110021515metaG_FD_203461 | JGI IMG/M metagenome (GOLD analysis project Ga0315322, IMG submission 203461) | Ammonia-oxidizing marine archaeal communities from Monterey Bay, California, United States - M1 100m 21515 | ecosystem: Environmental > Aquatic > Marine > Intertidal zone | place: USA... | reverse complement strand
GGGCGACCGTGGTCTGGTTTTGGCTCGTTGTGACCTTGGCGAGGCGTGTCGTTCGGCGAGTACGCAGTGGGCCGAACTCGCCGAACTGGGGGGCTTCTTCATAGGCGATCCAGACCTCGCTGGACCCGCTAGCCGATTTGGCGAATGTATCGGCGGCAATCGACGGGTAGCCCTGGTAATTGGGTCCGGTGGCAACGAGCGTCTCCGCGATGTTGTGATCATGAGTGTCAGCTCTCACGCGAACGCCCACGTAAACGATATCGAAACCGTTTGCGCTTCCAGGTGTGAAGCGATCGAATGCTACATGAAGGACCTGTTCCCCGCCTGTGCCGGTGGCAACGATCTTGGGGCACCACTCGTCACTCGCATTGTTCGTTAGGGGAAGCGGTGACGACCAAGGCGCGCCCGGCTCATCCTTGGTGGAGAGGAAGACGTCATAGCTATCGAGCTCACCCAAAGCTTGCCAGACCAATGCGATGCCACCACCGGGCAAGGTGGTCAAGTCGGGTAGTCGGGCCGAAGGGGACGCACCCAGATCCGTTGGCTGGGAGATCAACTCCAGCTTGTTCTCCGCATTCCTTCGAATCGGGATGCCCTGCAAACTCGCATTCGTGGACAGGTGATCTTCCCAAGCCACGAAAACGCCCCCGTCGAACCTCGCAATCGTCGGGCTAGCGAGTGCCTCCCCGCGGGTGAGGGTCAGCTCTTGGCGGGTGCCGTTGGCATCCACATGGCGAAGGACCAAGTCGACCTGTTCGACTTTCGAATCCTTGGGCGCCTTGCTAGAAAGGAATACGCTCCATAGACCACCCTTTGCATCCGCGGTGGCATCCACCTCGCGAGCGAACTGGCGCGCTGGACCGATCCAGGTAGGCTTGGAGAGCTGCGCTTCGGGTGCACCAACATCGGGGGTAGACTGCTTTTGGGCCTGTCCGCAGCCGGTCGCAATGGCTGCGGCTAAAGCGGCCAAAGCGACGACTCGCTTCGGGAGGGGGTAGGAAAGAACGGTCATAGGGGGCGGGACGAGTTCAGGCTATGTATCTGCACGCCATAGATTGCGGCGCACACACCCTACACCCTGCAGAAGTGTCTTGCCTAGTGCCGATCTCTTGCAGGCTGTGTTAGCCTTGACTCTAATGCTGCCTGTGGAGGCCTGCACGAGCCTCTCCTTCTCAACCCATTACTTCATTCCAACCCCTGATCTCACCATGATTCGCAACTTGCTCCTGGCGAGCGCAATGACCCTTGGTCTTTGCACTTTTGCCTTTGCGGACAACGTCGGCAAAAAACTTCCTGTCGCCGAAATCGAAGGCTTGGCCCAATCACCCGCTTCGTCTCTCGACGAGCTGTCCGGCCGCGCACTTCTCATCGAGTTCTTCGCCTATTGGTGAGGCCCGTGCGCAGGTGCAGTTCCGCACCTGAACGAGCTGAACGAGAAGTACTCATCCCAAGGCCTCTCTATCGTCGCGGTCACGAGTGAAGGCGAGAGCCAGACCGAACCTTGGATCGAAGCTAAGGGCGCGAAGTACGCCTATGCCTATGATCGCGGCGGCAAGCTTAGTAAAGCTCTTGGTGTCTCGGGTATTCCGAACGCTGTGCTAGTTGACCCCTCGGGCACGATCATTTGGCAGGGGCACCCCTCCAGCGTGACAAATGAGCTTGTCGAGAAGGCCATCGTCGGGTCGATCAAGACGCCCATTTATGAGTGGGGTGGCTCGGCGAAAACCATAAAGAAGGCATACTTGAAAGGCGACTTTGCCAAAGCGATTAAAGCCGCGGACAAGCTCGGGGAAAAAGAGGAGCTCGGCAAAGAGATCGGCACCATGCTCCGCGGCATGGTCGAAGATCGCGTCGCCGGCTTTGAAAAACACCTCGAAGCTGGCAACGTCCTAAAGGCATTCGAAGGTGCGAAAGGCATGTCGAAAGCTGTCAAGGGCCTCCCCGAGGAATCCAAGATCAAAGCTCTCTTGACCAAGATCTCGAAGGATAAGGATCTTAAGAAGGCCCTTGGAACTCAGCAGAAGCTGGCCGAGATCATGGCGACAGAAGTGCGCAAGAAAAAGGAGTGCGACGCGTGCATTAAGAAGCTTGAAAAGCTTTTGAAGGGCAACGAAGGCACTCGTACTGGCGAATTGATTAAGGATGCGCTCAAAGAGATGCTTGCAACGAAAGCCAAGCTAAAGCGCTAAGCGAACTCTCGATCGCAAAGAAAAAGCGCCCCTCGTGAGCCAAGCTCATGAGGGGCGCTTTCGTAACTTTAGAAAGTAAATCCGAGGTCGTACGCAGGTCCTAACGCGTCGCTACTCGCGTTCGCCGGTGGAGTCGATGATCAGGATCGAGGCGAAGATTGCCAGCGGAGCCACGTGGAAAATCAGGCGATCAGGGATCGCCGTCTTGAAGAGCGCGTCTAGATTCCACGGCGTGACGAACAGGACAAGCGCATAGAGCGCGCAAGCGCCGACGACTGCCAAAGCCGCCGGGAGAGCTGGTGAGTAGAGTAGGCGCTTTGGGCGAGCTAAGCCGAACAGTACGCTGGCGAGGAACAAAATCCAGACCAGTCCGAAGCGTGGGATATGCGTGAAGGCATCGGCGAATCCACCTGCGACAATTCTAGGGACGGGTACCTGAGCGACCTCTGATGTCACGCGCGATATCCGGACGGCTTGCGTAGCATTCCAGGATTCAGCTAAGCCCGAGGGTGATAAACGCGAGGGGTAGTCCTCGCCAATCGTGGGGATGTCAGCGCGCACAGCAAGCCATGGCGAGGCGACGATAAGGGCGACAACGAGAGCAAGCCCGACCGCAAAAGGAATCATGAGTCTGGATCCCTCGGCGTCTTGTTTCGCGCCTCTGAGTAAACCCAAAAGCCACGTCAGCCCGAATACTACAGCGGCGACGGCGAGCAAGGCTAGGCCCTCGTTTTTCATGAGTGCCCCGCCTCCGAAGAGTGTGCCTGCAATCAAGATGTCGGCGGTGTCCCGCTGATCTCGTTTTGCAAAAACAAAGCGCAGCAGAATGATGAACCCACAAGAGAAGAGTGCGGCCAGCGGCAGGTCACCCGCGCCGTCCAAGGTCCAGCCGTCTGGCATAGACCACTCACCGGCAATAGGGCCCTTAGGGCCTATCGTACTACCGTATTTAGCCTCGGCAGCGTCGGGCCCGAAGAACAGGCCATATACACCCTTGCCCCAGTCCTTGTGCGGCAATCGGGAGTAGTAGAGGAATGGCATCGCGAGCCACATCAGGGTCCCTGTGACCGGCGCGAGCCAACTGCCGCGGCGGCCAAGGTCCTTGAGCGTTCCGAACAGAAAGGCGGCTGCTGCGAGTGCAAAGAGTGCGAACAAGGGGCGCGCAGCATCCTCTGAAAAAGTGCCTCCGAGCCAGCCACAGAGCGCCTCGATCGCACCGACTCCTGGTGGGTAGTCGGGATGTGTGATGACACGTCCAATCGAATCCTCGACGTCCATCCACGAGCTCGTCATCAGGCCTTCGCTATAGAGCAGCTTGCCCTTGTACGCAAAGTGGAAGACTGGATCGAAGATGTGCATCGGCATCGTAGCCGTGTAGAAGACGATGAAGGCGCCAAAGATAAGGATGGCGATAAATCCGATTAGGCCAAAGTACTCTTCGCCGTTGCAGGGAAGGCGAAGTGGGGCGCGCTTAGCCTTGTTGCACTCGCGAGTTCGAAAGAGGGCGAAAGTGCCACCCACAGCGAGGGCAAGCGCCAGCGCGCGCGCTAGGATTGGCCCCAGCGGCCCAATCGCAAGTACGAGCCCGATGACAAGCGCTGGGACTAGGGCAAGTCCTAATAAGAGGGCGGTGGCGTGTCGTTCCGAGGGGCGTTTTGTGCGCGTGGGGTGGAAAAGCGCCAGCGCGCAATGCCCGCCGAGAAATAGCACAAAGCCGGTGATTAGAGTTGATAGCGTGATCATAGCCCAGCCTCATTTGCAGCAAAGATGCTGTCGGCAAGGGCCGCGAAAGCGGGGATCGCAACGGGTGCCCACGCGCCGTCTTCGCGATGGTAGAGCTTGACGTTCTCCATGCGGAAGGACTGGCTGATCGGGTAGGTCAACCGCCATTCGATGTCACGCTTGGCGATCTGCTTGTCGGCATCCTTGAGCAGGCGATCGCGCTTGATGGAGGCGCTCATCCCTTGGAGGGAGTTGTCGATGTTCAGCGCTTCGAAGTGGTGATCGATCCAAGGTGTATAGTCGACCAACGTGCCACTTGCGAGCTTCGGTTCGTACGCATAAATGCGCAGTGGATAAGCATAGTAATTAAGGTACAGGAACCAGCGAGTACGGCCGCCGGGTTGTGCCTCTTTCTCGTCAACGGCATGGGGTTCCACAAGAATGCCGGTGCCCTCGGGAAGGTGTTCTTTTAGGCGTTTGACCAGTCCGCGAAACTCGGGCTTGAACCAAGGGACCCCTTTGATAGAGGCGCGCTGCTGGTCGATCCCTTTACCCTGGCGCTCGTCGAGCCACGTGCGCGTGTAAAGCGCACCAAAGGCGCCCGGGAAGACCGTCATTAGGATCACGACGGGCAGCAAGTAGCGCAGCAGGGACGGCGCTTTCGAGGGCAGGCCGTTCACTCTTTGACGGCCTCGATTTCCTTTTGGCTCTCAAGGTAGCCAGCGGCGGAGAGGTCGCTTGAGAGGTCGTCGGGCAGGGGCTCACCCGAGACGTCAAGATCGAGTGCCTGCGCGGCGCGATCGATGTCGTTCCAGAGCTCGCGGGCTCTTGCCAAAGGGGCTTGTACTCCCTTGTTGGAATTCCCCAATCGTCTCTGTTCTCGGGGGTCTATCGCCAAATCGAAGAGTAGCAGGTCGTCTTCGGCTTGGATGACTTTCAAGCGCTCGAGGCGCGCGGCGCGGTAAAAACGATCGTCCGCGCGCGAGGTCAGTTCCATTGGTGCCGGCCGTACGTTTGTCGCCGTCGAGGAGTCATACAGGCTGCGGCCCCACATGCCATCCAGGCCGGGCAAGTCGCAGAGGTCTAAGATCGTCGGCGCAATGTCGGCAAGGCTGACGACCTCGGCAACACGTTCGCCCGCCGCGATCACGCCGGGGAAGCGCAAGATCAGGGGGACGTGCACTTCTTCCTCATACAAGCTGTGCTTGTGGCCAAGAAAGCCGTGCTCAGCGAAGGCCTCTCCGTGATCCGCAGTGAGCACGACAAGCGTGTTGTCCAGGCGACCCGCGTTGCTGAGTGTGTTGAGGATGTGCTCGACGTTGCGATCCGTAAACTTAAGCTCGCCGTCGTAAAGGGCGATGAGGTGGTTCAAGTCCTCGGGGGCGTTCTTCCGAATACGCAAGTTCATGAAGTCGCGCCCGTCGACTTCGCCTCGGTAGTCGGGATCGAAGACGTCGTATTCGGCGGGCGGTGTGTAGTCGTAGTGGACGTCCCAGAAGTGCGCGAAGGCGAAAAAGGGCTCGTCCTTGGCAATGCCGCTAAACCACTCGTCGAAGGCGGCAACAATTTTAGGGCCGGTCAGACCTTGGTGAGAGCCCTCGTGCAACTCCATCAGAGCATCGTGGTTTGCCTCGGTGTCGTCGAGTGCGAAAATCGACGGATCGGCCACCTGGCGGCTCGAGCAGTCGACGTAGGTGTCAAAACCACGGTCAAATCCGAACCATGGGTGCAGATTGGGGCCCGACCAGAAGCCCGCCGTGGTCCAGTCCGATGCCTGAAAGCGCTGCTGCAGCATAGGGACATTCGCCGGCAGTCGGTCGGGCAGATCGAGAACGCCGTGCAGCTCGTCGGGGCGGCCCGTGAGCATCGCCAAGTGCGAGGGAAGAGTCCAGCTCGTGGTGCTAAAAGCGCGGTCGAAGGACGTACCCTGGGCTGCTAAGAGCTTGTCGATCGCGGGAGTTGTGGGGATCCCTGGGCGCGTAGGACTTTTGTAGCCATAGCTGCCGAGGTGGTCGGCCCGCAAGCTGTCGATACTGATCAGAAGGACGCCCATCGGCTGGGGCGTTTCGAGCGCGCCTCTGCAAGCTCCGAAGCACATGAGGAGTCCAAGGCCAGCCGCCGCACGATCTGGGGGGGTGGGGGCGGACAAGTGGCGTGATAAAGAGGAGGGCTGGTGCGGTGGAAGAGCCATAAGTTGCCAACATACACAGATTCAGCGATCCATGTCTCGCATTGACCGCGGCGCGCTTCGATCGGGACCTGAATCTAGGTAGAATCACGCTAGTAATCAAGCGCAAATGGACCGCACTCCACCTGCGCACTTCCGGCCAGTTTCTCCGGTCCATTCCGGCCTTTCGCCCCTAAATGCCCATGCGCTACTCGACAGTTACCGCTTCCACTTCTCTCATTGGTCTGCTCGCTATCGCCGGCGGCTTTGTGGCCTGCCAAAGCACGGCTTTTGTCCCGCCGCCGCGGATGGAAGTGCCCGCCAAAGTGCGCCATTCTGCGCCGGAGCTGGCCGTTGACGTCGAGCACTACGCGATTGATCTAGTGTTGGATCCCGTCGCAAGGGCGATTGAGGGCACGTGCAAACTGCGCTTCACAGCGGGTAAAAACGAGCTCAGCACGGTCCCGCTTAGCTTGGAAGGGCTGCGCGTGCATTCCGTATTCGACTCCTCTGGCCGCGAGCTGGCATTCTTTCAAAAGGCTGGCGAACTAAACGTCGTCCTCGCGAACGTTGTTTCGGCAGGCGCTTTCGAGGAGCTGACCATTTCGTACGGCGGCTCACCGAAGAAGGGCCTGTGGTTCGTGCGCGAGCGCAATGGCGCGCCAACGCAGGTCTTCACCCAGGGCGAGTGTGAGGATTCACAGTGGTGGTTCCCATGCGTGGACGTTCCCGCGGATCGCGCGACCAGCGAGGTACGCGTTACGATGCCGATGGGCTGGACTTCGACGGCTGCAGGCGAGTTGGTCGACCACCAAGAGGCCACGGGCTCGGTGACGGACACTTGGCGCATGACAACCCCGCACCCGACCTACTTGACCACGTTGGTCGCGGGCGAGTTTACGACGGTAACCAGTGAGTGGGACGGCGTGCCGATCTCGTACATGGCAGCCCCGGAATATGCTGAATATCTCGAGGCAGGCCTCTCGGAAACCCCCCAGGTGCTTAGCTTCCTATCGGACATCACTGGGTTGCGTTACCCCTACTCCAAGTACTCGCAGGCTTGCGTCGAGGGCTTCCCCTTCGGTGGAATGGAGAACATCTCAGCCAGCACATTGACCGTGACTGCCCTGCGTGATGAACGCGGATTGCGCGACGGCGACGCGGTCGGACTCGTGGCGCACGAAGCCGCACACCAGTGGTTCGGCGACTTGCTGACGTGCAACTCATGGGACCACATCTGGTTGAACGAGAGCTTCGCAACGTACATGACTATGCTGTACTTTGAGTCGACTCGCGGCGATGCGGAGTTCCGTATGCGCTGGTACGACACCGTTCAAGGCTATCTCGCCTCGGACGTCGGGCAAAAGCGGCGCCCGACAGTTCATGATGTCTACCGTGATCCGATCGACCTGTTCTTCGACGGACAGGCTTACGGCGGGGGCGCTGTGCGCTTGCACTACCTTCGCTTTATGCTTGGCGACGAGAGCTTCTTCGAGGGCATTCGCGACTACGTCGCCGTGAACCAAGGACGCGGTGTCACAACGTCAGACTTGCAGAACTCGATGGAGAAGGTGTCTGGTCGTGATCTGAGCGTGTTCTTCGGACAGTGGCTGCTCAGTGAGGGCTTCCCTGAGCTTGCGGTTAGCTGGGATTATGACGCCGAAGCGGGCGTTGTTGGCTTGCTAGTCGAGCAGAATCAGAGCAGTCTCGGCGGCACCCCGGGGACTTTCCTCTTGCCGGTAGACATCGAACTCCGCACGCAGAAGGGCAGCGTCACGCACCGCATCGAAATCAATGGTCGCCGTCAGCGCTTTGAGTTGTCCTCAGATGAAATGCCAACATGGGTTTGGTTTGACGAGGGTGGTTGGGTTCCGGCGCAAATCGACCGTAATAAGAAGCTTGGTGAGTGGCTTGCGATTGCCGCAAGCCAGGACGATGTCGTCGCGCGCCGCATCGCTGTTGAAGTGCTGGGCAAGCAGCTTGGCGCCGGCACGGCGGGACCGCAAAAGGACTTCGTGCACGCCGAGCTGGTGAACCGCTTGCGTCAGGATTCTAGTAGCTGGATCCGCAAAGAGGCAGCAACGGCATTGGGTCGCGCGCGCACCCCCGAGGCGCGCTTACGCCTGATGACGGCCGCTGCGGGCGATGACGACGCGCATGTCCGTAAGGCTGCAATGGCCGCCTTGGGTACATGGGGCGAGGATCTTGAGCTTGCTGCTTTTGCTCGCACGCAATACGAAAGCGCTTACAGTTGGGGCACGATGGCCTCGGCTGCAGGAATGATTGCGGACACGGATCCAAAGGGCATTTTCCAGTGGCTGATCCGCGAGCTGTTCGCCGCGGATTCACCGCACGACGTCTTGCGCGCGGACTTGCTGCGATTGATGGCTAAGGTCGACAATACGCGCGTGACATCGCAACTGACGCAGTGGGCCACTGACACTAGCGCGACTCCGGCTGCGCGAGCGGCCGCGGTCGGGGGTCTTACGAAACTTGGCCAGCGCGACAAGGCGGCCCGGGCCGCCCTGATCGGGATGCTTGACGAGGACAGCTTCCGCCTGCGCGTTGCCGTGGTCCGAAGCCTGTCGGAATTCAAGGATGCAGCTTCGAAAAACGCATTGCAAAGGTTCTATGCGCGCTCGGTTTTCCCGCGCGAGAAGCGCGCCATTGAAGCTGCTTTCGGCAAGTAAACCATGGCCTGGATTCGACTCGTTGCCGACGACGAGGCCGAAGGACGCCTCGCCAAAGCCTACCGCTCCGCCATACAAAGGGCGGGGCGGGTATTTGGCATCGTTCGAACGATGAGCCTTGCGCCGGCGGTTCTGGACGCGTCCATGATGTTCTACCAGCGCATCATGTATGCGAAGGAGGGGCTTAGCCGACGCCAACGCGAGCTTGTGGCTGTTGTCGTTAGTGCGGCAAATGACTGCCACTACTGAACGCAAGCGCACCAATGGGATCTCCGTGCCGAGGTCCAGAACGAATTTGGCGAGGAGGGCTTCTCCTTCAAGGGCAAGCATGGGGCCAAGGGGCGAGAGGCGTTCCTTGAAAGTGTCGCAATCAATTGGCGTGATGCGGAGCTGGGTGCTGCGGATCTCGCGCTTTGCGCCTACGCCGAAAAATTGACACTAACGCCGGCCAAGATGACAGAAGCAGACGTCAGCGCTATGCGCGATGCGGGCTTCGACGACGTTGCCGTCCACGACGCAGTACAGGTCATCGGCTACTTTAATTATATCAACCGCATTGCCGATGCCATCCATGTGGACCTTGAGCCCGAGATGGCGCCGTACCCCGAAAATGGCGCGTAAATCTCCAACTCTACTTCTTGCGCTCTTCCTGAGTTGGTCGCTTTTTAGCAGTGCGTGGGGACTAGGATTCGGATGCTTTTCATTTGCGGTATTGTGCTTTCTTGCGCCGGTTGGAATCGCGCGCAGTGGAAAGTGGTTTGGTGCCGAGGGATGCGACGATTTGGCGACTCGGGTCTGGCTCTTCACGCTTGGTGCTGTCTTCGCAACACCACTCTTGCCCTCGCTCGTGGGAGTCGACGGATTTTATCTACCGAGCGCACTACTCCACTCTTCGCTGATCTACTTCGCGTTTAACGGCGAGATGCGCTTTGCCAAAGGCAATACATCCAAGCGCGTGCAAGCCGCGCGCGTGTTGCTATTTGGGTGGGGGGCTTGGACGTTGGGCTCGATGTTGCGCGGATACTTTGCTTACCTGCCGGTGGGTGCTCCCGAGTGGACACCAGGCTTGTTGACAGCCAACAGCTTGGGCTTCGGCGACATGACATCTGCGAGCCACCCGTTTGTTGCCGGAATCCTGCGTTTCGAGATGATCCTATTCGCGTGGATGGGGCTTGAGCTGACCCTTCTCGATCGCTCTGGCGCGAAGGGAGCCGTCGGCTCTATGGGCTCCCGCATCGCCCGGACGATGGCTTGGGCGATCGCGATTGGCTTTTTGATAGGTGCGTTTGAGTTCGCATTTTCTTCCTCTTGGCGAGGCGACGCTTCCATCTTTGCCAGGCTTGAAGCCGGCTTTGGCCGCAACTACCGGCCCCTGCTAGATCACAACGCCTTGGGAACGGCCGTAATCCTCGTTTTGCCCATGGTGATCTGCCTAGCTGCCGTTCGAGTCGCAAAAAGACTGGGCCTCTCCCTGAAGACGAGCGCCGCTAGCGCACTTGCTCCGAGCAGCTCAACTGGGCTCTTCTCTATAGTCGCGCCACTCGCTGCAATCGCCGGCGCAGGCATGCTTTTAACTTCTAGGTCGAAGTCCGCGCTCGCAGGGTTCGCGCTCGCGATTCTTGTTCTTGGCAGCTTACTTGCTCTGCGAGCAGGCGGCAAGATCCGCCGCTTGTACTTGGCGTGCCTCGCATTTGGTGTGCTTGCCGTTGTTGGATTCAATCTGGCACCAGATTCTTATGTCGACGGAATCTCTTCGTCGCGTTATGGACACGACCTCGTGCGCGTGCTTCGTTTCGACGCGGCAGCGGAGTACATCCAAGACAACCGCAGTATTGTCTGGGGGAACGCCGCCGCCGTTGGTTCTGAGCACCCCTTCGTCGGCGTCGGTATCGGGCGGCTTCCCCTGTTGATGGCAGAGCACCACGACGCCGCTGCCGAGGGTTGGTTCAACCCCTTACACGAGAACGCGCATAGCCAGTACTTGCAGATTCTCGCCGAGCAGGGGAGGTTTGGTTTAGCCTTCTTCCTTGCGATTATTGGGCTTGGACTGGCTGGTGCGTGGAGAGGGAAGGGCGCTTCGATCAAGGGGGAGTCATCGATTTGGCGCTCTGCCGGAGTGGCGGGGCTAGCCGCAGTCGCTTTGAATCTCACCGCAGGCCACGCGCTCCTCATGCCGTCGGTTGCCGTTCTCTTTGCAGGTATTTTAGGCTGGCTATTGGCAGGGCCAAGGCAAGTGGAAGTACAAGGACTGTCGACTTATGAACACTCGTGGCCGGCGCTTAGCTCGACGCTCTGTTTTGGCCTAGCAGTCATCCCGCTCTGGCTTCCCGGTGGCCGCCGCCCGTTGCCGTTAGTCGACATGACCGCGGGGTGTTATCCATGGGAGTTCCAGAAAGACCAGTCCCCCGATCGCGCTCGCGCGATCTCGGCAGATGCGCGCTGGTTTCAGATCTGGGGGCAAGGGGACGTAATGAAAATCCCTGTGCGCGATGTTCGCGACTCCTACTTTGAAGGCACTCAAAGGCTGACCCTTCGCGTGTCCGTTTTTGGCAGCGAGAAGTCTGCCGATATTTCGGAGCACTCCTTACCACACCGCAATTTCGTCGAGATGAGTTTGCGACCCGAGGAGCAGGTCAACCCAGTGACTTATTTGCGAGTAGAGGCGCCAACTGGCGTACAAGAGGGCGACATCGTTGAGTTGCATTTGACCGCCAGCGACAGCTTCAATGGCAGCCGCCTATTCAGCTTGGATTACCGCCAAGTTGCAGCGCGCATTTGGCCGCCGTTCTTTCAGTAGATCCGACGGCTTGCCTACTGCGGAGTCTATCTAGCGCGGCGCTGCGTTAAGAGCCTGGAGTGCAGAAGCAGCCAGTCGAAACCCAGGGTCAAGCGCGAGCGCAATTTCGTATTCCCTTTGGGCCTGCTGGCGATCACCCAACTTGGTATGGAACTTCGCCAGCCAGAAATGCGAGACCGTTCTCGACTGGACTTTTGAGTTCTCGCGATCGAATAAGTCAGCGACGTGCTGCAACTTCGCTAGGCCCTGTTTGATCCATAGCGTGCGGCCCTCTTCCGTCATCCCGTCCCATTCCGTTAGGTACAAGCGGCGATGCTGGTCGAGCAGCTTCTGAAACAGATCGTCGTAGGACTTCGGCGTGAAGACCTTGCGGAAGTTTGTGATGCGGTCCCACTCGTTTTGTAGGTGCTCGGTCGTCGAGGGGTACGCCTCGGTATTTGTGTCTAGAGCGCCTTCGGGCGAGTCCGTGTAGTTGTAGTGGAATTTCGACCACGGTTGAACCGAACCAAGGGCCGAGGCGGAGCAGCTCCAAACAAGGAGTGGCGCTAGCAAGAGCAGAGCCTTGCGCGCCTGGGCTTTTTCAGCCAACCCGAACCATAGCGCTGGCAAAAGGAACATGGCGGGGGCGAAAACGGTGAACCAGCGCATGCCAAATGACGAGCCGCCGAAGTTGCGTGATTGCGTCAAGTAGTAGGCGATGATCGCGAGCGCGGCCAGGTCAATGGCGGCAACAAGTGCGACCTGTTTTCCATGATTGGAGGCGCTGTCTGCGCCGTTCTTACTAAGGAGCGCGAGGATCCCCATCACGCCTAGGACCCAGGCCCACACCAGAGTAGGACTGTGGCTGAACAGGCCGCTCTCGCCAACAAGCGCGCCCTTGGCATAGGCGAGGAAGCTGCCGTCGGGGCCGGCTTCGCCACCGCCTGTTAGGTTCATTAGAAGGAACGGCGACATCGAATACTCGAAGCCTTCGGTGTGCAGGCCGAGCGGTATCAGGTCGCCGGCGATCGAGTAGTTGATCCCGAAGTGAATCGCCAGCACGGGGAGTGCGGAGAGTCCATAGCGAAGCACAGCGCCGATGCCACCTTGGTTGTCGGCGCAGGACTTAGAGCCAGAGAGCAGGTGGGGGAAGGCGATTGGCAGGACCATCGCGATTGCGAAGAAGACGGCGGTCAGGTCGACAGTTGTGGCCAAGCTGAGCAGAATGCCCGCGGTTGCGAGGCGCCGGTCCACGATGGCGCTCAGAGCCAAGAGTACGAGCGCTGCGGCGAGTCCGTGTTGATTGAGCACCAGCGAGTAGGGCATCAGCAATGTGCCGAAACTAGCGGCGGCCAGAAGCCAGGCTGTCTGCGTGTCGTTCGCGCCAGTGCGCCTCATCAAACGGCCCAGGCTGATCAGGCCAAGTAGGACGGGTAGGCCAACCAAACAGAGTGTGAGAATGCGATAGGTTCCGGGGTCGGCGATGCCGCGACCGAACATGTGCAGGATGCCGTAGGGGACTGAGCCAGCAAGGGCCATCATCGGCGGCTGGTGGCTGTAGAAGTGTCCGCCG
>Ga0315322_10002987_pt1 | contig 13118 bp, 10 predicted proteins | sample M110021515metaG_FD_203461 | JGI IMG/M metagenome (GOLD analysis project Ga0315322, IMG submission 203461) | Ammonia-oxidizing marine archaeal communities from Monterey Bay, California, United States - M1 100m 21515 | ecosystem: Environmental > Aquatic > Marine > Intertidal zone | place: USA... | reverse complement strand
GTCGACGCTATTGGCGGCTGGGTAGGGGCTGGATGTTTCTACCGATGCCTCGCGCCGCATGTGGCCAAGTTGTTGATGTTGATCTGTGCTTAGCCCATAGATTCCGCCGCTGCGTAACTGCGGTGCCTGCCCCGGGTTGTAGACTAAAAAGAAGCTCGCAGCGGTTGATGAGTTATCGCCGGTCCACTGCCCTTTGCCATCACCCAGAACCGAATTATCGGGTAGGCCATTGCTAGCAACAGAGCCATCACTGAACACATACATCATTAGCGGTACGCCAACGGCATCGGCATAGGCAAGACATGCTCCCATGCATTGGCCCGCCCGGAAATCGCGTTGCTCACCGGTAGCACGATCGCCGGTGTGGTAATCGTAGCCGCCCATGGTGACCGTCCCTGCCGACGCCAGTCCGTTCAGTACCATTTTCATGATAGCTGCGGTTTTACGAAATTCACGATCGTTTAACAATTCTTCATCAGAAAAAAGCGCACGGATTGCCGGATCCTGTGTCGCGTCAAGTACTGGCGAAACGCCATTGCCTGATGCATCGTCATCGGCGTATCGGTCAGTTAGATGCGCGGACTGAACATAGGCGCAGCGAATACCGCGCTTAAGCTCTGCATCATGGGCAACCTTGGTATCAGTTGCGGTGAGTTTCATATCACTGATGCGCTGAATAGATTCCATGACCCGCACGGCATCATCTTTGCTGAGCAGGCCGACCAGTTTGCCGGTATTGACCAAGTCGGTTACGTCGGATGGGCGGTCAATTTTAGTGGGTCTCATTGCCGGATCAATAAAAGTAGGCTCAAGAGTGAACCCTCCGGCCATTGAGTTACCGCCGGAAATACTGTTTCTCGAGCCAATCAGGTTTAGTAGTGAGCCGTAGGAATAGTTTCCGTTTTGTGCAATAGCGTACATCGGGTTATGCGGATTGTTGGCGGTGTCATTGTCGGATCTTGCTGGAATAACGGCGCCATTAATGCTGGCGCGGGGACCGATCGGGCACTTGTCGAAGATGCCGCGCAGCATGGCGCTTTGTGAGTGAAAGGCTAAGCCCAGTTCGCGGTTAACAAAATCCCCGCCATTCGGATCAATAGCGCCTGGAACCCGGTCGCCAGGCAAACCAAGTTTGCTGTAACCAGCAGTGGATAAAAAATCTTCCTGCCCACCAGTGCCGCCAACGAGCACATTTGAACCTGAAATATTGGCGCCGCCAGAAAGGTCAAAGCAGATGAAGGGGATTTTCCCAGCACCAGTATTTTGAATATCACAAATGCTGGGTGCACGCAGCGCTTGAATATCACCAGCAAGGTCTGCGAACGCAGTATTGGTATTACTCATGATGCTGAGTAGGTTGGCACCAGCCAGTGTGGCCGAACCGGTTATAAAGCCCTGAGATATAAATTCACGCCGGGTTCGGGGGCGCGAGTGATCCGGGTGTCTTAGCGGTTCATCAATGGTGAATGATTTCTTCGTCATTTTCTTTCCTTCTGGCTACTGCATCATGACGCCGGCGTTACCAAGCGCAGCAGAGCAGGCTGCTTTAATAATAGTTGCGACGCGGTTTGTGGCACAGTTGCTACCGCAGGCAGATAAATCAGTGACCAGCGAATTTAGTTCTCCCTTGATGGTCATGTCCGGCTTGATGGTGGCCGCATTATTATCGTTATCTGGAATATCTTTCGGCGCCGGGCTATTGACATTGCCGGTGAGCGGCTGCGAGTAGAGGTTGACACCTAAAAACTTGTCTACCAGCGGGTCGATCACCGCAGCCCGCTGTTCGGCTGTTCCAAGCCAGGTATTGATATTTAAGGTGCCGCTGCTAGCCTCTGGAAAATTAAATGCCGGCCAGAAGGTATTGCGTAAAGTGGTGTCATTCACTAGGGCGTTGCAGTACTCAATGGCAAGCTGTGCGACACCTGCCTGGTGTGCGCCCAGAAAACTGTTTGCATCAGTTGTTGCGGGCAGTTGTTGACGGACGGCAAGATAGGTTTCGCGGACCTCAGAGTAGGCGCCGGAGGTGCTGGAACGAATGCCGGTAAGTTCGCCCATGGAGGCATAGATTTCATCAAACAAGCGGAATCCGGTTTCAGAAGATGCCGGTATGTTTGGCATTAGGGGCGGAGTCAATGAGCCAAGATCGGTGTACGTATTAAGCCCATTACCGAGTTGGTCAAACGTTAAGAAGAATTCGTCAACATCAATGCCTGAGCCGAGTTCCACAAGCGTGCCCAATCGTGACAAGGGCAACCCCTCGGGCGGGTAGCCTGCATCGCTGGTTAGCACATTAATATTGGCAAACACCTGTCCGCTGCGAGGGACGATTCCATTAATGCCTATACGCATGCCACGAATCGGGATACTGCCCGGAGTCTGACTGTCGCCCAGCAAAATAAACCGTGGTTCAGCAAACAGGTAGCTGTATGCATCGTACTGATTTGCTTCGATTAGAATATAGCTGTGATTTAAGCCGGTCCAAGTATCGATATTGAAAATCAGGAAGTATTTTTGCCCCGGTATAATCGTGGCATTTCGCGTGATTTGTTCATCGGTAAGTGCGCGATTGTGGATAGCCAACATCCTAATCTGTCCGCGCCAGGGGCGATTGCCTGACACTTCGTTGCCAAGAACAAGCGCGAATGTCTCTGACCAGTTTTCCAATCCGCCCGCGGGCATTGGATCGGCATCGTCGGTATAAACACCGCCGACGTAAAGCCGGCGGCCGCTGATAGGGCTGTATGTCATTACGACATGTTGCAATGCTGCCTGCAGATCTTCATCAGCATCAGCTGTTGATAGGGCCTCTTCGCCATTTTCATCGGTCGCACTGCTGCGATTAAAGAAATCGTAGTTGTACAGTGTCTGGCCGAGGGTGACATTTCGTTGGCTGGTGCTGCCGGAATAGCTAATGATATAGGCGTCTTCCTGAGTTACGTTGGCAGGAACCAGCCATGCCTCGATCGTGTATTCGCCGGTTGCCTTAATCAGTTCAACAAGTTTACGGCTATCGTCTACGGTTGCTTGTGCCTTCCCGCCATCAAATTCGAGGCCCCAGTTGCTCAACCACATTGAGCTATCGCTCAGGTTCAGATTAGCTGCCGGATCTACACCACTGGTGTCTGCGGCAGTAAAGCCCTCGCCGCTTTTGAATTCATACAGGGCAATCAGGTCGTTCTCATAACGGCTGCCACCGGCGGCGACAATGCCATCCTCGGCAACAACAACCGCCTTGCTGGCAACCAGGTCCGGATCAAATGCCGGAGCACCTAGGCCGGCCGAAAAGATGGCGATGTCCTGCTCAAGTGTGCTGGCATAAGTCGCACAATTTTGTAATGCACAGCCATGGCCTTCGTCTCTAGGGCGCTCTACAAGACGGCTTTGGTGGGGGCTATCGAGATTGATTTTTGCAATAACTTCCGCGTAGGCTTCTTCCGCCGACTGGGTGTCGGCGAAGTAGGGCTTTCTTGGGTTGTCAGAATCACTGCTGTGGCAGTCCGCACACCATTGCTGTGCATCGAGATAAAGTTTGCTTGCTGCATACTCGGTGGCGCTCTCGGGGAACTGAATTTTAGGCGTGCGCTCACGAAGTTGATCTTCAGACAGAGGGATAATCTGAATTTGCCGGCCAATGGTGTCGCTTCCCTCGCCCAACCAGTTTTCAATCCAGCGCAGCATGACATCAGCGCAAGCGACATTGCTTTCTAGCCAGCAGTTATGACCAACGCCGACCTTGGTGACCAGTCTTGATTCAAAGGGACGTTCTCGGTTGATTAATGGGAGTGCAGCGGCATAGGCAAGATTGATATTGTCATTGCGCATAAAAAAAGGTGCTTGCTGATCGCTCACATGGCAGCGACTGCAGCGCTCATCAGTGCGAAGGTTTTCCCAAACATTGAGTCTAAAAGCCTGAATGTCGTCAGTCTGCGACGCTGGGCCTGCATAGGACTGCACAACCGGTGCAACCGATGCCGGTGGGTTAGTTTGGGTCTCTGCACCACCGCCGCAGGCGGAAAGTGCCAAAATGCTGAGTAATAGCGACAGCGGTTTAAGCATCATTAGTCGGCTGTTATAAGTCATCAGGTGATGTCCTCATCACCCATACAATGCACAGCAGCCAGTTTGAATTGCTCTTTCAGGTCATGATTCTGATTGAACTGACCGATCATGGCGCTAACTTGACTGAGATCGTCTGTATCGGAAGGTTCTCGCAGGCATACGGTTTTGAACACCTGCTGTACATGGCATTGCGCAAAGGCCTGGCTGTGCGCTATTTCACGACCTAGGCTAGCGGCACCAGCACCTTCAGCGGGCATGCCAGCTTCCCAGCCCAGCCATTGGTTCGGGCCGGCGCGCCAGTAATTCTTCCAGCTGTCATCCACGGTAACGTAGCCAAAAGAGAAGTTATCACTATTAATTTGGTACTTCTCTTGAACATTATCGATCGTGTATTCAAGTTGTCGGCTGCCTTCATTGAAATTGTAGTAAGCAAAGGCTCCGGCCAGTCCATCCATCCCACTATGACAGCTGATGCAGTTGTTCATAAATATTCTGCTGTCACCGCCGGGGCTGCGTGATACATCCTGTCGAATACGGTCGGGTATCCGTGTGGCATCCTGAACCTGTTCAAGGTCAACGCACATGTGATTAAGGAGTGTAAAGCGGAACATTGCACGATTGGTGCCGGCGGTGAAGAAGGCTTCTGCAGCTGCCCGAGTTGTCATCACCCCCGCGGCAGCTTCAGCGGGGATACCGACTTTACTTTGTTGGGTGCTTCCATTGAATTCATTGCTTTTCAGTGCGTCACCGATATTGATGCCAGCAGCCTCAATGTCTTCGTAATGTTGGTTGTTGCTCGAGTTATAGTCCCGGACGTTCGGATTAGTGCCTGTGTAGGTATAGATAACGTTGTGGCTTAGGATGTCTCGAAAGTCGGCATCGTTGTAGACCATTCCGATGACAGTGGCGATGTAGTCATTCAGTGGCGCAAACAGCGATTGATCGCGGTTGGTCCACGGAGCAACATGCGTTTTTAGGGTAACGTTATAGAAGTTGCTGTTTTCGATAGCCCGTTGGGCGGCTTCCAAGGGAAAGCCATCACTAATTTTATCGGCCATGTACGCAAGATCGGCGCCGCTGGGCGGTACACCGGCAATGCGATCATGAATGCGTTTAGCCTGTTCACGGGGACCATGCGGGACGGCGTAGGCCGCGGAGGCAAAAAAAATGCCCAATAACATGAAAAATATTACCAGTCGGGTACAGTTCTGTCTTGAGGCAATGGTTGCAGGCTGAATTATTTGCCTGCTATGCAGTCTATTCATCTGAAGGTCCGTGCGAAAACACTTGGTTTGCGAAACGCCAGTGTGCTGCCGAGCGGATTCGTATTCTGTGATGGAGTTAACCATACTGGTAACCCGTAACGGGTTACGTTACATAATTACCCGCCATGTGCCTGCGATAGGCAGGGCGACGATTGGATTAATGGTTTAATGGGGCGTGTTGTTGAGGAGCGAATGCGTAGAGCAAGTAAAACGACAGACCTGCTGGCATTAGTCCGAGGGTTCGCCTTTACGTTGTTTGCCGGCTTTGGTCTAGCAGCCTGCGGTGGCGGTGATGGTGTTGATATCGCCAGTGGTCAAGATGTTGATCCGGCGGTCTCTGATATTCCTATTGCGTACGTTAAGCGATCTATTCCTGCCGCGGATGGTCCGTTAGCCCCGGTCTCTGGAGCGACTAACCTGCTTGCCTTGGAGCCAGGAGCTCAATTATACGTGCGTGATCTTGCATCACCCTCTGGTGAAGAAAAAAATATTACCGGCGGCATCTGGGGTGGCTTAGCTGATATTAAAGATCTCAGTGTTTCATTTGATGGGACCCGCTTATTGTTTGCGGTGCGTGCGCCGACACTCGCGGGGGTCGACGATAACGATATCGAAACTTGGAATATATGGGAGTACGAGTTCGTCACCGGCGCATTGCGGCGCGTAATCAATGACCAGAGCCTGGCAGAATCAGGTCATGACCGCTTCCCTCAGTATCTGCCTGACGGCAGGATCGTGTTCAGCTCTACGCGCCATGTAAAGACTGCCGAAGTTCTTGTTGATGAAGGACGCGGTCAATTTACCGTATTTGAAGAAAGCCGTTCGGAGCCGGCTTTTGTGCTGCATGTGATGAACGAGGATGGCACTGATATTCAGCAAATCTCATTTAACCCGAGTCATGACCTGTCTCCTACAGTTATGAGCAACGGTCAGATTGTTTTTACCCGATGGGATCAGGCCCGAGGTTACGACGAGTTGAATTTGTATCGCATCAATCCCGATGGAACAGGGCTTGAGTTGTTGTATGGTGCCAATAGCCACTTTACCGGTACAGGTGATAATTACGTCGAGTTTCTGCAGCCGCGTGAAGCCCCGGATGGCAAGCTAATCACGATTATTAGACCGCGCGTGGGGACTAACCGTGGCGGCCAAATGATAGCCATCGATGTGCAGAATTTTGTCGAGAATTCACAAGCTGTGGGGCTTATGGGAGGAGCGGCCGGTCCAGCGCAGCGGGCAGCTTCGGTGAATGAAGTAAACACCGAGCCGGGCCCATCGATAGGCGGGCGTTATGCGTCAGCTTTCCCTTTATGGGATGGCACCTCTAGGATATTGGTGAGTTGGGCTCAGTGTCTTGGGTTCGATGCAAATGATCAGGCCCAAGCTTGCGAGCTGTTGGGGCCACAGCAGGGGATTCAGCCGGACCCATCTTATGGCGTTTGGCTTTACGACCCGGATGCTAATAAGCAATCGGTGATAGTTCCGCCGGAGATGGGTATTTGGGTTACTGAGGTTGTGGCCGGCGAACCTCGTCCGCAGCCAGCGCTTGTTTACGATAGTGTCGGCAACCTATCCCCGTATCCACAGCTTGCAGAAGATGGCTGGGGCATTCTGAATATTAGAAGTGTCTATGACGTTGATGGTGTTGATACGGCTGGTGTTTCAGGGATTCGGGCTCTGGCTGATCCGTTGCTTACAGCCTCCAGCCAACGGCCCGCGCGCTTTTTACGAATTTTGAAGCTCACCACGATCCCTGATAATTCTGTTCGCAATGTATCGCCTGCCGCATTCGGTATCACGACCCGTTTTGGCATGCGCGAGATCCTTGGTTATGCGCCCATCGAACCCGATGGCTCGGTGCGTGTTCGGGTCCCGGCAAACGTCCCTTTAAGCATCGAAGTTCTTGATGAAAAAGGTCGTCGTTTAAGCCAATCAGCTCATGATAATTGGTTGCAGGTAATGCCCGGTACAGAGGTAAGCTGCAACGGTTGTCATGATCGGGACTCTGGTCTCTCTCATGGTCGCATCGATGCATTTCCTTCGGCATACTTGGGCGCCACCGATGGTGCGTCTTTTCAGAATGCCACCACAGTTCTGCAGCCCTTGCTCGGCGAGACGATGGCAGAGACCCGCACGCGTATAAGCTGCGCGAACGACAATTGCGCCGCTTTAGAGGCGAGCACTGATATAGTCTACGAGGATTTCTGGAGCCCCAATGGGAGTGCGCCGGAGACACCCTTCGCTTATTCGTACGATGACCTGCAGACGCCTGTTCCGGTTTCTGGGGCCTGTAATACGGAATGGAGTAGTGAGTGTAGAATTGTTATTAACTACCCAGATCACATTCATCCATTGTGGTATCTCCCACGCCCTAATGTTGACGCTACTGGCAATGATCGGCAGTGTGCAGCATGTCATACAACGTCATTCAACGATTTTTTTAATGTATTCGTCGATGCCCCAGCCTTTCTGGACTTGTCTGACGGGTATGCTCCCGATGCAACTAATACCTTGAATGCCTACAGGGAGTTACTGCTTTACGACTTTCAGTTAATCGACGACGGAAACGGTGTTCTTGTCGATGCTCTTGTCGAGAGCCAAGGGATTGATGAATTCGGTCAACCAATAGTTGATGAGTTCGGTGAACCAATAGTTGATGAGTTCGGTGAGCCAATTACCGTTATGATTCCCGTGTACGTATCACGCTCATTGAGACCAGGTGATGCGAGTGGTTCTAACCGATTTTATCGGAACTTTAAGCAAGATGGGTCCCATGAAGGCTGGCTGACACCGGCCGAATTGAAATTAATTTCAGAATGGGTGGATATTGGTGCTCAGTACTACAATAATCCCTTTGATATCGTCCAAAACTGATTTTAGTGCCCTATCTGCGAGTTGATGTGTGCGATTTTTAAACTTTTCAATACTGCTGATGCTGTTTATCGCATCCTTTTCTGCTCAGGCAGGAAAACAGAATCAACAAGTTAAGGTTGCTGACCCCTATGTTGATATGCGCACCGGGCCGGGTCGCGGCTATCCCATTTTCCATATTGCGAGACGGGGCGCTGAGCTTGAGTTACTGAGTCGCCGTACTGACTGGGTTCAGGTAAGACTGGTGGATGGTAAGGAAGGTTGGGTTGATCTGCAGCAAATGAGGCGTACGCTGCAGGACGACGGCAGCAATACTAAATTTAACGATGGCAGCATGGCGGATTATGTTGACCATCGCTGGGAAGTTGGGGTTATGGGTGGCGATTTCGGTGGCGCGAATGTGCTTACCGGATATGGTTCTTTCGCGTTCACTCCCAACATCGCTGTAGAGCTTGCGCTCTCGCAGTTGCTAGGGAATGTCTCCAACGGTCATATCATTGCGGTCAATTTGTCCCACACTTTTTTTTCAAGATCACGAATATCACCTTTTATTAGTTTAGGGGTTGGTGAGTTGGTGGTTAAGCCGCAGACGAGTCTTGTCCAAGCAGACAACCGGCGCTACGATACAGCGATAGCTGGCCTGGGTGTTAAGGCCTACCTTACACGACGATTGATGTTCCGTGCTGAATATAAGGATTACTTTGTATTTACGGATCGGGACGAGAATGAGGATGTGCGCGAATGGAAACTCGGCTTCTCGGTATTTTATTAGTTCTGACCGGCCTTTTGGCTGGATCAGCGACGGCATGGGGTCAGAGTGCTGGTCGCGCTGCTGATCAGGTTATCGATCCGTCGGTAGAGCGCCGCCAAATACGTCGTGCAGATATCGACTCAGAAAACTTCGAAATAGGTCCTTATGTTGGCATGCTCAGCATAGAAGACTTCGGCGTAAATACTGTGGTAGGCCTTAAAGCCATATTTCATGTTACCGAAGATATTTTTACTGAGGCGAACATCGGCTTTAGTCGTGCCGGCAACACCAGTTATGAACGCTTAAGTGGTTCAGCGCCACTATTAAATGGAAGTGACCGTGATTACCGGTATTGGAATATCAATTTGGGCTTGAATGTGTTGCCTGGTGAAGCCTTTCTAGGATCCAATAAAGCATTTAATAGTTCGTTCTATTTGATTGGAGGCTTGGGAACTACCGAGTTTGCCGGCGATAAGCACTTTACCGTGAATGGTGGTTTTGGCTACCAGCTGATCATGACCGATTCTTTTGCACTGCGCATTGATGTGCGCGACCATTTGTTTGAATTGGATGTGTTAGGCAGTAAAGAGGTGACCAACAATTTTGAAGGCACGGTCGCAGTTACCTGGTTCTTTTAGCTCATCAGTTGTGGGTAGTTTCACAATGCATCGCAATCTGTCCAGAACGTGCCGTCTGTGTCAGCTAATTTCGGCATATTGATCGCCGGCGGTATCGATACTCTCATTTCTACCAAGCCGATTCGGCTGCAGTCTGTATCCAACGTAAGCGCAATTACTCTGGCCCGGTCTAGCGGGCGATTTGATGCGCTTAGCCTGTGTTATTAACTCCTTAGCGCGTGCCATCGGCTTCCTGTTGTCCATGAAATCGGAGTTAGATCGCCGGACATTGCCTCAGCTTATGTAATACAGCCGGATAGAGACTTTCAGTATTGTTAACTCCATCACAGAACCCAGCTGTGAGCGGCAACACACTGCTGGGCAGCGAGTCATGTATTTTCTATTTGGCAACTCCCATATGAAGCACCTCAAAAATAGGCAGATAATGCAGTCTGCAATAACTGTGTCGCGACAGAGTTATAGCCAGCTGCTGATGTTTTTCATGGTATTGGCAAGTCTGTGCGTGCCCGCAGCCTACGCTATGCCGCATAGCCTGCGGGAAGACAGCGCAAATCTAGAATCACATGCAGGTGGCCAGCTTAGTCTTGCCGACTATCAAGGGCAGGTGGTAATGATTAATTTTTGGGCGAGCTGGTGTGGTCCCTGCCGTCAGGAAATGCCTTTATTGGAGGCCTTGTATCAGCGTTATGAGCCCCTAGGATTCACTTTGTTGGGGGTAAATGTTGATGCTGACTCTCAGCAGGCTCTCCAATACCTGCAGGAAGTTAGTGTAAGTTTTCCGGTTGTGCTTGACACCACTAATGACATTAGCCAGACCTATGATGTTGTCGCGATGCCCAGCACCATATTGATCGGTCGTGACGGCACATCGCGTTATATCCATCACGGTTATCAGCCGGGTTATGAGGATGAATACCAGCGTCAAATTCGCGAGCTTATTAAAGAGTAAAGATGACAATGTACCTGCCTATTTACGTGATTATTGCTGCAGTATTGACCGGCTGTATGGGTTCTGAGCCCTGGGTAAAGCCTTATGAGCGGGGCAATCTCGCCGATCCGGTTATGCAGTTTGATCGTGATCCTGTTTCCAGTATGTATATGAATCATGTGCATGAGGCTCGCGAGGGTGCGCGTGGCGCATCCGGAAGTGCTGGCGGAGGTTGTGGCTGTAACTAGGAAGGCCGAAGATACTTGTGAGAATCACCTCTCTAAATGCCTTAATTTTTGTGGCAGTGGTTTTGCCGCTTCCGGCAAATGCGGCGGTGCTCCCCGAAGATAGGGTTGATGTGCTGTATCACGCCTACAGTGGTGGGGGTGTTGAAGTTACAGGCCCCTCTATTTTGGTGCGCAAGTCTTTAGGCGCAAACGTATCATTAGCCGCAAATTACTACGTCGATGATATTACCAGTGCATCGATTGATGTTGTGACACAAGGTAGTCCGTATACAGAGGATCGCACAGAGGTTAGTTTGGCCGCTGACCTTGTGTACGGAGATACAATATTTGGTGTTGGCAGCGCAAATAGTGAAGAGAATGATTATTCGGGATCTAACTATTGGTTTGGAGTAACCCAAGATTTTTTTGGTGGACTGAGTACGCTTAGTTTTGGTTACGGACGTGCTTCAGATGAGGTTAGAAAAAATGGTACACCGACGTTTAAGCAGGCAATAGAGCGTCGAAATTATCGGTTGGGGCTTACGCAAGTGCTGACTAAAAATGCATTGCTTGGCATAACGTTTGAAACCATCACTGATGAAGGTTTTTTGAACAACCCTTACCGTTCATATCGATTTCTTGATGCGGCATCCGCTATAGGCTACTCATATGCTCTTGAGGCGTATCCTGGGACACGCACGAGTAACGCAGCGTCTTTGCGCGGGCTCTATTTTCTCGAGCCGCGCTCATCGATTTATGCTGAGTATCGTTACTACAGCGACGATTGGGAAATTAAGGCGCATGACATAGAGTTGGGTTATACCCGTGCTCTTAGCAATTCATGGTTATTCGATGTGGGATATCGCTACTACACGCAAACCGGCGCCGATTTTTTTAGTAATATGTTTGCCCGTAGAGATGAGCAAAACTTTATGGGGCGCGATAAAGAACTGAGTCCATTCGATAGCCACACATTGAGTTTTGGACTTAGCTACCAGTTTTTGCCTAATGGTTTTGGGAAGATAGAGAGCGGCTCGCTCAATATTTACTATGACCGCATCATGTCCAGCTACGATGAATACACCAATAACTCACCGGGTACGACGCTAGCTACAGAGCAGTTGTTTGAGTTTGATGCTAATGTGCTTCGGGCTTATTTTTCTATTGGCTTCTGAGTTCATTTACTATTTGTTGCTTGATCGCCATGCCGACTAAATCTATTTGCTTGTTCTATATTGTGCTGGTCGGGCTGTTAAGCGTGACTCCGGCCAGAGCCGAATGGCTGCGTGAAGTACAAAGTAAGATGGGCACGCAGGTTACCGTGACATTCTGGCTTGATGATACAAGCCCCATGGGTGTTGAGCGCGGGCATGACGTGATGCGCCTGTCGATGGCGGAGTTCGACCGCATCGAAAATGCCATGAGCACCTATATTGCTGATACCGAGGTGTGGAATATCAATACCTATGCGGCTGATCGTCCGGTAAAGGTTTCCAGCGAGTTGATGCAGTTGTTGCAGCGCGCATTACAACTGTCGGAAACCACCAGCGGGGCTTTTGATATTACCTATGACAGCGTTGGGCATCTTTATGATTATCGTAATTCAGTCCGTCCCGATGTCGGTGCAATAGGGGATAATTTGCATACGGTTAACTATCGTCATGTGCAACTCGATATGGCGAATAACACTGTGCGGTTTCTGCGTCCGGGCGTACGAATTAACCTTGGCGGTATCGCAAAAGGGTATTCGGTAGAGCAGGTCATTGCCCTGTTGGGTGAGCAGGGTATTGCTCATGCGAGCGCTACGGCTGGCGGTGATACGCGCATTCTCGGCGACCGGCGTGGTGTCCCCTTCATTATCGGTATTCGTCATCCGGATGAGACTGATGGCATTGTGACCCGTCTGCCTATTATTGATGAGGCTGTTTCTACATCAGGTGACTACGAGCGGTTTTTTCTTGAGGATGGGGCCCGTTACCATCATATTCTTGACCCAGCTTCTGGATTGCCGACGGAGGGCGTGCGCAGCGTCACTATTCTTGGTCCTGATGGCACTATGACCGATGGCTTATCCACCAGTGTATTTGTCCTCGGGGTCTCGGCCGGACTGCACCAGATCGAGAGCATGCCAGCCTACGAGGCAGTGATAATTGACGCGGACGGGCAGCTGTATTACTCAAGCGGCTTGACTGGCCTTTAGAATTATTTTGAGAAAAGCATTTGGCTTGCGCTCTGCAGGAGGCTTGAGCGGGTAAAGCGTGACCTTGATCACGAGGCATGCCGTGTAATCGGGATAAAATACAAGCGGTTGCTGGCATGAGATGCTTAGCGATAGCGATAAACTGTTACTGATTTATGGCCTTCCTGTTAGCATTGCGC
>Ga0315322_10002980_pt1 | contig 13130 bp, 12 predicted proteins | sample M110021515metaG_FD_203461 | JGI IMG/M metagenome (GOLD analysis project Ga0315322, IMG submission 203461) | Ammonia-oxidizing marine archaeal communities from Monterey Bay, California, United States - M1 100m 21515 | ecosystem: Environmental > Aquatic > Marine > Intertidal zone | place: USA... | reverse complement strand
TAAGCAATTAACATTCGTTTAGTTTCGCTTATAAGTGCTTTAAAATGAATAAAACATTGAAAAAGAAGTGTTTATATTTTATTTAATTGTTTATTTTTTTTCCATCTTTTATGACTCCATAACCAAAACTCAGGATTTTCCAGAATCATTTGCTGAATTTTTGAAGTGAAAATATTGGTGATTTCTCCAGTGTTAAATAATCTTGGAGAGTCAATTAATAATTCATACTGCGCCTTATAGTATCCTCTACGAGATTTAGTAATATGATAAAAGAAAATTGGATAATCGTATAGTTTAGAAAGTCTTTCAACTCCTGAGAGAACGGCTGTATCTTGATTTAGAAATTTTGTCCAAAAAACATTTTTGTAATTTGATGGGCTCTGATCTGATGCGAAAAATATAGCTTTAGTTGAATTGTTTTTAAAACATTTTAAGGTTTCATTCATTGAATACATTGAAAATCCAAACTGTTGTCTAGATTTAAGCATTTTGGAATTGTAAAATTTGTTAGTTAACTTCTTGTAAATACCTAAGCATTTATGTCTGTGATAAAGAGGGGTAGCCTGCGCAAACATTTCCCAATTATTATAATGTCCTCCGACAACAATTACCGATTGATTTTTTGCTGCATAAGCATCTATAATTTCGTGATTTGTAATTGTAAATCTTTTAGAAAGTTGTTTTTTAGTGATTGTAAAAGATTTTACACTTTCAATCATAATATCAGAAAGGTGCTTGTAAAATTGTTTTATTAAATGTGATTTTTGTTTATCATCTAATTCTGGAAATGAGTTCTCAATATTTTTAGTTATTATTTCTTTTCTATAATTTATAATGTAATAGAGAATTAAATATAAAATATCAGAAAGAAAATAAAGAACTTTAAAAGGTAATAACGAAATAGGAAGAAGAATTAGGTAATGAAATAATCTAGCAATCATAAATAGAACTAATTATTTGTTTGAGGTTTTTTATGTTTCCATCTTTTATGACTCCACAACCAATACTCAGGATTTTTAACTATATCGGCCTCTATCATTTTAGTGAACTTTTCTGTGATTTCACCATGTTTAGATTTAGACGATTCATTGGTTACAAGCTCATATTCAACTTCGTAAAAACCTCTTTTCATTTTAAAAATCCTAACATATACAACAGGCAAGTCATGTTCTACAGCATATTTTTCTGCACCAAAAAGGACTCCTGTATCTTGATTCAAAAATTTCATCCAATAAGCATTTTTCGGATTTGAAGGGCTTTGATCAGAACCAAAAATTATTGCTTTGTCAGAAATCGAATTCTCAAATAATTTACGTGCTTCCTTCATAGGAGTTAACAATAAGCCATATTTACTTCTAGAGTTAATAATTTTTGAATTGAAAAATTTATTACTTAAAGGCTTATAAATAGCTACACATTTATGATTAGAGTACAATGAAACTCCTTGCGCACATATTTCCCAATTATTAATGTGCCCACCTACTAAAATAACACCTTTATTATTTAAAGCAATTTCATTTATTAAATTAGAGTTTCTAATGATCAATCTTTTTCTCAATTGTTTTTCAGAGATTGTAAAACCTTTTAAACTTTCTAAAATAACATCACATAAATGATGGTAAAATTTATTCATTATTGATTTAATCTCTTTGTCTGTTTTGTTTGGAAAAGAGTTTTTAAGATTACGAAAAACCACTTTTTTTCTATAACCTATAATTTTAAATAAAATTAAGAATACAAAATCAGAAAGTAAGTAAATGAAAAGGTAGGGGAGCCTAGAGATAGGTATTAGAATGAAATAATATAATAATTTTGAGCCCACAGCGGGCAAATATACTATTTCTAAAGTTTTCTTAGGTTTAAATTTAAATTAGGTTCTCTGTAACATGTTTCTTCACAATTAATGAAAGTTTCTTGATTAAGTCTTCCCCCGTCCAAAGCAACAGTAGTTACTGATCCTTGTACATAATAAACCTCTACTGAGTATCTATTTCCAACAGGAAGATAAAAAGAATATTGGTTACTTTGGGTATACACTTCTGAAATAACTTCCTGATCATCGACATATCCACTATAAAGTACAATTAAAATAGAATCATTGTGGTCATTTGTTAATTTTAAATTTAAATTCCCATAATCATAAGGCCAGGGATTACAAATTGAACTTGGATTACAATCCTTTTCAACAGTACAAGAGAAAATTGTTATTAAGGCTAAAAATATTGAAATGTATTTCATAAAATTATGGTTCACTAAAGATTAATCCTTCATTATTAGAATCATTAACATCTTGTTCTTGAAATTTTGGGTTTTCTTTTAAAGTGAAAATTAAATTTAAAACGATTTTTCCGTCAGGAACTTCAATTAAATCATCTTTAAAATAACAAAAACCAATTTTCAAAAAAGTATTGTCTTTTAAAAGAAAAGATAACCCACCAATAGGAACCACATTCAATAATGCTTTTGAACTGATTCGAGTAGCTCTATAATTTCCTAATAAAACACCCAATTGTGTGCCAACAAAAAGCTGAGCTTGTGTGCCAGCTAAGTCAAAATGGAAAAATCGTTTGTCAAAATCTAAAGAAATGAAATATTTTTTCTCTCTGTACTGTCTTATTGTTGTGCTGTTTTCTTGTATGAGTGTGCGTTTAAAAAAAGGCCTAAACTGAAAGTTGAATCTAGCACCCCATTCAAAACCTAAATCTTCAATACCCATACTAAAACCATAATAGTAATCATTTAGGTTAAAAGTGTTGTTTAAAACACTTATGCTAGATACAGGGTTAAATTTCTTAACAGTTATAGATTCTTCATTTTGTTGAGAATAACCTAAAAAATGTGTAAATAGAATAATTGTTAAAAAAAACCACTTCATATGTTTCTAAATTTATTAAAATCTAGTCAATTTTTATAATTAGATATGTAATTTTAAATAAATTAATATCATTTGGAAGAAATAATAATAATTGATAATTACGATTCTTTTACCTATAATCTTGTTCATTATTTTGAGGGGTTGTCTAAAAAAGTCGTTGTATTCAGAAACAACGAAGTTGATTATTATAGGGTTGATCAATGCTCTCACATAGTTTTGTCTCCTGGTCCAGGACTTCCCGAAAACGCAGGTGATTCTTTAAATATTATTTCGAAATACCATAAAAAAAAAGCTATTCTTGGTATTTGTTTAGGCCACCAGTGTATAGGAACCTTTTTTGGGCATGAATTATCCAATCTAAATAAAGTACTTCATGGAAAACAAAATACAATTGAAGTTCTTAATCACAACTGTCTTTTTAAAGATTTACCTTCCAAATTTAAAATTGGACATTATCATTCTTGGGTAATTAATGAAAAAGAAAATTCTGATCTATTAATTACTGCAAAACTTAAAACTGGAGAAATTATGTCTGTAAAACATAAATACTATAATGTATACGGCACTCAATTTCATCCTGAAAGTATTTTAACTGAGCATGGTAAATCAATTTTAATCAATTGGCTTAAATCATCTAAATAAATTATTTTATAGTATATTTAAAACACACATAAAAAATGGTTATGAAAACAAAATTGTTATTCTTATTCACTTTTGCAAGCCTAATTATATTAGGACAACATGAAATGAGCTCTTTTACTTCAACAGGAAGAGGTGGTGCAACTAGTTTTGTAACCGATTATCAAGCTATTGGAATAAACCCAGCTAATTTAGGATGGCCCTCAAAGCACGAAGGGTTAAATTACGCTTTAGGATTAAGTGAGTTTTCATATAGTTTACACTCTCAAGTTTTAACTAAACAGGAGCTAAGAGATGCATTTAGTTCCATTTATAAAAAAGATAGTTCAAACAATTTCACTTATGATGAAAAAATAGCTACTGCTCAAGAATTTGCAAATTCTGGAATGGCAATGGATGTAGACCTCGGAACTTTTGGTTTTGCATTTAACAACGACAAATTTGGTGGTATTGGCTTTAGAATAAATGATCAAATTAATTGGTATTCAAAATTTAATCAAACAACTTCAGAAATATTATTTCTTGGGAAATTAGCCCCTTATTTTGATTCACTAGTTTATATAGACCCTACAACACTTGACACCACTTTAATTCAAAATTACCAAGGCATTAGTGAAGATTCTGCTCAACATGTAGCGAGTGGATTTTCTAATTCACAAAATCCTATTTCTGAAATAATTGACGGTTCTCACATTTCATTTTCATGGTTAAGAGAGTATAATTTATCTTACGGAAGGCAGATTTTTAAAATTGAAGATAAATTGAATGTTTATGCAGGTATAGGATTTAAATACTTGCATGGGTTTGGATATGTAGATGTAAAAAGTGAAGATAACGTATTGTCTGCATTTTCTTCTTTGAGTCCAATATTCCCCATTGATTATGGTGGTGCAGACACCTTAAATCCTAGTGCGGTAACACAACCTGACGGCTCTTTTTTCCCCAAGCCCGTTGGAAGTGGTTTTGGAATGGATTTAGGTCTTAGCTTTTTAATTGCAAATAAAATTAAAGTTGGAATGGCATTAACAAATGTTGGTTCAATGAAATGGTCAGGAAATGTATATACCATTAATGACACAACAATTTACGATACAGAATCTGCTGGATTAGAGAATTACAGTATTTTTCAACAATTGGGAGATGTTGCTGGTGATGATGGTTTATTTGAATGGCAAGGACTTGAAGAAAAGAAAGTTAAGTTACCATCTACTTTTAGAATCGGAGCAAGTTTTAAAATTAAAGAGGCGGCTGAATTGGGAGTTGACATCATAATTCCTACAAATGATGGAATGGGTAATTTAAACAAAGCTATTATTGGTGTTGGGGGTGATGTATATCCTTTTGATTGGTTAAGAATATCTGCAGGATTTATAACTGGAGGGAATTATGATGTTCAAATTCCACTTGGATTAACATTTATTGCTGGTGGTGGAAGCTGGGAAGGTGGAATAGCTTCTAGAGATGCTATTACTTTTTTCGTTCAAAACGGGCCAACACTTTCCTTAAGTACAGGTTTTATGAGATTTAGATTTTAATCTAATTTCATACAAATTTCATTTTATATTTCTTGATATAGAATTCTAACGTTAAATTCGCAAATTAAATATTTAATTAAGTGTCTAAATGGAAATACCAAAAACATATGATCCGTTATTAACTGAAGATAAATGGTACAGCTATTGGATGGAAAAAGGCTTTTTTAGGTCAACACCAGATGAAAGAGAATCTTATACTATAGTTATTCCTCCACCTAATGTCACTGGTGTCTTACATATGGGACACATGTTAAACAACACGATTCAAGATGTGTTGGTAAGAAGAGCAAGAATGTTAGGAAAGAATGCCTGTTGGGTTCCTGGAACAGACCATGCATCAATCGCTACAGAGGCAAAAGTTGTTCAGAAAATGAAAGCAGAAGGCCTTAAAAAAAGTGATTTATCTAGAGATGAATTTCTTCAAAGAGCTTGGGATTGGACAGAAAAACATGGTGGAATAATTTTAGATCAATTAAAGAAACTTGGGGCATCTTGTGATTGGGATAGAACTAGATTCACAATGGATCAAGATTATTACGACAGTGTAATTAAAGTTTTTTGTGACTTACATGAAAAAGGATATATCTACAGAGGTGAGAGAATGGTAAATTGGGATCCAGAAGCCAAAACTGCTCTTAGTGATGAGGAAGTTTTTCACAAAGAAGTTAATTCTAAATTATACTATGTTAGGTATAAAATTGTTGATTCTGAAGATGAATGGTTAACCATTGCAACCACTAGACCTGAGACTATTCTTGGAGATTCTGCAATTTGTATTAACCCAAATGACAAAAGATATACTCACTTAATAGGCAAAAGAGCAATTGTTCCTTTGGTAAATAGAGAAATTCCTATAATATTTGATGAATATGTTGACATTGAATTTGGGACAGGGTGTCTTAAAATCACACCTGCTCATGATCCAAATGATTATACATTAGGAATTAAACACCAATTAGAAATAATTAACATTCTTGATGAAGATGCTAAGCTCAATAGCAATGCACAAATTCTTGTTGGTCAAGATCGATTTGAAGCAAGAAAACAAATAGAAGTTGAATTAGATCAAAACGGATTTCTTATTAAAGTAGAAGATCACATTAATAAAATTGGGTTTTCCGAAAGAACAGATGCTGTCATAGAGCCAAGACTTTCTTTACAATGGTTTTGCTCAATGAAAGATTTAGCAAAACCTGCTCTTGAGAATGTAATGAATGACAATGTTCAATTTCATCCATCAAAATTTAAAAACACCTATCGACATTGGATGGTGAATATTAAAGATTGGTGTATCTCTAGACAATTATGGTGGGGGCATCAAATACCAGCATATTTTTATGGAAAAGAAAAAGATGATTTTGTAGTAGCCAAAGACATTGATACGGCTTTAGTAATGGCAAATAAAAAGGCTGGAAGGAAAATTAATATTGATGAATTACATCAAGATGAAGATGTAATGGATACTTGGTTCTCTTCATGGATTTGGCCAATTTCAGTTTTTAATGGCTTTAGTGACACTAATGACAACAATGAACTTGATTATTACTATCCTACAAATGATTTAGTTACCGCACCAGAAATCATGTTTTTTTGGGTCGCAAGAATGATTGTATCTGGATTTGAATATAAAGGTGAAATTCCTTTCAAAAACGTTTATTATACAGGAATTGTAAGAGATAAATTAGGTCGAAAAATGTCTAAGTCTTTAGGCAACAGTCCAGACCCTATCGATTTAATGAAAAAGTTTGGAGCTGATGGTGTAAGAGTAGGAATGCTGCTATCTTCACCAGCAGGTAATGATTTGTTATTTGACAGTGGATTATGTGAACAAGGGAGGAATTTTACAAACAAAATTTGGAATGCTTTTAGACTTATTAATTCTTGGGAAGTAAAAGACATTAATCAACCTGAATCCTCAGTATTAGCAACTCAATGGTTTTCTTCAAAATTCAATGCTACATTAAAAGAACTAAATACTTCATATGAAAAATTTAGAATGTCTGAAGCTTTAATGACCTCATATAAGCTTATTTGGGATGATTTCTGTTCATGGTATTTAGAAATGATTAAACCATCTTATGGTCAACCAATAGATATTAAAACAAAACAAGAATCAATTTTGTTTTTTGAAAATATTCTTAAAATTATTCATCCATTTACTCCATTTATAGCTGAAGAAATTTGGCATTTAATTGGCAATAGAGAACAAGAAGACTGTATCATCAATGCTAAATGGCCAACAATCGGAGATTACGATACTTCTTTACTATCAAATTTTGAACTTTTTGAAAACGTTATTACTGATATAAGAACTCTTCGTAAAGAAAATAACATTGCAAATAAAGTTAAACTTGAAATGCTGATTAAAGAGAATAAATCAATAGAAAAGGTTTATGACTCATTAATTATAAAACTTGGCAATCTTTCAAAACTTGAATACTCAAGTAATAATATAAAAAATGCTTTTTCTTTCATTATTGCTTCAAACGAATATTTCATTCCATTCAGTTCCGATGTTGATGTTGAAAAAGAATTAGAAAAAATAAATAAAGAAATAGAAGCTAAAAAAGGATTTTTATCTGGAGTTTTAAAGAAATTAAATAATCCTCGTTTTGTTGATAATGCACCTGATAAAGTTGTCGAATTAGAAAACAAGAAAAAAGAAGATGCTGAAAATCAAATTAAAGTTCTTGAACAAAAGCTTAACTCGATGGTGAAATAGAATTATAGACTAGATTAAGCTCTTTTCTTATTTGATCTTTTGAATACTTTTCAGTAATAGAATTTCTAACTTTATCAGGAGAATAACTTGTTTTTTTCTTGAAAATGTATTGCATAGCATTAGCTAGTTCAGCAGTATTGTTTTTTTCAATTAGCAATCCATTATTTTTATTGATAAATTGTTCTGGTCCACCGCATTTAGTTGCTATTACCGGGCATCCCGTTAGAATACTTTCTAAAGTAATCATTGAAAAAGTTTCATAATTACTATTTACAATTACGCAATCTGCTTTAGTCAATAAGTTTTGAACTTCATTTTGAGTAACCCTTCCTAAAAAGTTAACATTTTCGTTGATTTTTAAGGAAATAGATCTTTGTTTTAGTTTAAAGGAGTCTGTTCCATCACCAACAATATTTAGTTTAAACTTTGGGTAGCTGGAACTAATCAATTGAAATGCATTTAAAATTCCTGAAATATTTTTAACCTGATCTTCTAAATCTGCAATAACAAAAAAATTCATTTCATTAGAATCACCAAGAATATGTTTTTCTTTCACATCAATTACATTCCCTATCTGTTTGATTTTCAATTTAACACCTTCTTCTGTTAAAGCTTTGGTTAAATGATTTGAAACACTTATAATACATTGACATTTATTTATTTTTTTTATTAAATACTTTCTTAAAAAGAAAGATTGTTTTTTAAACTCACCAGAAATATAACCAGACCAATGCTCTGAGATTATTATAGGAATTCCTTTGAAATATTTCTGAGCTAACCATAAGTTTCTGCCGGCAACATGACAATGAACTATATGAGGTGAAAAATTAAACTTTTGAAATTCTTGAATTGAAATTTTTACTGCTTTTAGATAATTAAATAATGAAATAAATTTATTATTAGAGCTTGGATAGGAAATGGTTAAAGAATTGGCATTACTTATTACATTAATTCGCTTAATAGTTCTATCTGAAATAAAGCCTAAAGTGAACGTTTCATTATCAACAGATGAAAGTTCAATTTGCTGCTGAATAAAATTACCAAGCTGAACATTGTGTTTGTTTGGAATCCATAAGGGAAGATGTAGTATTTTCATTCCATTTGTTTCATCTAAAATCTAATTTATACTATTTTCTTAAACATATCTAACAAGTGTATTCAATTAATTAGTATTTCCATTGTCTAAATATTTCACTAGTGTTATATTTGACAACTTATTATCAAAAAATAATAGTGAAATAAGTTTTTACAAAAAATTATAGAATTATGGCAGACGATAAGAAAATTATATTTTCGATGGTCAATGTGAGTAAACAAACTCCCCAAGGAAAACAAATTATTAAAGACATTTACCTTTCTTTTTACTATGGAGCCAAAATTGGTATTTTAGGACTCAATGGAGCTGGTAAATCTACTGTAATGAAAATTATCGCTGGAGAAGATCAAAGCTACCAAGGTGAAGTTGTTTTTTCTCCCGGTTATACAGTTGGTTACCTTCCTCAGGAGCCTAAATTAGATGAGAATAAAACAGTTAAAGAAATTGTTCAAGAAGGTGTTCAAGAAACTGTAGATGTATTGAAAGAATACGATGAAATAAACGATGCATTTATGGATGAGGCAATAATGAATGATGCCGATAAAATGAATGCTCTTATAGATAAACAAGGGAAGGTTCAAGAGAAAATTGATCAACTAGATGCATGGGACTTAGATTCAAAACTTGAGCTAGCAATGGATGCTCTTAGAACACCAGATGGAGATACTCCAGTAAAAAACCTTTCTGGGGGTGAATTAAGAAGAGTTGCTCTTTGTAGGTTGCTTTTGAAACAACCAGATATTCTTCTATTAGATGAACCAACCAACCACTTAGATGCTGAATCAGTTCATTGGTTAGAACAACATCTACAATCCTACAAAGGGACAGTTATTGCGGTTACTCACGACAGGTATTTTCTAGATAATGTAGCAGGATGGATTTTGGAATTAGACAGAGGAGAAGGTATTCCTTTTAAAGGCAATTACTCATCATGGTTAGAACAAAAGACAAAAAGATTAGCTCAAGAAGAAAAGACTGAAAGTAAAAGACGTAAAGCTTTAGAAAGAGAATTGGAATGGGTTAGGCAAGGTCCTAAGGGAAGGCAGTCTAAAGGAAAAGCTCGTTTAAACAATTACGAAGCAATGATGAGTGAGAGCATAAAAGAAAAAGAATCTAAAATTGAAATACCTATTCCCAACGGCCCTAGACTAGGAAATGAAGTAATTGAAGCGGTAAACATTTCTAAAGCTTATGATAATAAATTATTATATGATGATTTAAATTTCAAACTACCACCAGCGGGAATTGTTGGAATTATTGGTCCTAATGGGGCAGGTAAAACAACCCTCTTTAAAATGATTATGAATGAAGAAACACCATCTGGTGGTTCTTTTAATGTTGGATCTACTGTTAAAGTTGGTTATGTTGATCAAAAACACAAAGAAATTGATTTGAACAAAAATGTTTACGAAGTTATAAGTGGTGGAAATGAAGTAATTGAAATAGGAGGGCAATCTATAAATTCTAGAGCTTATGTTTCAAAATTTAATTTTAGTGGTGGAGATCAACAAAAAAAAGTTGGAGTACTTTCAGGAGGAGAAAGAAACAGGCTTCATTTAGCAATGACCTTAAAGACAGAAGCAAATGTTTTACTTTTAGATGAGCCTACAAACGACATAGATGTGAATACATTAAGAGCTCTTGAAGAAGGTATACAAAGTTTTGCTGGATGTGTAGTAGTTATTTCTCACGACAGATGGTTTCTAGATAGAATCTGTACTCACATATTGGCTTTCGAAGGAGAGTCTAAAGCTTATTATTTTGAAGGAGGATATTCAGAATATGAAGAAAATAGAAAAAAACGATTAGGAGCAGATATCGTTCCTCAAAGAATTAAATATAAAAAATTAACCAGATAACATAAATAAAATGAAAAAAGCAATAATTAAAAGTGATAAGGGTGAAATGACTGTAGAATTTTATGAAAAAGATGCACCAAAAACAGTTGAAAATTTCATTAAATTAAGTTTAGATGGATACTACAACGGCTTAACATTTCACAGGGTAATTCCAGATTTTGTTGTTCAAGGTGGATGTCCTAATGGAACTGGAGCTGGTGGTCCTGGTTACTCAATTGATTGTGAATTAGATGGTGAAAACCAATATCATGACAAAGGTGTATTGTCAATGGCACACGCTGGAAGAAATACAGGTGGATCTCAATTTTTCATTTGCCACAGCAGAAACAATACTGCACATTTAGATAGAAATCATACATGTTTTGGAAAAGTTATTGAAGGGTTAGATGTTATTGATCAAATTTGTCAAGGAGATAATATTATTAGCATTACAGTTTCTGAAGATTAATTACTTTTTTTGTTAAAAGAAATATTTAAAATAGAGAGTAATGAAGATTACCCAATAATTGGAGATATTTCTTTTTACAATAAAAAAAGAGCACCAATTGTCATTTTTTGCCATGGATACAAAGGCTTCAAAGACTGGGGAGCTTGGAATTTAGTTGCTGAAAAAGCTTGTGAAAATGGTATTCATTTTTGCAAGTTTAATTTTTCTTTAAATGGAGGGACTATAGACAACCCAATAGATTTCCCTGATTTAGGTGCATTTGCAAAAAATAATTATTCCCAGGAAGTTAGTGACCTCAATAGAGTAATAAATTATATTCACATTAATTACAAGGACTTAATTAATGGGATTTTTTTAGTTGGTCACAGTAGAGGAGGAGGGATAGCTCTTCTTAATTCTACTAATTCTTTAATTAAAGGAGTTATTACATGGGCAAGTGTAGCTGATTTTGGAAACAGATTTCCAAAGAATGAAGAATTAAAAAAATGGAAAAAAGATGGTGTTCGATTTATTATGAATTCTAGAACAAATCAAAAAATGCCTCATGAAATTTCATTTTACAATGATTTTCTTGAAAATGAAAAGAACCTAACAATTAAAACAGTTGTTAAAAAACTTAATAAACCTCAAATGATTATTCATGGTTCTAGAGATCAAGCAGTTTCAATAGATGAAGCTAACTTATTAAAAGAGTGGAATCCCAATGCTAAACTTATATCATTTAAAGCTTCTCATACATTTAATTCATCTCACCCTTGGACATTAACTGAATTGCCTAAAGAATTACAATTAGCATTAGATTATACGACTCAATTTATTTTATCTTGATTAAAAGATTATATTTGCGCAGTATTTAGTAAATGAAAACATCTGAAGTTCTAAATAGCCTGCAATTTTCACACACAATCAGGCGTCTATGTTATCAACTAATTGAAAATCACAACGACTTTTCTAATTCAGCTTTAATTGGTTTACAACCCAATGGTATTTATGTTACCAATAGAATTAAAAAAGAATTAGAAAATATTTGTCAGAAGGAAATTTTAACTGGCTCACTTGATATTACTTTTTTTAGAGATGATTTTAGAAGAAAAGACACCCCACTCATTCCGAGTGTTACTAATTTAGATTTCAGTGTTGAGAATAAAAAAGTTGTTCTAATTGATGATGTTTTATTTACAGGAAGAACAGTGAGATCTGGATTAGATGCGATAATGACTTTTGGCAGACCTTCAAAGGTTGAGTTACTCACGCTTATTGAAAGAAGGTTTTCACATCATATTCCTATAAGAGCAGATTACATTGGTAAATCTATAGATACAATAGAATCAGAAAGAGTTACCGTTAATTGGGAAGAGGTTGATGGACTTGATCAAGTAATCCTACATACACCAGAAGAAAAATGAAAGACTTAAGTGTAGATAATCTTTTAGGAATAAAGCAGCTCAATGAAAATGATATTAACATTATTTTTGAAACAGCTGATAGTTTTAAAAGAGTTATTAATAGACCAATTAGAAAGGTCCCTACACTTAGAGACATAACTATTGCTAATTTATTTTTTGAAAATAGCACAAGAACAAAATTATCGTTCGAACTTGCTCAGAAAAGACTTTCTGCAGACATTATTAACTTCTCTGCTGGCTCTTCAAGTTTGAAAAAAGGAGAAACACTAATAGACACAGTAAACAATATTTTGTCTATGAAAGTAGATATTGTTGTTATGCGCCATCCACTTCCTGGTGCTCATCAATTTCTATCTAGGCACATCGATGCAAAAATTATAAATGCTGGTGATGGAACACATGAGCATCCTACTCAAGCTTTACTGGATTGTTATTCTATTAGAGAAAGGCTAGGGAGCTTAAAAGGAAAAAAAGTAGTTATAGTTGGGGACATCATGCATTCAAGGGTTGCCTTGTCAAATATATTTGCACTACAAAAATTAGGCGCTAA
>Ga0315322_10002979_pt1 | contig 13130 bp, 12 predicted proteins | sample M110021515metaG_FD_203461 | JGI IMG/M metagenome (GOLD analysis project Ga0315322, IMG submission 203461) | Ammonia-oxidizing marine archaeal communities from Monterey Bay, California, United States - M1 100m 21515 | ecosystem: Environmental > Aquatic > Marine > Intertidal zone | place: USA... | reverse complement strand
GCTACTCCGGCTGCCGCCTGGACTTCGACATTGAGTGCTTTGTCAGCATGGTGGATCGGCACTCAAGCCTTTTTCGCAATTTGGATTTCTAAACTGCCAGGAGCCGAGTCCCTCCAAATGATCGATCACTCTGGTGGCGAAGCCTCCCTCTCCCTCCCGTGGCAAATGATCCTTTATTTGTCGGTCGGCTTACTTGTCGGGGTCCTTGTCAGTTTATTTACCAAACAATCCAATCCGGAAAAAATCGAACGCTATTACGCGCTCCTGCGCACCCCTGTCATAAAAGAAGAACCGGATACGCCAGTACCGTGCGTCCTTCCAGCAGGATCAATCCCTCTCCCTCGACGCGTGTTCTTTTCGAATACGAATCTTGAAATTCCGATTCCGTCAAAACGCTCAATCATCGGATTTTCCATCGGCTGGGCGTGCGTCATCTCAATCATCCTATTAGTTTATTGGATCTCGAAGATTTAGCGACGACCCTCGATCTATCATTATTCGTAATTTATCATTTAATACAATGAAGTCGAACAATCGCCCCAATGACCCCACCGAATTGGCTATCTCTTTCATTGTCGCTCTAGCATTCTTCGCAACGAGTGCGATTGCCGAAAAAACGATCCAAACCAAATTATTCGATCCAGGATATTTAGTTGGCGACTGCAACTACCACAGCCTAAACACCGCCTCGGATGGAATGCTCTACTTCTCTGTCTGTACGCACCAAACGGAATCGTCAGCCCGAATCTATCGCTTCAATCCAAACGACGAATCGATCACTCAAATCGGGGACCTCGGCAACATCTTAGATGAAGACCCGCGCGAACATATACCGCAAGGGAAGATCCACTCTGGACTGATCGAACACGAAGGGTATCTGTACTTTTCGACCCACACCTCTTTTTATGAAGGCAACTTGCCCAACATGACACCAGGCGACGGACGCAAGCCCTACACAGGCGGTCACTTCATGCGTTACAATCTGAAAACCGGCGTATTCGAAGATCTAACGCAGATCCAACTCGCAAACGAAGGTATCATCGCCATGACGGTCGACAAAACCAGCGACACTCTCTATGGCCTCACTTGGCCTACTGGACTACTCATCAGCTACCAACTCGAAGAAAAACGGCTCCACAACTGGGGTGCCACTCAAGGACGCGGCGAATGGGGACGCTTGCCCGGCGAGTGGGATTTCATCTGCAGAAAGCTAGGGATCGACGACAAGGGAAATCTGTATGGTTCAACGGATACTGGATCGATTTGGCATTTCGAAAAAGGGAAGCAGCGCCCTCTCGACTATTTGAAGGACCTTAACGTAGCTCACGTCGCCCCAATCCAAAAAGCGAATTTCGAGACCCCAGCCGAAGCGCACTTCTTCTGGAACAACTGGCGAACCATTCTCTGGAACCCCGATACGCAAAGCTTCTGGGGACTTCAAGGCGGCAGCACGCAACTTTTCGAATTCACCCCAACCACCGGCGTACTGCGATCCGTCCGCTCGCTTCGACCCGAAGGGGTTCCCTTAGACACTCGCCGCAATCCCTTCCGCTCCCAACTGGGTTTCATGCTCGGCCCGGATAACACCCTAATCTATCTAGCCCACGCCCCAGGAATAAGGACCGAAGGGAAATCCGATTTGAAATCATCGGTTCACTTACTCACCTATCGGATCGATACCGACCAATTCCACGATCATGGAGCGCTGGTCACGCGAAACGGCAGGCGTATATTTTTCACCGAGAGCGTCGAAATCGGGTCAGACGATCACATTTACTCAGTCGCTTGGGTTGAGTCGATCGACCCTTCAAATAAGGAACGGATTCAGTCGGCCCGAGGCGAAGCAGCCCCCGATGAAACCGAAGACGTAATCTACGAAATGCAGCTCATCCAAATGCCGACCTGGCAAAAACTGTTCAAATAGTAACCAGGTTCGCTAAGAGCCTGCTAAATAATTCGGAAATCGCTCTGCCTCTAATCTGTAAGAGCCGGGTTTAGCCCACATGCATCAACTTAGGGAAATATTTGAGATGATAAGGAACGAAGCCCATTGGTTTAAAAATCAATAAAGAACCTTATTTGACGACTCCCGTGCTCCCGCTGAGCGCATAGGGGTCGACTTAAACGAAATTCGCCCTAAACCCCGCGGCTCCATCACGTAGCGACACAAGCGACTCGCGTGGAGTTCGCAATGGTCCAACTGTTTTGATCTAAGGTGCCGCGTATGGATTTATCCAGCGATTCCTCTGTTTTGTCTTAATTGAACCTAGACTATCGCGGGGTAAACCAATCCTACGACAAAACATCAAACAATCTCCAAAGATCACAACAAGGCTGCCGAATCCGGTTCGAGAAACAACCGAGCATCCGGATGCTGACGCAATAGAGTCGCCGGACAAGCCGTAGAAATCGGATCGTTCAAAGTCGTGGCCACCGCCTCTGCCTTCGTCCTCGCAGGAACAACGCAACTTAGCTTAGCAGCATTCGCGAAGACTTTTAGCGTTAGCGTAATCGCATGCGTTGGCACAGCATCAATCGACGGGAAACACCCGTCATTCACCTGCTGCTGACGGCATACTTCGTCCATCGCGACTACCTTCACACATTCCGGATCATCGAAGTCAGCCACTGGTGGATCGTTAAATGCCAAATGGCCATTCTCTCCGATACCGCAACATGCCAAGTCGATCGGCTTCTCTTCCAACAACGCACTCAGACGGTGACACTCCGCCTGAGCATCTAACGCTTCGCCCTGTATTTGGTGAAACGCTTTCAGCGGAACTTTCGTCACGAAATGCTCCCGCTGATAAGTCCGAAAACTTTGCGGATGCTCCGCAGCAAGCCCCACGTATTCGTCCATATGAAAGACCACGATCTTGCTCCAATCGATCCCCGCGCTTTGCGACGAATCAATCAAATGCGCAAAAAACTCATCCTGCGACGGAGCGCTCCCGACCACGATTCGGATCTCGTCGCGATCCGCTTGCAGATCCTGCAAAACACTTGCCACATACAAAGCCGCCGCTTTGCCCATATCTTGCCTATTGGCGAACACCGCAGTCTTAAGAGCGTCCGATGAAAATTCCCTAACGGGAATTGGTTGATTTGATTCAGTCATGAGATTTCGATTACAATTCAATTCCAAAATGTTCAGCAGGAGCAGTCGAGCACAAGGCCACCGCTTCCGCTCGCTCGAGAGCCAGCCACTCCACTATGTTATCTACTCCTTTGTCCAGAGTCAGGGACGACCCAGCAAAACGCGAATCTCCCGGCAAATGAACAATTCCATCAACGCCCACGTCCATCTCATGCGGACCTACGGTATACCTCCCTGGAGGCGCACCCGCAGCTGACATGCAATCTGTAGTGAAAAACACGTTACTAATCGACTTAGCTCGAAAGTAATTTTGAAGCACGAATGGTGGAAGGTGAATCCCATCTGGGATCAGACAAGCGATCAATTCGTCTCGCGCCAAAAGCCGCTGTATAACATTGTCATGACGGTGCAAATGCAACGGTACGGCGTTTCCTACATGAGTGGCCAAGGTCGCTCCCGCGCGAATCGCTTCGTCAATCGCTTCCTCCGATGCATTCGTGTGGCCCAACCCAATTCGAATCCCATCGACTCGCGCCGCTTCCATGATCATTTGGCATCCATCCACTTCAGGAGCCAAGGTTATTAGCTTCAGGTTGCCACCTGCCGCATCGCGCAATCTGCGATAATCCTCCAAAGACGGTACGCACGTATACTCTTTCGGATGCGCTCCATAGTACCCGGCCTCCGTCGATATCCATGGACCTTCCAAATGATAGCCACGCACCACGGCGGCGATCGATTCATCGCGAGTACGCAAACGTTCAATACGCTCCAATTTCCGGCACATAGCGTCCACGCTGTCGGTAATGAGCGTGAAGAATATCGCATTCATCCGATGTTTTCCCAGCATCTCCACCGCATGCCTCATTTCATCAATTGTCAAAGAATCGGATTGGAAATCAATTCCACCAAAACCGTTAACCTGAAAATCGAATAACTTGTTTTCTTGCGAGATATTCATCCTTTTTATGCAAGCCGGCCAATCATGCGGTTAAGTGTCTTAATAAGAAACGACAAACATCTCGGCTGGTGAAAATTTCCCCGACGGTAGATCGAGATACCTTCCCTCTGCTTATCTCCACCTTCCCTGTCAACCGCCTGTCGCCAGACGCCACATTCGGTAACCATTGTTCGCTGCAAAAAAGCCCAACTCCGATCAAACCACTCAAGTGCCCAGGGCTCTCCAGTTTGCTCGTAAGCCATCAAACAACCAATCGATACCTCCGACTGAGCCCACATGGTCTTCTCATCCAAAATGGGTCCAGCTGGGCGATTCTGCGAAGCCAATACGCCGTATCCCGTATCGCAGGTTCCGCCGAAAGGATAATCCCAGCTCATTTCAATCAATCGTCGCATCCGATTCTTAAATGTCTGGTACATCATGGCATCGCCAATCCGAAGCGATTCCTCCATGCACATCCATTGAGCTTCAATACTATGCCCAGGGATCATCTGAGTCGCCTGCGATGGAACGCGCGAATAATCGTGAAAAAGAATTTCATTGGAAATCCCGTACTCGGCATTCCAGAATTTACTCCCTAACGCATCGAGATGCTCTCGTGCCAGCGCTTCGAACCAAGGATCAGCTTCAACCTCCAGAAGCTGGGGAATCACCCAAACCATCATGAACGAGTGCCCCTGAGCCCGAAGACCCATTTCATTTACTCCCGGAGCAACCACTCCTCGATACTCTGAATTTTCATAACGCTCAACCGACTTGCGCAATGAGAGCTTCGCCAATTCGAGATCTTCCGAGTTTCCGGTCGTCTTCGCGAACTGGATCAAACCAACTGCAGCGAATAGAGCTCCATAGATATTATTGGAACGATCGATCGCTATCCCGTCTACTGGCCGCCCAACGCGGTCAACCGTATCCAACCAAGCGCCATCGCCGAGGTGCATATGCTTCACCATGAAATCCCGCGACGCCCGTGCTCGCTCCAACCATTTCGGATCCTTATCAAGTTCGTTGTAAATATATGAATACACCCAAATTCCGCGACCCTGATACCAGATGTCCTTCCGATCGTTCTCCACCGAACCGTCATCGTAAAGATAACACATGAATCCGCCATTCTCCTCGTCGTAACCGCCATTTTCCCAAAACGGAAGATAACGCTCGAACAACTGATAACGGCAATCGGATAATAGAGCATCGATTCTCTCTTGCTTCAAGACACCCCCATTACCCCGCAGGGAGCCACCTGACCGAATCAATAGCGTCTCTTTGGAGAGAAGCGATCCACCCAATCCAGCCGCCAAAGCAGTGCCAATAAATTCACGTCGTATCATTTATAATTTGAGGCTAGTGGGAATTGCTCGCTACCTGGACGAACCCGTTGAAGACCCACCACATCATCACGAAAACGAAACCGGTTCCAATCGAAAACCATTGTTCAGTAAATTCATCTGCAAATAAGCCAATCTCGGTGACCGTAAACTGAAACAGGAAGTGACATCCATCCTGCCGTTCTCTTTTGTTCGAGGACACTCAATTTCAGTTTTCGCTCTACCCCTATGAAACTCGGACTCGGACTCTACCGCCAATCCCTAAACCAGGACAACTTCCGCTTCGCCCGTCAGGCCGGAGCAACCCATTTGATCGTTCATTTGGTCGACTATTTCGGCGGGCGCAATCCTAGCCTTTCAAGAGGCGACGATCGACGCGGATGGGGTATTACTCAGAATCAAGGAAAGCTCTGGGAACTAGAGGAACTGATCTCTATCCGCAAGGAGATCGAAAGTCACGGACTCACCTGGGAAGCCATCGAAAACTTCGACCCTTCACACTGGTACGACGTCCTCCTAGACGGACCTCGTAAGCAAGCTCAATTAGAAGGTCTGAAAACGATGATCCGCAATATAGGAAAAGCCGGCATCCCAATCATGGGATACAATTTCAGCATCGCTGGAGTATGGGGCTGGACCAAGCAACCCGTCGGGCGCGGGCAGGCCGAATCGCTTGTTTTCGATTCCGAGGACGTCGACCTAAACATGCCCATGCCAAATGGAATGGCATGGAACATGACCTACGACCCCCACGCCCCCGAAGGAAACCTTCCGCCCGTCAGCAGCCAGGAACTTTGGCAACGCCTCGAACACTTCCTCCAAGCAATCATTCCCATAGCCGAGGAATGCGGCGTTCGGCTCGCCGCTCATCCCGACGATCCTCCCGTCGAGCGCTTACGTGGAACCGCTCGACTCGTGAACCAACCCGAAAAGTACGAACGCCTTCTCAACCTCATCCCCAGTCCTTCCAACGCATTGGAATACTGCTTCGGTAGTGTACAGGAAATGAGCGGCGGCGATCTCTATTCGAACCTCGATCAATTCTCCAAAGCCGGAAAAATCGCCTACGTGCACGCCCGAAACGTAAATGGCAAAGTCCCGCGTTACCAGGAAGTATTCATCGACGAGGGCGACATCGATATACACAAAGCCCTAAGCATCCTTCACCGGAATGAATTCGATGGCGTCATCATCCCCGATCACACTCCCGAAATGTCCTGCGCAGCGCCCTGGCACGCTGGAATGGCTTTCGCAATGGGATACCTCAAAGCGACTCTCGAAAACGTAACGGGCTAACGTTTATGAAAAGCCGTCTGTACGAATGCAGGAAGGACCGATCGCGAAAAGCCCAATTGACCATACAATCAAATATGTAGCGATTATTCCAATACAAATTCTAACGATTCCACTTACAGACACCTTCTTCTTTTTCCGGCGCCTAAACGCTTCTCTATTTTTATAAAGCCGCTAATGCGTGCTCAACGGAGATCGAACGACGTTCTTTCGCCTTGCGAGTTCACCGTCCACCAAACATCGATTAGCGATGACAGCGACAAATGGTTTTTGCGGTACGATTGGAAACACCCCTCTTATTCGACTCGACAGTCTTTCCAATGCAACCGGATGCGAAATCCTTGGAAAAGCGGAATTCCTCAACCCCGGCGGTTCTGTGAAGGACCGAGCGGCGCTTGGCATGATTGAAGACGCGGAAAAACGAGGCCTCCTAAAGCCTGGCGGAACAATCGTCGAAGGCACAGCAGGCAACACCGGAATTGGTCTCACTCTCGTTGGGAATGCCAAAGGCTACAAAACGATCATCGTCATCCCGAACGACCAATCGCCCGAAAAGGTGGAGCTTCTTCGTGCAATCGGAGCCGAAGTCAGGCCCGTTCCACCCGCTCCCTATAAAGAACCTCACAACTATAATAGGATCGCCGCCCAAGTCGCCGACGAAATGGGAAACGCTTTCTGGGCCAACCAATTCGACAATACCGCCAACTCTCAATTTCACTACGACACTACTGGCCCGGAAATCTGGAATCAAACTGGCGGCAGGATCACGGCATTCGTAACCGCAGTCGGAACCGGAGGTACGCTCGCAGGGGTATCGAGATACCTGAAAGATCAAAGTGAATCCGTTTCGACCTATTGCGCCGATCCCTACGGGGCCGCAATGTGGTCATGGTTCAAATACGGACACTTCGATTTCGACGATGGCGATTCGATCGCCGAAGGCATAGGACAAGGTCGCGTCACCGAAAATGTCGATTGTGCCCGAGTCGACGATGCCTTCCGAGTCACCGACCGGCAAATGATGGCCACTCTCAATATCCTACTAAAAGAAGAGGGCCTGCTTCTTGGACCCTCGTCCGGGGTAAATGTCTGCGGAGCTCTCAAGGTCGCCCTCTCCGGCGGCCCAGGCCAAACGATTGTCACCATCCTTTGCGATGGTGCCCAACGATATTCGTCGCGCCTATTCAACCCCGAATGGCTCGCCGAGAACGATCTCAAGCCGGAAGACCAATCCCTCGAGGTATTGGTAGCTCAACTCAACGAAGAGAAAAACGAGCCTAACGAAAAGTCCTCAAGCGACTGAGGCGATTCTATCCAACAGCCTCCTAACGACAAACCGCCGTAAAACATTTCCATTCCAAGTTCTGTAGGCAGCTGTTCCAACCTTCTCGAAATCGCCGTATCCTGGCGGCAAATGATCGCTTTTTGCCTCGGTGCCGACGTCATCTGTTCTGCTCGAGGCTATATGCTAGCCGCGGGATGCATTCAAGCCATGCAATGCGGCAGCAACACTTGCCCAATCGGAATCACAACGCACGACCCCGATTTGCAACGCGGCCTAGATATCGACCTCAAAGCCGCTCGCGTTAAAAACTTAGAGCATGATATCGAAGAGCTTCTATGCTCGACGGGGTGCAGTTCTTTAAGAGCGCTCTCTTTCGATCACCTCTACGTTCCCAAAGATTCAACGCTCCACGCATACGTCACAAAACCTAATTAGACTAACCCAATCTCCCATGAACCACCTCAGCTCGAAAATCGTTTCCTGGATCGCTCAACTCGTCGCTATCGCGATCATCGGCCATTTCACGCAGCTCGGCTGGCAAGGAGAGCGCTTTCGACTCGGGGTGCTCGCAGTGATCGTATAAATCTCCTGCTCAATCATCCTGTATATCCGTCGCTACACCATTCAGCTCCTCGGAGCCGCCCTCCAGAGTCGAAAACATCAATGAATTTCGTCGTTGCATCTCGAATATCGATTGAGCTCTTTTTAGAAAAAAGACATTGAACAACAACGAGTTAAAAATTCGTTAATCGCATAGTCCCTCTCCCTCAAGTTCGATTCTTTGCTATCGATCAGGTAGAAGTACAAAAAAAATGAAAACTTTTGAATGCTTATCCGATTGGCGTGTCTAAACCCACCGATGCGAAATACTCGAGGAAAATTCACCTTCGACCAGCTTCTCGAAACGAAGCGCGCAGAAAAGCCATCGACAGATTTCTGGGCTAATTTCAACAACGAGCTTAGAATCAAACAACGTCGCCTACTCCAGCAGCAGCCAGTCGAAAATCTGGGAATCGAAAACGCTTTTTGGCATAAATTCCGTAAAATCGGGGTAATGTGCGTAGCAGCAGCTTCATGCGGAGCGGTTGGTTTCGTTGTCATGCAATCCGTAGGCCCTGTCGTTATCTCTTCGACCGCTTTCGTTGAGACGCCCAACCTGAATGCGACGATTGTCGATCAAACCAATTTTGAAGTAGCACAGAGTTTGCCGGTTACCAACACACCTGCCCAACCTAAATTTGTCGAAGTTCCTGTCTCAATTGCACAAATCGAAAGCGTCAAAACCGAGATCCAGGAAGACAAAGCCATCGCCGTCTTAGGTTCTAACAGCAGTTCAGCCGAGCCGATTGCCAATGACGAAGGATTTACCTTGGCAATGCAAACGCCTTTCGAATCGCTAGAGATCGATGAAACGATCGAATTCAACGCTCACGAAAACATTACAACGACCCTGATGGAGAGATACCTTCATCCGCTAGGCGATCGTGGGCTCAGCTACACGAAACACGTCACAAGCAGAACCGACCCGCTTAACCGAGTCACAGCGATTGCTCTCAAATCCGATTTTTTCAATTCCGATTCCCGCAGCGATTCAAAACTGAATACGTTGTCACTCAGGTTCTAACGAAATCTCTCTATCCGAACTCGAACAGCCCGCTTCACTATGATGAGCGGGCTTTTTAACACCCGGATTCCAGGTAGAAAAATAGTACCCAAAAAAACGCGACCGTCTCGACTTACTGACGATTCACCCCAAGGTCGATCTGAAAACCCCGTATGAATTTCGCATCTAGAATAAAAGGACTCGGCCCCGAAGGAGCCTATAGCGTTATGGCTCTCGCTTCCGCCCTCGAAAAGAAAGGCCGAGACATCATTCACTTGGAAATCGGTCAACCGGACTTCGGCACGTTCCCCGAAATCATCCAAGCCGGCAAAGACGCAATCGACGCAGGGTTCACCCGCTACAACCCACCCGAAGGTTATGCCGACCTTCGAGAAACCATCGCTCAATACAGCCAGCGACGGTCGATTCTAGCAGACCCCTCTCAAGTAGTAGTGGCTCCCGGAGCCAAACCCGTCCTCCTCTTTCCTATGCTTGCTCTCGTAGAACCCGGCGACGAGGTTCTCTATCCCGATCCCGGATTCCCTTCCTATCGTTCGACAATCGAACTCGCGGGCGGTACGCCCGTACCCGTGCCCTTAATTGAAGCGAATAGCTTTTCATTCGACCTCGGCGCACTCGCCGCCCGAATCTCTCCACGTACAAAACTGCTGATCCTCAATTCTCCTGCCAACCCTACCGGCGGCGTTATACCCAAAGCAGATCTCGAAACCATCGCCCGACTCGCCCAAAAACACGACTTCTGGGTTATGAGCGACGAAATCTACTCGCGCCTCGTTTACGATAATATCAAAGCCGAGTCGATTTACGCCATCGACGGAATGGCCGAGAGAACAATTGTCGTCGACGGATTTTCGAAATCCTACGCCATGACCGGTTGGCGACTCGGCTACGCAGTCATGCCGGAAAAACTAGTCCGCAAAGTCTCGCTCCTGATTACTCATGCAGTCGGCTGCACGGCCGGATTTACCCAAAAAGCAGGAGTCGCCGCAATCGAACAAGGCGACCGATACATCGCCGAAATAATAGAACGTTACCAACGCCGCCGCAATCGATTCATTCATGGTCTGAATCAGATCGACGGTCTTAATTGCCGACTGCCCGAAGGAGCCTTCTACGCATTCGTCAATACCTCCGCTCTCGGGATTCCCTCGGCGAAGCTCGCAGAACGCCTCCTTCAAGAAGCCGGAGTTGCCTGCGTTTCCGGAACCGATTTCGGAAAGAACGGCGAAGGCTTCGTTCGCTTCAGCTACGCGACCTCAAGCGGCCAGCTTCAAAGCGCCGTGGAACGCATCGCAGACTTCGTCAATAAACTCCTCCGCTAAGCTCCTTAAGGCTGAATATCCAAATCGATAATGATTTGATCGATTCATCGTTTTCCCGCATTTATCTAACGTGGTTGCAGTAGACCCCAATTCAGAACGCCAGAAACACTTTGCAATGCGACTTTCGCTCATCGTCGGCATTGGCATGTTCTTCCTCAAATTCTACGCATACGCCTTAACGCATTCCTCTGCGATTCTTAGCGATGCCACCGAATCTATCGTGCACGTACTCGCAGTCGGGTTCGCCGCCTACAGCCTCCGACTAGCCTCCAAACCAGCCGATCAGGAACATCACTACGGACACGCAAAAATAAGTTTCATGTCTGCCGGATTCGAAGGCGCCATGATCATCATTGCCGCCTTGTTCATCATCTACGAAACCACCGAGAATCTAATCGCTGGAATCGAGATTCATAAATTGGATACAGGGCTATGGCTGACAGGAAGTGCTCTCGTCATCAACGCAGCGCTAGGCAGCTATCTGATTCTAATCGGAAAACGCAAACGATCTCTCATTCTCGAAGCCAACGGCAAACACGTACTCACGGATGCTTGGACAAGCTTCGGCGTCGTGCTCGGAGTAGGCTTGGCCTGGTACACTGGTTGGGACTATTTCGATCCGATCTGCGCATTCGTTCTCGCCCTGCACATTCTCTTCTCCGGCTTCAAACTGATGCGGCAAAGCATCAATGGCCTGCTCGACGCCGCAGACCCCGAAATCGATAAAATAATCGCCGACACTCTCGAAAAAGCGAAAGCCGAATTCGAAATCGATTTCCACGGCGTTCGCCACCTATCGACCGGCGACGGCTTTCGTATAGAATTGCACCTGTTATTTCCTGACGAACTATCGATCAAGGAAGCCCATCGACAAGCCACCATTATCGAGGGTCAAATCGAATCGGCCATCGAAACCCCAGTCTTCGTTACCACACACCTAGAACCCGCAATCGCTCATGAGGATCATCACTGATCCCCAGCCTCGTCTCGGCGCATTTCTTCCAAGGTTTCGCGAACCGCATTGTACGCTTCCGCATTATCCTTCTTTCTGACGAAACTGAACGCCTCCCGTGCCTCGTCCCGTTTCCCTATATGGACCAAGGCATTGCCTTTTAGCGTAAAACCCCAGGCTCGAAGCTCCTTTCGATCTTCCTCGACCGTATCCAAAACCCATTCCGCCTTCTCAAGAGCCATCTCCGCATCTTCAAGATGCAAAGCAGCGTTTCCCGAATGCCAAACGACCCAATCACGAATATCCTTCAAATAGTCGGCTTCAGGCATGCTAAGAATTGACTCGTACAAGTGAAACGCCATTTCGAAATCCTCCATTTGCCTCGCCAAATGAGCCCGCAAAAGCAGTGAGTTCGAATTCCGAGGAAAACGTTTTACGAACCTATCCAAGATCACCTTCGCCGCTTCCCGATCTTCGATTAATACCCACTGAATCGCTACTTGATAATACAAGCTTTCATGCCGTGTTAAAAATCCCTTCGTCTCCGCATCCTTCAATTGCTGCAAACCCAGCTCCATGTCCCCAGAAAAACGCAAAAGTCGAGCTATAGGCTTAAGGTAGGTAGGCACTTTATCGAGAAAGCAATTCGCTACGCCCAGGGGCATTTTCGCATCATGGAAATCCGGATACTCCTTTAATAATTGGTTCAGATGCGCCATGCCTGATCGGGCTTTAAAAAAGCCCCCAAGCCATCGTCCATGGTCGATATAATATCGAGCCAAGTTCAACTCGCACATTGCCACCGTATAACGAGCCGCAGGATCCTCAGGATTCGCCTGGTAATAGGTTTCGCTTGCAGCGATCGCATCCTTCGAGATTTCTTCGAACAACTTAGCTATCGCCTCATCCGAACCCTCCGCATAATCGTCTAGCCGAAAAAGACGTGCCGCTTTCAAACATAAGCCCAAAGGCGACTCCGGATAATCGCTGATCATAGCATCGATCAGTCCCGGAACGCTCGATTCCAAATTGTATCCACGATCCAATATCAATTCAATCTCGGTCCTCGGAATACCCAAATAACGATCTTCCGCAATCACTGACATTGACAGAAGAACAAATAAGACAATCCCACACCATTTGTGGATGGCTTTTTGAATTACTTTTTCCATAGAAAAACTTCATTTCGATCGTGGCGTTAAAGCCACGCTAAATCCGATATTACTTCTGATTTCTTGCGAAGAATACCAATTTCGATTCGTAGTACC
>Ga0315322_10002978_pt1 | contig 13131 bp, 9 predicted proteins | sample M110021515metaG_FD_203461 | JGI IMG/M metagenome (GOLD analysis project Ga0315322, IMG submission 203461) | Ammonia-oxidizing marine archaeal communities from Monterey Bay, California, United States - M1 100m 21515 | ecosystem: Environmental > Aquatic > Marine > Intertidal zone | place: USA... | reverse complement strand
AAAAGGGGATCAGGCTGAGCACCTGATCCCCTTTTCGAAGATTCAAATTGACTGCGATGCAGGCCTAGTAGCGACCACCACGGTCGCCACCGCGGTCGCCACCGCGTCCGCCACCACCGCCGCCGTAGCCGCCGCCGCCACCGCCACCGCCGTAGCCGCCGCCGCCACCACCGCCGTAGCCGCCGCCGCCGCCGCGACCACCGCCACCACCACCACCGCCGCCGCCGCGTGGGGCGCGAGGACGTGCTTCGTTGACCGTTACGTTACGACCAGAAATTGCGGCACCATCAAGATTTTCAATTGCTTCCTTTGCATGCTCACCATCAGCCATTTCGACAAAAGCGAAACCGCGGGATCGGCCGGTTTCCCGATCCATGATGATGTTAACCGACGTTACCTCTCCAAACTGTTCGAATGCCGAACGCAAATCTTCGTCGGTGGCGGTAAACGCGAGGTTACCTACATAAATATTCGTCACAAAACTAACCCTACTAACGACCACCAATGAAGCAAATCGCTTCGCACAACTACTCGTCGGATGGTGAGAAAACGGTCCAAACCATCGATCAAGGAGCTCTGGTGGTTCCTAATTCATTCAAAATCGTGACAGAGTGCCGCACCATAGTCAATGCTTCGCTGGCATCGGTATTCACAAAACCTCGCTTTTCCGCAAATAACTTAAAACCTCAGAGAAGGCCCCCGACTCCTTTCAATCTGATCTCACATCGGCAACTTCATCGTTTACAATCTGCCTACTGTTGTACGTTACTCCCTCCCCATTTCCATTGCCGCCCGGTACCCCCCAATGCTGAAATTTTTCCACCCCCCAATTGTTTTGACCCAGGTTGCCTGCTGTGCCCTGCTTTCCATGGGAACACTACAAGCAGATGAAACTGACTCTGGACACCAAGCCATTTTCGACGGAAAAACTCTCGACGGCTGGCACGGACAACCTCATTTCAGCCCAATCAAGCTAGCTGAGATGTCAGACGAAGACAGGAAAGCCCAACTTGCAAAGTGGGACGCTGAGGCCGCCCAACACTGGAGTGTTTCCAATGGCGAGTTGATCAACGATGGCAAAGGCCCCTATCTGACAACCGACAAGGACTACACCGACTACGAATTGATGTTGGAATATCGCACGGTCCCCCGCGCCGACAGTGGTATCTACCTCAAGGGCACCCCCCAAGTCCAAATCTGGGATTACACCGACGAAGGTAAATTCAAACTCGGCGGCAACTTGGGTAGCGGTGGTTTATGGAACAACAGCAAAGGCGCTGCTGGCAAAGATCCTTCCGAACTTGCTGACAAACCTTTCGGCGAGTGGAATCAATTCAAGATTCAACAAATCGGTGCACGCACCACTGTCTACCTCAACGGTAAAAAAGTTGTTGATAATGCCACAATGGAAAACTACTGGGATAGAAACTCCCCACTGTTCAGATCAGGCCCTATCCAACTGCAAACACACGGCGGCGAAATTCGTTGGCGTAACATCAAAGTCAAAGAACTGAGTCCTGAAGAAGCAAATGCCGCCCTCCAAACCAGCGAAGATAACAGTAAAGACTTTGTGTCACTCTTTGATGGAAAGACGCTCAAAGGCTGGCAAGGAAGCGTTGACAATTACGAAGTGATTGACGGCGCAATCCGCTGCAAAAAAGGCAAAGGCGGCATGCTGTTGACCGACAAAGAGTACGGCAACTTCGTAGCACGTCTGGAATTCCGCCTGCCACCTGGTGGAAACAACGGACTGGCGATTCGCTCACCCGGCAATGGCGACCCTGCTTACGCTGCGATGACCGAGCTGCAAGTTCTCGACTCTGAGCATCCCAAATACGCCAAACTCGACAAGCGGCAATACCATGGAAGTTCCTATGGCATGGCTGCTGCAAAACGAGGCTACCTGCGAGATGCAGGCCAGTGGAACTACCAGGAAGTCACCGTTGATGGTAGCACCATCAAAGTGGAACTCAACGGAACAGTAATTCTGGATACCGATCTGAAGGAAGTCACCGAGTTCATGGGCGGGCGTCCGCACGCCGGAAAAGATCGAGCCAGCGGATTCTTTGGGTTCGCGGGACACAACGACCCCGTCGAATTCCGTAACGTTTCTATCCGCGAGCTACCTGCAACCGCTGCCAAGTAGAGGTAGGTTCGCGACTTCACCGTCGGTCTCAACAAGTTCACCGTCGGTCTCAACAAGTTCACCGTCGGTCTCAACAAGTTCACCGTCGGTCTCAACTGGGACCGGCGATGAGTCGTGAGAAACGGAGAGGTTGAACGATCGCCCAGACCGCCATCAGGTAGTGAGTTGTCAAGTCGCGTCGCGTGGTGCAGCGCAATTCGCGACCTCGGACCGCTGTCTCACATCGACCCACGCAGAACGCAGGCGCGGTTTGAAATTTTTAACGGTGAAAGGTGCAAAAAACATCTCACATTGAGAAAAAAAGACGTTCTCACACGGTCTTGCGACACAGACCAAAGTTCAGCCATTGATTAACTCACGAAGCCGCCGATAATAGACGATGGATAGAGTGCATCAGGCAACAAGTCTTTGACTTGTTGCTTGATTGGGACATTGAATTATGCCCGCACCTGCTTTGGTCTTCCTATTTCGGCAGAGGGATCATTTACAGGGTTCGCCTGAGTCATTCAAAAGCTTGTGCAGTAGCACGCTGAGACTCACGCGTTTCTCCCAGCGGCTCCATTTTGCCGCCGACTTGACCAAAGCGTCTAACATAGCCGGCCGTCACTCCTTGCGAGTGGCGGCCGGTTTTTTGCGCTCTGACAATTCAGTTCGAGGCTGATCCATGACGATCGCCCTGAGTCTCATCCTTGAGCGACGAAGTTCACTCGTCCTCGCTGAGCTTTGCAATCACGGAAAAATCTTCGAGCGTTGAGGTATCGCCCACAACTTCGCGACCTGAAGCGATGTCACGTAGCAAACGCCTCATGATTTTTCCGCTTCGAGTCTTTGGCAATGAAGCTGCAAATCGGAGGTCATCCGGCTGTGCGAGGGCTCCAATTTGCTTGCGAACGTGCATCCGCAGCTCTTTTCGCAGTTCTTCGTCTGCCTCCCGATCCCTGATCGTGACAAATGCCGCAATCGCCTGCCCCTTGAGATCATCAGGTCGCCCGACCACCGCCGCTTCACAAACCGCGGGGTGACTCACAAGAGCGCTTTCGACTTCGATGGTACTGAGTCGATGACCGGACACATTAATCACATCGTCAATCCGCCCCATGATCCAGTAATACCCATCGTTATCCTGCCTTGCATTATCACCTGTCAGGTAATTGCCAGGCACGGTCGACCAATACTGCTCGACGAATCGCTCGTCATCACCCCAGATACCACGCAACATTCCTGGCCACGGATGACTGATGCAAAGCATTCCACCATGATTATCTTCCACGGGGTTACCAGCTTCGTCCACAATTTTCGGGACGATACCGGGCAACGGCGTTGTACAAGATCCAGGTTTCGTTGCAGTGATTCCCGGCAATGGGCTCATCATGATGCCGCCTGTTTCGGTCTGCCACCAAGTATCAACAATGGGGCACTTCTCGTTGCCAATTTTCTCGTGGTACCACATCCAAGCTTCGGGATTGATACCTTCGCCGACGCTACCCAGCAAACGCAGACTGGAAAGGTCATGTTTTTCCACGTGCTCGTCGCCCCATTTGATGAAAGCACGAATGGCCGTGGGAGCGGTGTACAAGATCGTGACCTTGTACTTCTCAACCAGATCCCAAAATCGATCCTCAGCAGGATGATTGGGAGCCCCTTCGTACATCACACAAGTCGCTCCAGCCGACAGCGGGCCGTAGACAATGTAACTGTGTCCGGTAATCCACCCACAATCGGCAGTGCACCAGAAAATGTCATCTTCACGATGATCAAACACCCATTCAAACGTGCGTTTGGCCCAGAGGTTGTAACCTGCGGTTGTATGGCGAATCCCCTTGGGTTTTCCCGTGCTTCCCGATGTATACAGAATGAAAAGCGTTGTCTCACTGTCGAGTGGTTCAGCCGGCAAATCACCGCTCTGCCCATCCACGGCATCATGCCACCACACGTCTCGCCCTTCCATCATCGGCACATCGTCCTGCCCAATCCGCTTGAGCACCAGACACTTTTCGACGGTCGGTGACTTCAACAACGCTTCGTCAACCGTCTGCTTGAGGGGCAATACCTTGCCCCGCCGATGCAGCCCGTCAGAAGTGATTACCATTTTTGCGCCGGCATCATTGTTTCGATCGGCAATGGATTCCGCACTGAACCCGGCAAAGATCACCGAATGAACAGCCCCGATTCGGGCACAAGCCAACATCGCAATGGCCAACTCAGGCGTCATCGGCATGTAGATACTGACCACGTCTCCCTGGTTGACCCCCAGTTCACGCAGGCCCGCCGCACACTTGGCAACTTCAGTTAGCAATTCTGAGTAGGTCAAAGTTCGGGTATCACCCGGCTCGCCCTCCCAAATGATGGCCGTCTTATCACCACGTCCCGCCTCAACATGACGATCAAGGCAGTTGTAACTGGCATTGGTTTTTCCACCAGCAAACCACTCCACATTGGGAACATCCCACTTGCACACTTCCTGAAATGGCTCAAACCAGTGCAGATGCTCTTCCGCCTGTTCTTTCCAGAAACCATCACGGTCCTGGACCGCACGGTCATACATCTGCTGGTATTGCTCGGTTGACGAGAAAACAGCTTTTTCCGTGAACTCGGCAGGTGGTGGGAACGAACGATCTTCGGTAAGAACGTGGTCAATCTGACCAGAGACGTCAGTCATGTTTGCGAATCCAATCTCGCGAGTAATAAGTCAGTTCATCAGGCAGTCGCAAGCATTACTCCTCCAACTACCAGCAGTGCGTAGTCTAGTGGATTTCGTGCCCCACCGTTGGAATCCCGTGTCTCAAAACCGATTCCCGCAACCAGTGAGAAAATGCAGCAGAACGCGGTCATTTCTCACCAACCAGCGTGTTCACCCCCAAGCTTGCCAGCACGAAATCCTATTCCCCGATAACGATTGCACCGAATACCAAAGACTGACCGCCCAGATCGCTGCGCCACCAGATGGCTGCAAGCAGCAGTGTTAACACTCAGTGAAGGGGCTCACGCTTACGTATGCGGGCATCGAGGGCACAGAAATCACCACACTGTTACGTCCGAACGGCAGGCAAAATCCGGCATTGAACCACCCCGAATCTCCGCACCCTAAAACCGCGATCCATCGCTCAGAAAAACCAGAACCGCGCGAATTGGCAAACCCTTCGCCAACCAGCATGATTTCAAATGCATGCCGGCGATAAAAACACACTACAGCAGGATAACCACGTCTAGGCTGCTCGCCGGTCCTGATGAATGCGACGACTGCTGGCCTCAATTCTCTCACGCACTGCAGCGTGAGGGCCCATGTCCTGAGTGGTTGCATTGGGATACCACGCCCGTTGCGCCACAGAATCAAGAACTTGCTGAGCGAGGTCCACAGCACGGGCCCCAGCAACTCCATCAACCGTAGGTGAAATTCCAGTCTGAATGCTGATCACAAAGTCATGCAACTCATCAAGAATGGCGTTCCGCGGCTCAAGCTCAAGCTTTTCACAACGCAGGCGTTCACTAAACAGTTGACCGGAATAACCGAGTGGATTATCCGTCTCTTTCGATAGATCAAAGTCACGCCGGACAACGGAATCACAAGGGCGAACAACAGAAAGAGCTGGTGCACCAAAATCAATTTCAGCAAAACCATGGCTACCAAAGACCTGCATTTGCCTCGCAGGCTCTGGACTGACACGCGAGGCTTTTACGTTAGCAACCAAACCGCACTCAAATTCGATTCTGGTTTCTGCCAAATCCTCATGGTCACTGATAACGGCGAGCCCACTGGCAGAGACAGATTTCACACTGGCATCTGTCATCGACAGGATCAAATCCAAATCGTGAATCATCAAGTCCATCACAACGCCAACATCGAGACAGCGTCCAGGAAAACTCGATGCCCTCACAGCCTCCACGTACTTTACATCCACCGACAATTTTTCTAGTGCGGTAAAGGCTGGATTGAAGCGTTCAACATGCCCAACTTGTAGCGTCCGCTTCTTAGCAGAGGCAAGCGACGCCAGTCGATTCGCATCGTCACGTTCGATGGTTAATGGTTTCTCCACAAACACATGCTTCCCTGCACTCAACAGAGCCTGCGCGATATCCGCATGCATGTCTGTAGGGGCAGCAATCACAGCGGCATCAATTTCAGGCAAGCAATCGCGATAATCTTCATAGACTGGAACACCAAACAACTCCTCGGCGTTCTTTCTTGCGGCTTCAAAAGGGTCACTGACTGCGACAAGGTTTGCGCCGTCCACTTGCCCCAACAACTTGGCATGAATGCGTCCGAGATGTCCTGCACCAATGACTGCGATCCGTAATTCACTCACGCTGCTTTCCTTCGTCGATCACGACCACGGCCGTGCCGCCCGTCGCTGGATTGGTCAATAGAATCAAACAAATGCTTCAGCACAGGCCGTATTGGGCCACTATTCATCAATTCTTCACGCGCCGCCTCAACTCCGACCCTCGAGCGATACAACAATCGATACGCCCGCGTCAGAACCTTGATGTCGTCTTCCGGATAGTCATGCCGCTTCAGCCCGATTGCATTCACTGCACGCGGCTTAGAAGGCTGCCCGTCTACAATCATGTAGGGTGGCACATCATGCAGCACACGACTCATGCTACTGACAAAGCTGAGTTGTCCAATGGAAGCAAAATGATGAACCCCCACGCCGCCAGCCAGTGTCACATCATTGGCAATATAAACATGCCCACCAAGCATGCCGTTATTGGCAATCACAATACGGTCGCCGAGCGTGCAATCATGCGCCACATGGACCCCGGTCATCAGAAAGTTATTGTCACCAATGCGAGTGACGCCTTCATCTTTTTCAGTGCCGCGATTCACGGTGCAGTTTTCACGAATCGTGTTCCCGTGACCGATCTCAACTCGCGTAGGTGTATTCTTGTAGCTGGTATCCTGCGGATAGCCACCAATGACGCATCCTTGGAAGATGTGGTTATCTTCGCCGAGACTGCAAACACCGGAAATAACGACGTGATCCTCAAGCCGAGTGTTATCGCCAATCGACGCATCAGGACCTATCACGCAGAAGTGGCCAATCCGTACGTTGGTGCCAAGTTTTGCTCTCGGGTCAACAACAGCGGTTTGAGCGATAGACGTGCTCATTTTTGCTCCGTGGTCTTGTACTTTGCGTATAACGCATTCATTTCAGGATTCCACTCTCGACGCTAGGCCGCTTTTCGTTGGCTTTCAAAAGCCGACTGCGAGACGTGACATTCCTGAGCTGCCATATCAGCCAACTGGCTGGCCATTTGCCCATTCAAATTGTGCCCCCCGCGGAAGGACGTGAACCTTCCAATGAGGTCCACCCCCGCCAGTGCCAAGTCCCCGATCAAGTCGAGCGTTTTGTGCCGTGCGCACTCGTTCCTGAATCTGTACTTGTTATCAACCGGCCCATCGGGACCGATCACCAACAGATCCTGATTTGTGACATGGGAAGCGAGACCTGCTTCCCTTATCTGATCAGCCTGCGCCTTGGTAACAAATGTCCTTGCGGACGCCACTTCTCGAACGAAGCGATCCGGAGTCAGTTCCAAGCCAAATGCCTGAGGAGCGATGGGGGTCTGATCATCAAAACTTAACTGGTACTCAAAGTACGATTCGCCGGCGCGAGACGGCACAGCCTCAACCCACCCATCCATCGTTCCGATGCGACAGCGGTCGCGAATCACCAATTGCTTTCTTGGAGCAGCCTGAACAATCAAGCCGGCGTTACCCAACTGCTCGACAAAACCAAAGCTGCTGCCATCAAGCGAAGGCATTTCTTCGGCGTCAATTTCACAAATGCAGTTGTCAATTTCAAGCGCGTATAGCGCAGCCATCAGGTGTTCGACCATCTGGAACTTCGCCTCGCCATTCGCGAGATTGGTTCTCAGGCTGGCATCATACCGCCGACTGACGAGCGCCTCGCAAACAGGGATTGACGGCAAATCGGAACGGATCAGACGCACGCCTGACCCAAGAGAAGCGGGGTGAACAATGACCCGAACTTCCCTTCCGCTCCAATAACCTCTACCACTGACTTCGCACGAGACTGCGATCGTATGTTCGTTGCGTGATGGGTTCACGCTTCGGCCTCCCTGCTCTGGAAGTCCCAACATCCTTGCCGGAACTCTAAACAATCAAAAAGCGTGAACAAGAGTCACTCACGCCTGGTCCTAAAATCGCCACGCAAATACGTGGCGATTCAAATCATCGCCTTGTTGCTCGACAGCTGGCTGCCAGCAGCGAAACCTAGTTTCGCTGCACACCCTGAACTGGATTCGCTGCCTGCTGCTCCATCTGTTTAGTGAGGTATTGCATGATCGCTTTGGTCATGTCGAGATCCTCATCGTGATAAACAATGTTTTTCATCACGCCACGAATCACAGTTTCTGGTTTCGCAAGGTCCATCTGATCGCTGTTGTAACGCAGCACAAGATTGATCTTATAGAAGTCAGCCATCACCTTGACGCCAGTAGTAATACGCTGGTAATTCTGGTAGTAGATACGGGCTTCGGCATCAGCCAACTCTCGTTTTTGCCTATTCATTTCGATACGAAGCTGGGACTCCATCATCGCAACTTTCTGCTCCTGAGCGGCATAGTCAGGCGAACCGACCTTGAAAGCCTTTAATTTCAAAGCCTCTTCCTTGAGCTCAGCCTGCTTACCCCTTAGCTCTTGGTCGAAATCCTTGAGATCCTTCTCAACTTTCAATACTTCTTCTCGTATACCGGGGTGATTTTTGAAGATGTAAGCAACATCCACCACCGCTACGCGATGAGCAGCTCTTGACGCGGCTGGCTGAGGGGCCTGTGCCGACACGTATGCTGGCACCAATGCTGTAATTGTCACGATGGCCAATATGATGGCCGATTTGCCGAAAGTTCGCACGTCCGCTCTCCTTGCGTTATGGGTGCGTTAATATCCGAATGCTTTCGCATCCTCCCAACCAATTCCGGCGTCCATCGCCCTGGTGGGAAACTCTCATCGATTCGCTGCCTGCGGGCCCAGCTGATTCGAATCAAGGCGGATTCTGTCACCAATTCTTGTAGACGTAAAGGTTGAAATCGCTGAACACCACGCTCAGCCGAAAAAAATCTGCTTGTTTTGGTAGCAACCTCAGCCCTCAGGCCTCGCCACCAGATCGATGGTTGCTGAAATGGACTCACCGTCTCGCATCACCGTGACGGGCATTTTCTGCCCGGGCGACCGTGAACGCATAAATTCCAACACTTCCTGTGAACTCTTGACCGACTTGTCACCAAGTTTCTGCAACAAATCACCTGCCTTCAAACCGGCACGCTCGGCGGGTGCTCCCTGAACCAACCCTGAGATCACGACTGAACCCTGCCGATTCGCCAGCGAAATACCCATATAAGCGGTGATTTGCCGGCGAACACGAACGCGTTTCTCTGTTTCAGCGTATTCCGGACGTTGCTCCCGAGTCGCCAGTTCGTAAGTGACATCAGAAACTATATCGGTTATTCGGATTAGTCCGCCAAACTCGATTTTGTCGAAATCATCAGTTGGGCGGTGGTAATTGTCGTGCAACCCAGTGAAGAAGAACAAAACAGGCACACCGGCGGTGTAAAACGACTGATGGTCGCTTGGGCCATACCCCGAAGGAACTTTGAACAGGTTGAATTCATAAGGCTCGTTGGCTTTCTCAACCAAACCGTCAAACGTCGGGGCCGATCCGGTACCGTAAATCGTCAGCTCGTTATCCCGCAAACGTCCGACCATGTCGAGGTTTACCATCGCAACCGTGGACTCCAACGGAATCACTGGATTCTTGACGTAATGCTGACTACCCAGCAAACCACGCTCCTCGGCACTGAACCCCATGAACAACACCTGACGATGAGACTTGGCACCCGCTAACCGGCTCACCATATGCCTTGCGATTGCTAGCATGGCAGACGTGCCACTGGCATTGTCGTCTGCACCGTTGTGAATAGCGACCGTTCCCGGCGCCAATGAACCATAGCCCCCCATTCCAACATGGTCATAGTGAGCGCCTACAACCACTGTCTGGTCAGCCAACTCACCTTTGCCAGGCAGAAGCCCCAGTACATTGCTGGTATTAGCAACCGAAGGCTTCAGCTCTGACTTCAAAGCAGCAGTGACACCTGTCAACAGAACACTTTGCGGACTTCCAGTCTCGTCGATAGCTGCTTCAAGCTCCACAAGCGTCTTACCGGTGCTTGCGAAGAGAGCATTTGAGATCAACTCACGCGAGACTGAAACGATGGGAATGGAGTCTTGGCTATCCCTCCGGATACCTGCATCAGTAATCCCCAGTACACCTTGCTCAACGTTCGCCAAGCTATCAGCGAGCGACTTAATCATCCGGTTGGCATTGGCGATTTTTTCATTGATCGACTTACGATTATTCTTGCTGTCTGCCGGCAGTTTCTGCAACTGTTCTTCAAGCTTCTTCTTGCGAGCATTCTCTTGCTCAATGCGTTTTTTAACGTTTTTGACTGCTTCTTTCACACTGGCCGGATCATTCACGAGCACCACAGCTTTTGCGCCGTGCTTGATCGCATTCTCTACCTTGGTTGCGAAGAACGCGTGCCGAGTATTTTGAGTGCCGGAAAACTTGCTGTCTGGATCACTGGCCTGCGGTTCTTTTCGTAAGATAATAAGAACCCCACCGTCAGCCTCGACACCTTCATAATCGTCGTAATCCAGCTTGGGCGCAGTAACGCCATAGCCTGCAAATACGATTGGTCCGCTGAGATTCGCTTTACTGCTGCCGAGTGCCAACGGCATCAGCCCCTTATTGAGATCAACAACAATCTCTTTGAACGCAGGATTCTCACTAGACAGCGTCAAACGGTTGCTCTTGGCGGCACCAACGCTCGACCCCAATTTGACAGAAAACGGTTGCCGAGACTTCCCATCAACAAGATCAGTCTTCAGACCGATCCCTTTCATTCGGTCAACGAGATAACTGGCCGCCACTTCAATGGTATCGTCAGTCACGCTCCTGCCACGCAGTTCTTCGCTCGCAAGAAACTTGATATCCGCCCGCAACTGGGCTCCTGTCGGATCAGCCAATTGCGAATCCAAAACAGTGCCCTCAGAAGAGCCGAGCTGGTTGTTGCCAGCTCCATTTTGTTCATCTTGGGCGTTCAGCTCGACACACAAGACCAGGACCAACAAACAAGCCACGGAGGCAAATCGCGTGTTACTCAAGGGATGTACTTCCAAGATGACAGTGACTAGGGGAACACGAATTAGCATTGGAGCTTTTGGTAACGACAATCCCGAACTCCGGCGATCACAAAACCAACAGAACTAGGCATGCGTGCCTGACGTGCTGTTACCAACACCGTCAATCACACCGCTCTCGACGAGAACCGCATACTCACTGCTGGCCCAACGAGATCACGCTACTTTTCTTTTATCACCACGTTCGATCAGGAACAGCAAGATGGGACTGGCGATGAAGATCGAACTGTAGGTACCGGCAATCACGCCAACAACGAGCGCGAATGCAAAGGCATGAATGCCTTCACCACCAAACCAGTAAAGCAACATGACCACGATCAATGTGGTCAACGAGGTGAGCAGTGTTCTGCTCAATGTCTGGTTGATACTGACGTTGATCATGTCGCCGGTTAGCTTGGGAGCCTTTCCTTTTGTTTCGCGAATACGGTCAAACACAACAATCGTATCGTTGAGTGAATAACCAATGATCGTCAGGATCGCGGCGACTACGGTCAGACTGATTTTAAACTCATCAATCTGCAAGAAACCAAGAGCCCCAGCAACGTAAGCACTGACAGCGATCGCTCCCAACGTAATCAGCACGTCGTGAAGCAGAGCAGCCACCGCGGCAAAGCCGTAGATCACGCGTTGGAATCGGAACCAAATGTAAGCGATGATGCACAACAAGCTGGCAAACAGAGCGCCAAACGCTCGCCCAATCATGTCTTCGGCAACTCGAGACCCCACCGAGCTACTGCTGATCCATACTGGCTCCCCGCCCATCTCGCTTTTGAGCGCATCCATCACTGCTTTGGTCTGAGCAGCAGGTAAATTCAACACCACGTCCCATTTCTCAAACGTCAATAGCGAGTCAGCGTCCCAAGCCTCTGTCCCGTTCCCCAAAGGGGTTAAATTAATGTTTGCGTCAGTCAAGGCGATCCCAGCGACTTTTGCCGCTGCGATAACCTTTTCTTCGAGTGTTGAGCGATTTGCCTTAGCAATCCCCTCACCCTCACCGATTCCCAATTTGATCTCAGCCGAGCTCTCGACCACATCTTGGCTGTCATCTCGAGGAGCGATATCAGCGAATGGTGTCGCTGCGGGTGTTGTGTCGCCTGCAGCTGCGGGAGCTGTGTCGTCTGCAGATGCGGGAGCTGTGTCGTCTGCAGATGCGGGAGCTGTGTCGTCTGCAGATGCGGGAGCTGTGTCGTCTGCAGCTGCGGGAGCTGTGTCGTCTGCCCCATCACCCTCAGCCACCGGTTCAGTATCAGTTGCGTCAGCCTCGGCTGTTTTATTTGCACCGTCCTGAGCAGCAGGACTGGCGGACTTTTCACCTCCGGAATCCTGATCCGGCTCGGCGGCTTCATCCTGAATCGGAGCCGCGGTGAGCATCACTCCGTTGCCAAAACTCTCACCACGACGAGGCCGCCATGATGACTGATCATCAATACCAGGCTGCTTGATCTCCACACTATATGTAACCAATTTGATTGGAGCACCGTCGAACGCCTTCGCAACCAACTGCTTCAAATCATTCACTTGTTCCTGCGAGGTGTCCACCTTGTAGACGGTCTGCTCAGGAACACCGTTGACGGAAACACCGTTGACCGTGAATGGGATTTTCTCTTGCTCGCCTGTATTCATGTATGCGTTGATGACATCGCGAATTACCTGGGTTTCCGTTGCCTTGCTGACTCGGAACTGAACTGATGAGCCACCAGCAAAATCGATGTCAAAAATACTCTTACCCCTCGTGAACAGCGAAGCCACGCCAACCACGATC
>Ga0315322_10002977_pt1 | contig 13132 bp, 13 predicted proteins | sample M110021515metaG_FD_203461 | JGI IMG/M metagenome (GOLD analysis project Ga0315322, IMG submission 203461) | Ammonia-oxidizing marine archaeal communities from Monterey Bay, California, United States - M1 100m 21515 | ecosystem: Environmental > Aquatic > Marine > Intertidal zone | place: USA... | reverse complement strand
GATGGGAATGGAAAGCCATTCGCCGCCAATTTTGGGCGACGAAAAGGGTATGTCCGTCCAGCAACGCTCCAAGGAAACGCCACGTGGCGGATCTATTTACAAGCATCCGGATTACACTGGTATTCATCAGTGGGGTATGGCGATCGACTTGAACGTTTGTTCTGGGTGTAACGCCTGTGTCGTTGCTTGCCAAAGCGAGAACAATATTCCAATAGTCGGTCGTGACCAAGTTCGCCGCGGCCGCGAGATGCATTGGATCCGAATGGATCGTTACTTCTCTTCGGGAGACGTGAACGACCTGTCCACGATCCCAGAGGACCCGCAAGTTTCGCTTCAGCCAATAGCATGTATGCATTGCGAAACGGCTCCTTGCGAAACGGTTTGCCCGGTTAACGCTACAGTGCACGACGAAGACGGCCTCAATACGATGGCTTATAATCGTTGTATCGGTACTCGTTATTGCGCGAATAATTGCCCGTACAAGGTACGTCGTTTTAATTTTATGGATTACCAGCAACGTCCGCTGGATCGCCTTTACGAAGGTCCTTTGGCTCCCAAGGGAATGCCGGAGCTCGTTCAAATGGCCCAGAATCCGGATGTTTCGATTCGTATGCGTGGCGTTATGGAAAAGTGCACCTACTGCGTGCAACGTATCCAACAGGGCAAGATTGCCCAGAAGGTGAAGGCTCAGGACAGTAACAATATCCGGATTCCCGATGGAACGATCAAGGTCGCTTGCCAGCAAGTTTGTTCTATGGATGCAATCGAGTTCGGTGATGTTAGCGATGAACATAGTCGCGTTTCCGAACTACAAGCCAACGAGCGTAATTATGCGGTTCTTGGATACACCAACGCTCGTCCGCGAACTACTTACCTTGCCAAGCTTCGCAATCAGAATCCGGAAATGCCGGACTATTTCGAGCAGCCGCACTCTACAACGGAGTACGAGGGGGATTCCCCGCATCACGTTGGCGGGCACGGCACTCACGATTCACACGATGACTACGGTGATGAAGCAGCACATCCCGATTCCCACACTGAGCAAGGAGGAACACACTAATGGCTAGTGCACACGCATCAATAGAGGAGGTTGAGCCGGCGATTCTCGACGAGGTGAATCCCGTCGATATCCCACGGCCCGCGCTCGTCGACAACGATCGCAGCTTTAGTTGGATCACGGACAAGATCTGTGGCATCGTAGAGGAGAAAACGCCGACCTGGTGGTGGGTTTGTTTCGTTCTCGCTTGCGGCACGGCTTCGTTCACCGTCATGGGTCTGGTTTATTTAGTCTCAACGGGTACCGGCGTTTGGGGATTGGCTAATCCTGCTAATTGGGGTTGGGCTATCGTCAACTTCGTATTCTGGATCGGTATTGGGCACGCGGGTACGTTGATTTCGGCTATTCTATGTTTGCTACGGCAGAAGTGGCGGACGTCGATCAATCGAGCGGCTGAAGCGATGACTATTTTCGCGGTTGTTTGCGCCGGTATCTTTCCGGTATTCCACGTAGGTCGCGTTTGGATGGCCTGGTTCTTGTTTCCAATTCCTAATGCCAATGCGATTTGGCCGAATTTCAAGTCGGCTCTACTTTGGGACGTTTTCGCGGTTTCGACTTACGGAACGGTTTCGGTATTATTCTGGTATGTCGGTTTGATTCCCGATTTGGCGAGCGTTCGCGACCGAGCTACATCGAAGATTCGCCAGTTCCTCTACGGCATTTTCGCAATGGGTTGGCGCGGTTCGAATCGTCAGTGGAGTAACTACGAAATGTGTTACTTGTTGCTGGCCGGTCTTTCGACGCCGCTGGTACTTTCAGTTCACACGATCGTATCCTTCGACTTCGCTATCTCTTTGCTTCCAGGCTGGCACACGACCATTTTCCCTCCGTACTTCGTTGCGGGAGCGATTTTCTCTGGCTTCGGTATGGTGTTGACGCTGATGTTACCGCTTCGAGCGATTTACCGTCTCGACGATCTCATTACGCAGTATCACATCGATTGCATGACCAAGATCATCTTGGCCACCGGTACTATGGTTGGCTACGCATACGGAATGGAGTTCTTCATTGCCGCTTATGGAGCGAACGACTTTGAAATCTTCGCCTTCGTCAATCGCGCTTTCGGCAACTACGCTTGGGCTTACTGGATCATGATTTCCTGTAACGTTATTTCGCCGCAGTTCTTCTGGTTTAAGAAGATTCGCGAGAACACGGCCTTGGTTTGGATTATCACTATCTTCGTTAATATCGGTATGTGGTTCGAACGTTTCGTTATCGCTGTAACGACTTTGACGCGCGACTTCCTTCCATCGAGTTGGGGGTACTATTCACCGACGATCGTGGATATCTTCACATATGTGGGGACCTTCGGAGTATTCTCGGTCCTCTTCCTATTGTTTCTTCGCTTCCTGCCACTTATGGCGATGGCGGAAATTAAAGCCGTAACACCGCAGGCGGATGCACATGCTCACAAGCACTAATTTTAAAGCGACGCTCTCCGACAATGGATAAACAACACGGACTTATCGCTAAATTCGATACCCCTGCCGACATCATGCATGCGGCAGAGAAGGTGAGAGATGCTGGCTTCAAGAAATGGGACGTCATTACGCCGTTCCCAATCCACGGAATGGACCCTGCAATGGGATTGAAGCGCTCGGTAGTAGGGCGATTCACAATCGTTGGCGGCACGATCGGTCTCACGACTGGTATGCTCATGATTTGGTTCACCGGCGGATCGGAATTGAGCCTTCCTTTTATGGAAGGCTACAAATTGATTGTTGGCGGCAAGCCGTACTTCAGTCCGCAATTCGCATTTCCGGTTTCCTACGAATTGACCATCCTTTTCTCGGCATTCGCGTCGATCGGAGGAATGTTCATTCTCAATAAACTGCCGAGACACCACCATCCAGTTCTTAAATACAAGGACGTGGCGCAAAGCTCGAATGATAAGTTCTTCTTGTATATCGAGAACGAAGATCCGCAATTCGACGATGAGAAGACCCGCGCGTTTCTTAACGATCTCGAACCCGTTGAAGTTGGAGAATTGGAGGAATAATTTCGATGCGTTACGTATATCTAATTTTTATCCTAGGCGTTGTCGGTATGGTATCGATTCTCGGTCCGCGCGGCAGCAAGTCGACCAAACCGCCTCTTGAGGTTTTTCCAGACATGGATCGCATGCCGAAGTATCACCCGCAGGCGGAGAGCGGTTTCTTTGCGGATGGTCGTACGGATCGTTTGCCAGTGGACGGCTCGATTGCTCGAGGCACTTACATTGCGGATGAATATTTGGCGACCGGCAAGCGCGGCGAGACTTTCGGGAAGGGCTTTCCTATTGAAGTCGATAACGACGCGATTGCTCGCGGCGAGGATCGCTACAATATTTACTGCACGGTTTGTCACGGCGGCGCAGGCGATGGCGATGGTATCACCAAGAAGTACGGTATGTTGACGGTTGCTAATTTGACCGATGCTCGTTTGAGCGAATATACCGATGGACAACTTTACGACGTGGTTAAGAACGGAAAAGGTTTGATGTACGGATACGCTGATCGTCTTTCCGTCGAAGATCGTTGGAACGTGGTATTATACGTTCGCGCTTTGCAGCGCGCAGCGAACGGTTCCGCTAAAGATTTAACTCCTGCTAAAAGAGAGGAGCTCGGACTATGAGCGCAGATTTTTCGCCAAATCCTAAAAAGTGGCTCCTAATAGGAGTGGCTGGACTCGCAGTTTCGCTGATCGGTTTTTTCGTTGATACGCAAATTGCCGCTTGGTCTTACCTGATCGGACTGATCTTCATCACGTCGATCGCTATTGGTATGTTGTTTTTGGTGATGATTCACCACATATTCGACGCTCAGTGGTCGGTTATCGTCCGTCGCCAGGCGGAGCATTATATTTCGGCTCTCCCATATATGGGGATCCTGTTCATTCCGCTGTTCGCTTTGACTTACTTTGGAAAAGACCAAGGAATTCTCTGGTTATGGATGAATGATGCGGCTTCGCTACATGGCCACGGTACTGTTGGTACCGATATTCTCTATCAAAAGAAGACGTGGTGGCTATCGGAAGGTTTCTTCTGGGGGCGAGCGATCTTTTGCTTTGTTATCTGGTCTTATTTCGCATGGGCATTCCGTCGCAATTCGTTCGCTCAGGACGAAGACGGCGAAGCAAAGCACACATTCTCTAGCCGTAAGCATGCTGCTGCCGGTTTGATCTTGGTTGCTCTTACTTGGACTGCTGCTGCGTTCGACTGGATCATGAGTTTGGAGTATCACTGGTATTCGACCATGTTCGGGGTCTGGATCTTCGCTAGCGCGATGCGCGCTTCACTCGCGGTGATGCTTTTGACCGTCGCCTATCTCGTAGCGAAGGGGCCTTTGAAGGGAATTCTCAATACGAAGCATTTGCATGATGTCGCAACCTTGGCTTTCGCTTTCACCGTATTTTGGGCTTACATTACCTTCTCTCAGTATTTCTTGATCTGGAATGCGAATCTTCCGGAAGAGACGTTTTGGTACAATGACCGAGAGCAGGGGCTTTGGTGGCCGATTTCCATGCTATTGATTTTTGGGTACTTCCTGTTCCCGTTCCTCTACATGTTACAGTTCCCGCTTAAGACGAATTACAAGTCGATGACCTTCATGGCTTGCTGGTTGCTTTCGATGAACCTGCTCGATGGATACTTCAATATTTTGCCGTCCTTGAAAGACGATCACGGCGAGGTTTTTCAACTATTCTCTGATCCGACGAATATCATTTGGTATATATCGGGAGTCGTTGGAGCCGGGGGGATTCTCCTCTGGGCTTACTGGACGAGTTTTCAGAAGACTAAGATCATTCCGATTCGCGATCCTCGCATCCAGGAATGTTTGAATCACAATCACTAATCGACGAACGATGAGCCAAACCGCGCAAACACCATCACGCAGTGCCTTCCCCGTGCTAATCGCAATCTTGGGATCGTTCCTGATCTTCTATTTTCTATTGAACGCTACGTATTTGAATTCTGACGACCAAACGGTCGAACCAGCTGTTGAACGTCCGTCGCTTGCCGAACATGAAGCTGCCGCCACAGACAAGTTGTCTGATTACGCGGTAATCGATGCGGCAGCAGGAAAGGTTCGTTTGCCTATCGAACGAGCCAAAGCTTTGGTGGTCTCGGAGAATTCGAAATAATTCGGACGAGCGAGACTCTTTATCGAATCGGATAATCGAAAATGAATTTGATCGGCAATCTTTGTTCTTCTCTTTGCTCGAACCTCGAGGGCGACGCGAAGAATCGCGAGGCGCAGCGCACGATCGATGCGGCGATTCGCTTTCCGCTACTCTCTATCTTCAAGGCATCTATTGTTTGGATGTTGATCGCGACCGTTTTTGGCCTGATTGCATCGATAAAATTGCATACGCCTGGATTTATCGAGGAGTGCCAGTACATGACTTACGGAAAGGTCGAACCGATCTTTTGGAATACGCTCATTTACGGATGGCTTTTCAATGCAGGTCTCGGTTGTGCGGTTTTTCTGCTGGCAAGAATTGGAGGAACGCCATTGAAGCAAGGGGTTTTTCTAACGATTACGACAGTGATTTGGAATTTGGCGGTCGTTATTGGAGTGGTCGGTATTATACTGGGCGATCAATTGCCTTACAAGTGGCTTGAGTTTCCGTCTTACACGGCTCCAATCTTATTCATTTCCTTTTTGGGAATTGGTCTGTGGTGTGCAATGGCTTTTCGGGCCCGCGTTCAGCGTACGACTTACGCTTCCCAATGGTGGATTTTAACGGCTCTTTTTTCATTCGCTTGGATTTACAGCGCGGCGCAGATCATGTTGGTGTGCTCGCCGGCTCAAGGAGCGTTTCAGACATTGGTTAGCGCGTGGTATGCCGAGAATGTGTTCGGTCTATTGATTGCTCCCCTGGCGTTCGCGACCATTTATTATTTAATTCCAAAGACATTGGGTATCGCGGTTGTGGGTTACCGATACACGGGTATAGCGTTTTGGAGCTGGATTCTTTTCGCAAGCGTAGCAGGTACAGCTAAAATGGTTAACGGCCCCATTCCTGTTTGGGTCGCTTCGGTCGGAGTGATCGCAACGTTCGGGCTACTACTTCCGACGACGACGTTCTCGATTCAATTTTTAGGAAGTTTGTTGAGTCGATTCAGCAAGATCTGGGATACGGCATCGGCACGTTTCTTAATCGCTGGAGTGCTTTCGTTTATTGTGACTATGTTGTTCAAGAGTTTCGGCGCGTTGCGCGGTTCTCAGGAAGTCGTGCAGTTCTCGATTTTCGAATCGGGTGTAAACCAACTCGCATTGTTCGGTTTCGCAGGAATGGTTTTTACCGGAGCGAGTTACTTTATTTTGCCACGATTGCTTAATAAGGAATTCCCTTCTCCGACTTTGGTCGATTTGCAATTCTGGGCACATGGCATGGGTTTGGTTCTTCTATGCATTGGATCGATATCTGGCGGCATTCAGCAAGGAGAGTTGATCAACGGCAGCACTGCGGATATGCTTGCAGTTGTGAATACGATGCGGAGCAGCTATTTCCTAGCGTCCACGGGACTATCGTTCATTTTGGTAGGAGCGATTGCCTATAATGTAACCTTTTTCTGGATGCTCCTTTCAGCGCGTTCCAAAAAAGAAGCGTCAACTAGCCTTATAGAAGAGGCTCCAGAGTTGGAGTACACTGCTTCATGAATCGCGGACCATTCATTTTTCTAGGCGTCTTTACCATTCTGTCCTTAACGTGGGCTTTGGTAATCAATAAACCGATTCAAGAAACCGGTCATTTGTCTCCGATATTCGATGCGGAACAAGGCGGACGACTGCCAATCGGAATTAAGGGCGGTGCCGCGCAGGGTAAACTTGTATATCAAGAATTTGGATGCATCGCTTGCCATACGCAGCAAGTGCGCGTTGCAGCGGGTTTCGATCTGGAACGTGGCTGGGGAGAGCGCCAGTCGGTTGCTCGTGATTACCTCGATGAAACGCCAGTTCTTATCGGGAATTCGCGATTGGGACCGGATCTTTCGAATGTCGGCAAACGGCAGACCGATGCGAGTTGGCACATGCTTCATTTTTATAACCCGGATATCACTTCGAAAGGTTCTAATATGCCGGCGATGCCGTTTCTTTTCGAAACGAGAGAAATCGTGGGCGAGGCGACGAGTCGTGCTTTGAAGTTGCCTGCTGAATATGCTGTGGCGGATGGATACGAGGTTATCCCATCGCGCAAAGCGGAAGCCTTGGTTGCGTACATGAAGAGTCTGAAAGTGACTTATGATCTGAAAGAAGCACCAAAGTCCAACGACGTAATGTCCGAGGAATTGAGCGTAGCGTTGGAGAATGCGAAGTAATGAGTGACGAATTACAAAATCACACTATTTCGGGAGTAGACGAAGGCCTCGCTAGTGACGAGAGCATCCTCAAGACGCACACGCGTATTCGTCGCGAACCGTTTTTCGTGGCATCACCGGTACTGTTTACTACTGCGTTTGCATTGATCATCGTATTCATTTTCGGCTGGTTTTACCAACGCCGTTACATGGGTGAGCAAAACCCTCAGATGTATCTTCACGAGCGTACGGATATTGCTTTGTATAATGATTGGCTCGAACGCCCTAGAGGGCCGATCGTTTATGACTATTACGCGATCGGAGAGAAGCTTTACACTACGATGGCTTGTGTTGGTTGTCATCAAGCGAATGGGGAAGGCCTTCCTGGACAGTTTCCACCGCTCGCCGGTTCGGAATACGTGAAGATCGAAGATTCGACTTTAACTACGAAGGTTCTCTTATCGGGTCTCGTTGGACCGGTTACTGTAAAGGGCTCCGAGTACAATGGCAACATGGCTGCTTATGGTGGTCTCAAGGATCAGGAAATAGCAGGCTTAGTTACCTTCATTCGCAAGAATTGGGGTAATGAAAGTAGCGAAGTGACCAAGGATGACGTTGCCGGAGTGCGTGGCGAAATTGGCAGCCGCGATCCATGGACTGCTGAAGAATTAAATTCCTATTTCCAATAGGTTGATGAGCCGCTGTATAGGCGGCTTTTATTAAGTCTTTGAGAGTTCGGTTGATCGGTTCACTGCTGCTTCGATCGCGGTGTCGATGATTCCAGACCAATCGCTGTCAGCGAGGCTGGTTAACAAGGCATGAGTCACTCCATTTGGAGAGACAACTTCATCGACCAATTGCGATGGAGCTTGGTTGCTTCGCTGCATCAGTTGCAAGGAGCCCAAGCCGGTTTCAATCGCTAGGGTGGCAGCGAGGTCGTGCTCTAGGCCGCGTTTTTCGGCGGCTTGCGCAATGTGGTCAATGAATTGAAAAAAAACTGCTGGGCCGCAGCCGCTGACAGCGGTAACGATGTGCATTTGAGATTCTTGTACTTCGTAGCAAGTGCCCAAGGCTTTGAGAAGGTTTTCTACAAATTGACGGTCTTCGTCGCTCGGCGGCTGTTGGAAACAAAAAGCACTGACGCCTTTGCTAATGCGGGAGGGAGTGTTGGGCATGACGCGAACGATATTTCGTGCGTGAGGAAATGCGGCTTGGAGCGATTCGAGGGTGCACCCAGCTAGGACGGATATGACGAGATTGTTTTGGGCGACCGCGCTTTCTTCGCTCGTGATCGTATCCAAATGCTGGGGTTTGAATGCCAGCACAATCGTTTGCGAGCGTTTGATCAAATCGATTCTCGAAGAAGCGAGACCGATGCCGGTTTCTTGGGAAAGCGATTGAGCGGTCGCACCGGTGCCTGAAGCACAGAGTAGCTCGTCGGAGCCTAGAACGCGTTTATCAAGTAGCCCGATTACAATAGCTCTGGCAAGATTACCTGCTCCGATAAATCCGGTGATCATGTATGGAGATTCGTTTCTTTGGTTAGAGGATGGTCGAACGTGACGATAGCTCCTCGGTGAGCGCCGGGGCGAATCATCACTTCGCCGCCGAGCGTGCGAATCGCGTGTCGGGCAATGGTGAGTCCCATGCCGACGCCAACTGTGTTCTTCGTACTGACGAATGGTTCGAATATGTTGTCTTCGATTTCAGGATCAATTCCGGAGCCTTGGTCTTCGATTATAAATTCCAAAGCCGAGCCGTCCTCGAGCGTTCTCGATCGGAGATAAATGGGACGTGATTGCACGTCGGGATCGTAACTTTCCCAAGCGTTGATGAGCAGTTTGGAGAGGGCGTCTTCAACGGCTTCGATATTCGTCCGAATTGTTTTCTCTTTGATGTCGTTGAGAATCGTGACGGTGAACTTCTCGCCGATTTCCTCTTGAGCCCGGTGTACACTTCCCGTGATCAGGCGATCGACTGACATGCTGTGCAGGGCGAGTCGAGTGGTGAATGCGACGGTGCTTAGCTGTTTGATGATGCCGACGATTCGGTTGCTTGCGTTTTCGACGCGGGCTATGTTTTTCAAAACCTTTTCGGGATCGCCGCTATTTGCCTTGGCTAGCTCCATGTAACCCATGACGACACCGAGCATATTATTTAAATTGTGGGCGATGCCTTGAGTCAGCGCTCCAACTGCAGCAGTGCGCCGGGATTCTCCAAGGCGACGAGTCAGCTCGACGTTTTCTTGATTGATTGCGAGGTAGTTCAATTGCGTGCGAACGCGAGCCGTAGTTTCTTCAAGGTCGATCGGCTTGGTTATATAATCCACTGCACCGGCTTGGAGGCCTTCGAGTTTACCTGCTTTGGAATTTTGGGCGGTTACGAAGATGACAGGTATTCCTTTGGTTCGATCATTTTCGCGGAGTTTGTGGCAAACCTCCAAACCGTCCATTCCTGGCATCATTACGTCGAGTAGAATAAGGTCGGGTTCTTCGGTTCTGGCGATATCTAAGCAAGTCTGTCCATTGTCCGCCGTAAGCACTTTCATACCGTCCCATTCGAGTTTTCGTTTGAGGAGTTGGATGTTTACCGGTTCATCGTCGACTACTAGAATAGTTCGATTGGGATTGGGTGATTTGGTCATTTTTCCTTTGAAAGGGGATGGGACGATGGGTGAGAAAAGGCTTATTTCTGGTTTTGCAGCTCGTAGGCTTTGACCGTATTTTTCATGAGCATTGCGACGGTCATGGGTCCAACGCCTCCAGGAACCGGAGTGATTCGAGATGCGATGGGTTCGGCTTCGGCAAAATTGACGTCACCGACTAGTTTGTATCCTTTTTTCTTGGATGCATCTCCGACGCGATTGATCCCGACGTCGATCACGATGGCACCGTCTTTGATCATGTCGCCGGTTACCATCTCAGGTCTTCCGATCGCGGCGACGAGTATGTCTGCTTGCCGGGTGATTTCCTTTAGGTTGCGCGTGCGTGAGTGGCAAACTGTGACGGTAGCATTTGCTTGCGGCCCGTTTTGCATGGCGAGCAAAGCAAAGGTTTTTCCGACGATGAGGCTTCGACCGATGACGACGACGTGCTTGCCTTCAAGGCTGATACCCTCGCGTTGGCAAATTTCAATGATGCCCGCTGGCGTACAGGAAACAAAACCATTGGCATCTTCCTGGACGACGCGCCCTGCGTTGACGACGTGGAATCCGTCGACGTCTTTTGTCGGATCAATGCGGTTGAATGCCGATTGTTCGTCTAAGTGCGAAGGAAGGGGGGACTGGACTAGGATACCGTTGACCGAAGGGTCCGCATTGAGTGCGTCGATTTTAGCATTCAGCGTTTCTTGCGAAATCGAATTTTCGAAAGCGCATAAGATAGGAGTGATTCCAATTTTCTCGGCGGTCCTGTTTTTTCCTCGTACATAGGAAACCGATGCAGGGTCTTCGCCGACGCGAACGAACGCGATGCATGGTTTGGGGCCTTGGATGGAGGCTGTACTAACGGTGAGCTCATCAACGATGTCGCTCGCGATCTTTTTGCCGTCGATTGCTTTCATTGCGGACTCTAGCTATGGCTAAAATGGTCTCATTGAAAACCCTAATGTTTCTTTTTTAAGCTTTGTATGTTTAGGATGAGGTCGCCCTCGTCAGAACCTGACATCAACTTTCCGGAAGCGATCGTTTTGGCGTTAATGTAGTCGGCGAAAATGATGTATTCGGGCAAACTGCTTGGATCAACGAAAGCAATCGTCTTGTTGTCGGTGTTGATGAGTTTGAAACGATAGCCGGTTCGTGCGGATTCGAACGAAGTAGTCGAAACGAGAATTCCTTCGAACGTCTTGATTGCCTCGTTGGCACTGGGAAGTTCTGCTGGTAGGGTCGCAGTTAGCAATGCTGGCGGAGGAGCCGCATCATCTTCGATGTATCCAAGAACGATGGTCTCTAAATTGATGTGACAGTAGCGCGGGTCGATTGTGATAATCTCGGCTTTGTCCTCATCCGTTGCGATAGCGAGCACGGGGGCGTTTTTGGAAGGTCCTAGCAAGTAATGCGAACCAGGAGCGGGCAGGTTGTTTTTGCCAAGGTCGTAGCTATCCAAATACACGAGAAACTCTCCCCTATAATAGATCGGTTGCCAATTGGAGACGGGTTTCCGGTCCTTGGGCCACTCCGCGTTTACGGAGAGCGAGCGCGAATCCAATTTGCCGATGAGGGTGGATTTGGCGTTTGGCTCCAGGTGGACGTTGATCGATTCTTGAGCGCTTGCCGCTTGGGAGAATCCGGCTAGCGCGAGAAGAGCGAAGGATTGAAGCAATCGTGAAGATTTCATAGGGTTTCGTCGGTCTTGAATAGTTTTTGAATATCGGGTTTCTGCAAAATTGTGCCTGCGCCTTTGGGCATGCCCTTTATACTAAACTTGCCGATTTGGTAGCGCTTGAGGCGTTGGACATCGTAGCCTAGGACCATGAAAAGATTTCGGATTTCGCGCTTTTTACCGTGATGCATCCATACGTCGATCTCTTTTGATGCGTCGTGCGTTTGGTTGCCGAGCAGTGCGGCTTTCTCGATCTTCATTCGCTCGCCTTCGTAGACAACGCCCTTGATGAGCTTGCTGAATTTGTTTTTCGGGTAGGGTTGTTTGAGCGAGACTTGGTAGCGTTTGACGACTAAGTTGGAGGGGTGCATGAGCTGATTTGCCAGCTCGCCGTCATTGGTTAGAATGACGAGTCCTTCGCTGTCTTTGTCGAGGCGCCCTGCGCAGAAAAGGCGAAGCGATGCATAGTCTTTGGGGATCAAATCAAAAACGGTTCGATCGTTGTGCGGATCGTCGTTACTGCAGATATAGCCTTTGGGTTTGTTGAGGGCGAAGACTATCTGGCCTTTCTTACGGTTTCGGATTCTTTGGCCTTCGTAAACGACTTCATCGGCTTTCGGGTTAATTTTATCGCCGATTTGAGCGATCTTGCCGTTGACGGAAACCTCTCCATTGCGGATGAATGTCTCAGCCGTTCGTCGCGAGCATACGCCCATGTCAGCTAGGAACTTTTGGAGACGCAGTAGATTGTCGGATGGTGCCATTTGGAAAAAAAAGGACTGATCCTGTTAGTGTAGCGTCAGTAGGCAATTTCTTTATGATAGGAAATATTGCGAATACGACGGAGTGAAGTGGGCCAGCGAATGACGATAAAGAGCGAGAGCTTGGCTCAGGGCAAGTGCAAGACTGGCAGGAATACGAAATTCGCTAAAAACTAGCATTGCCTAAGCAGATGAGGGTGGATTGAACTGTTCATTCGTTATCCGAATAACCTGAAATCAGAGTTGTGCGGGGAAAGGATTCATAAATCACATAGCAATGAGTTTAACGTTTGATAATAAAGTCGCTTTGGTCACCGGCGCAGGCCGTGGAATCGGTCGCGCAATCGCTGAAGTATTGGGGAAAGCTGGGGTCACTGTAATTTGCGTTTCGTATTCGGAATCGTCCTGCGGATCGGCTGCCGATGCTATTAATGCTACGGGAGGCAAGGCGGTCGCGAAAGCGGTGGACGTCGCTGATCCGGCAGCAGTGGCAGCAGCGAGCGAAGAATTGTTGAATGAATACGGCAATATTGATATTTTAGTCAATAACGCGGGTATCACTAAGGACAACCTGTTGTTTCGCATGAGCGAAGACGATTGGACGAGCGTGATCGATACGAATCTCAATAGCTGCTTCTATTGGGTGAAAGGCTTGGCTCGTCCAATGACCCGCAAGCGTTGGGGACGCGTAATCAATATCACTTCGATCTCC
>Ga0315322_10002974_pt1 | contig 13137 bp, 10 predicted proteins | sample M110021515metaG_FD_203461 | JGI IMG/M metagenome (GOLD analysis project Ga0315322, IMG submission 203461) | Ammonia-oxidizing marine archaeal communities from Monterey Bay, California, United States - M1 100m 21515 | ecosystem: Environmental > Aquatic > Marine > Intertidal zone | place: USA... | reverse complement strand
GAAGTGATTCCTATGGCGCGTAGCTATGTAGCTCGTAAGCTGGTGGGGTTGGGTGGTGAGCCCGTATGGCGTCAGGATTTCATTACCGACAACGGCAACTTAATTTTAGACGTTTATGGTATGGATATTATTGACCCTAAAGGCCTAGAACAACAAATCAATCAAATCACTGGGGTGGTAACTAACGGTTTGTTTGCTCAACGCCCCGCCGACCTATTGTTACTAGGCACTAGCGCAGGCGTTAAGAGCCTTAGCGCTTAAAACAGTACTCGACAACTAATGGTACCGTTAACCTGCTTCAACTTCGACAGTGCCAGTTCTGAACAGTTGGCATCAACATCGATTACTACGTAGCCGACTTTCTCATTGGTATTGAGGTACTGGCCAGAAATATTGATACTGTTTTCTGAAAATACATTGTTAATCTGCGACAAAACACCCGGTATGTTGGTATGGATATGCAACAACCGATGGGCATTTTCGTGGTTGGGCAACGACACTTCAGGGAAGTTAACCGCCGAAAGACTAGTGCCGTTATCACAATAACGGATTAATTTGTCGGCCACTTCAACACCGATATTAGCTTGCGCCTCTACGGTGGAGCCGCCAATGTGCGGGGTGAGTAAAACATTATCGATGCCGCGTAATGGCGAAATGAATTCGTCATTATTTGAGCGCGGTTCAACCGGGAATACATCAATAGCTGCGCCCAGCAACTTGCCGTTACCCAAACAGCTCGCCAAGGCATCAATATCGACCACCGTACCTCGAGAGGCATTGATTAGAATCGAACTTTCTTTCATTTGTGCAAATTGTTTTGGCCCCATTAAACAATGGGTAGCTGGTGTTTCTGGCACATGTAGCGTGACCACATCGGCTTGACCCAACAACTCAGCCAAACTGGCACATGGCCTTGCGTTGCCCATGCTCAGCTTAGTAATTTGGTCGTAGTAGATGACTTCCATACCCATGGCTTCTGCCATGATACCCAGCTGAGAGCCAATGGAACCATAACCGATTACACCGAGCTTTTTACCTCTCACCTCGTAGGATTGATGGGCCGACTTAAGCCATTGACCGCGATGAGCCTTGGCATTTTTTTCGGGGATACCACGCAACAACAATACCGCTTGAGCAATCACCAGCTCAGCCACACTACGGGTGTTGCTGTAAGGTGCGTTAAACACTGGAATCCCTAGTTCTAGGGCAGCGCCTAGATCCACCTGGTTGGTGCCAATACAAAAACAGCCTACCGCCATCAGTTTAGGCGCTTGCTCTAGCACCTCACGGGTAAGCTGCGTGCGAGAGCGAATGCCTACAAAATGAGCATCTGCCAGCACTGCCACCAACTCATCTTGAGGTAAGGCTGTGGTGTAGAAGTGAATATTATCAAAACCATCGGCATGTAACGCGGCTACCGCAGTTTGATGGACGCCTTCTAACAAGACAATTTTAATCTTTTTCTTAACGAGGGAGATGCGCTGCGTTTGGGTCAATTTAGAGCCTTTATGAGTGAGATTAAAGAACAAATCAATAAATCTAAAGGCGACTATTATATAGCTATTAACGACATTAAAATAGCGCGCCAGGCATAAAAAAGCCCCTTCTTATGACTAAGCAGGGGCTTTTTTTAACACCGCGTATGGACTGCTATTGGCCTTACGCCTTGGCAGAGACGGGCGTCCTTATTAGGCTTCCATGTCTTTCATAGACAACTTGATACGGCCACGGGCATCAACGTCTAAAACCTTAACCTTAACCACCTGACCTTCTTCTAGGTAATCAGTTACTTTCTCAACGCGCTCGCTAGAGATCTGTGAGATATGTAACAAACCATCTTTGCCAGGCAAGATGTTAATGAAAGCACCAAAATCGACGATACGCTCAACCTTACCTTCGTAGATAGCACCTACTTCAGCTTCGGCAGTGATTTCTAGAATCTTAGCTTCGGCTAATTCTGCAGCGGCTTTGTCGTCTGCATATACGCGTACAGTACCGTCATCTTCGATGTCGATAGACGCGCCAGTTTCTTCACACAAACCACGAATGGTTGCGCCGCCTTTACCAATCACATCACGGATCTTATCTTGGTCGATCTTGATGGTCTTCATGGTTGGGGCGTTGTCGTTCAACTCAGTACGCGGAGTAGCGATGACCTTGTTCATTTCGTCAAGAATGTGAATACGCGCTTCGTGCGCTTGCTCTAGCGCAATCTCCATAATCTCTTCGGTAATGCCTTGGATTTTGATGTCCATTTGTAGGGCAGTAATACCCGCAGCAGAACCCGCAACCTTAAAGTCCATGTCGCCCAAGTGATCTTCGTCACCTAAGATGTCGGTCAAGATAGCAAAACCTTCGTCTTCCTTGATCAGGCCCATAGCGATACCGGCAACAGGCGCCTTAAGTGGTACACCAGCGTCCATCAATGCTAAGGAAGCACCACATACAGAAGCCATAGAGCTAGAACCGTTAGATTCTGTAATTTCTGATACGACACGGATGGTGTATGGAAATTCTTCTTGGCTTGGCAACATGGCTTGAATACCACGACGAGCCAAACGACCATGACCAATTTCACGACGGCCTGGGCCCATGAAACGGCCAGTTTCGCCTACAGAGTAGCTAGGGAAGTTGTAGTGCAACATGAAAGGATCTTTACGTGAACCTTCAAGGGCGTCGATGATCTGTTGATCACGGCTAGTGCCTAATGTAGCCACAACAATTGACTGAGTTTCACCACGAGTGAACAAAGAAGAACCGTGAGCCTTAGCCAAAGTACCAATTTCTACATTGATACCACGAACAGTTTTAGTATCACGACCGTCGATACGCGGCTCGCCTGCCACTACGCGTGAACGCACAGTATGCTTTTCTAGCTTGCTCACCATACCTAACACGTCTGACTTAGAAGGCGCATCGGTTGCGTCGGTGCACAATGCAGCAACGGCCTGTGCTTTAACTTCACCTAAACGTGCTTGACGGTCTAACTTGTCGCTAATTTGGTAAGCGTCGCCAACAGCAGTGCCCACTTCAGCAGTAACAGCAGCCTTAAGGGCAGTGTCTTCTTCAACGGCAACCAAATCCCAAGTAGGCTTGGCTGCTTCTGCAGCAAATTCGCTAATGGCGTTAACCACGGCTTGCATTTCGTCATGGGCAAAAAGAACAGCACCCAACATAACGTCTTCGCTCAGCTCTTTAGCTTCTGATTCAACCATCAATACGGCATCAGCAGTACCGGCAACAACCATGTCTAGGTCGGAAGTCTCTTGCGCTTCAAAACTAGGGTTAAGGGTATAACCAGCTTCGTCTGTGTAAGCAACACGAGCTGCGCCAATTGGGCCAGCAAAAGGAATGCCAGAGATAGCCAGGGCAGCAGAAGTACCAATCAAAGCCGCGATATCTGGATCGTTAGCTTTATCAGCAGAAACAACCGTACAAATAACCTGTACTTCGTTCATGAAACCCTTAGGGAACAATGGACGAATTGGACGATCGATTAAACGGCTAGTTAGGGTTTCTTTTTCAGAAGGGCGCGCTTCACGCTTAAAGAATCCACCAGGAATTTTGCCCACCGCGTAAGTCTTTTCTTGGTAGTGTACAGAAAGCGGAAAAAAACCTTGATCAGGCTTAGCTGTTTTAGCACCTACAACAGCAACCAATACTTGGATTGCGTCGTCGATAGTGACTAATACGGCACCAGAAGCTTGACGTGCAATACGGCCAGTTTCTAGGGTTACGGTTTGTTCACCGTACTGAAATTTTTTGGTAATGATAGACATATGTATCTCCATAATTGAATGAACTGCAATCAATCGAGCGATCTAATCCACCAGTACACTTATTAACTCGGCATAGGCTCAACACTACCTAAACCACCAAGCCAATAAGAGTACGGGCCGACCCTCTCTTATTGCTTACAGGAAAAACAATAAAGGCCAAGTAATCAAAGATTACCCAGCCTCTATATAGTATCGCTAATTAGCAGCGATTAACGACGTAGGCCTAAACGTCCGATCAAAGTTGCATAACGTGATGCATCTTTACGGTTTAAGTAGTCCAATAATTTACGACGCTGGTTAACCATACGGATCAAACCACGACGAGAGTGGTGATCATGGTTATGCTCTTTGAAGTGACCTTGTAGTGCCAAAATGTTCGCAGTTAACAATGCAACTTGAACTTCTGGTGAACCGGTGTCGCCTTCGGCAGTTTGGTAATCAGCTACGATAGCAGCTTTTTCAACGGCAGATAGAGCCATGGTAATTCTCCAATAATTAATATGCCCTCTAGCCTGGCAATTAAGGCCGCTAGGGGATCGTTAGTGTTCACACCGTGCATATTTACAGCGGAACGTAAATGAAGGTCTAAGTGCTCATTAAGCGTTTAGCTTTTAAGCGACCTCCTGCTTGCACTTCTACTAAGCCAATAAAGGCATCAGCGTCGGTAGCAGTTGAGCCATAGGCTCGTACCACATCCAATTCAGCGAAGTCAGTGGCATGGTCTACGACCTTACCCTGCTGCAACGCCTCTATTTGGTGGGCGGCTAATTGTACAGCATTTAATGTTAAAACGGCAGTATCTGCTGGCATTAATAGCTTATCTAAGATTTCAAACGCAGGCGTAATATCTGGCCATTGACCCTCTTCCACCACTTGGTCCTTGGTCGCATCGTCGATCATAGCCTGCAACTGTTCTAACGTCACCATTTGGTCGGCCACAAAAGGCCCCGCTTGCAGCCGCCTTAGTTGCGCGACATGAGCACCGCAGTCTAGCGCCAGGCCTAGATCTTCGACAATACTGCGAATATAAGTGCCTTTAGTGCAGGTGATATCCATACGCACTTGGCTATCGTCAAAGCTCATAAGCTCAAGATTGTGAATAGTCACTTGGCGTGGTTTTACTGCAACGGTTTTGCCCGCCCGAGCCAATTTATACAACGGCTGGCCTTGGCGCTTAAGGGCCGAAAACATGGAGGGTACTTGGCTAATCAAACCACGAAATTGCGGTAACTGCGCTTCGACGTCGGCCAATGTCACATGATCACAGGCTTTGGTTTCCACAACCTTGCCGTCGGCGTCGCTAGAATCGGTGCGCACACCTAGCTGACCTGTGGTTTGGTAACGCTTGTCTGAATCTAATAGAAACTGGCTAAACTTAGTCGCTTCGCCTAAACAGATGGGTAGCAAGCCCGTTGCAAGGGGGTCCAACGCACCTGTGTGGCCCGCTTTACGAGCTCCAAACATACGTTTTACCCGCTGCAAGGCATGATTTGAACTCATGCCTGTGGGCTTATCTAAAATCAGAATGCCGCTAACTGCACGGCCTTTGGGTTGCTTTGCCACCTAAATTTACTCGGTGCCGTAGTCAACATCAGACTCAAGCTCTGAGTCTGACGCCCGCGCTTCGTCGATCAAGTTACTCAGGTAATTACCACGCGACAAACTATCGTCAAAGTGAAAACGCAAGGTGGGGACGATACGCAATTTCATGCGTTGACCCAACTTACTGCGCAAAAACCCTGAGGCATTATTAAGCACCTTCACCGACTCACGAATCTCTTCTTGGTTTTCACCACCATTAAAAATGGTAACAAACACCTTAGCATGAGAAAGGTCACGGGATACTTCGACAGCACTCACAGTAGCCATACCAACACGAGGGTCTTTCACCTCACGTTGGATTAGGGCCGCTAGCTCACGCTGTATTTGGTCTGCCACACGCTGGGTGCGGCTATATTCTTGTGCCATAGTCTGCTGCGCCCTTACAAGCTACGCTCAACTTCAACCGTGTCGAAGACTTCAATTTGGTCGCCAACACGCACGTCGTTGTAGCTCTTCACACCGATACCACACTCCATACCGTTACGCACTTCTGCCACAGCGTCTTTGTGACGACGTAAGGATTCTAGCTCACCCTCGTAGATCACTACGTTGTCACGCAATACGCGGATCGGCTTGCTACGGAACATGGTACCTTCGGTCACCATACAGCCAGCAATTTGACCCAACTTAGGCGAACGGAAGACTTCGCGAACTTCGGCAATACCGACAATGGATTCGCGCAACTCAGGCGACAACATACCGGAAAGAGCGGCTTTAACATCGTTAATGATGTCGTAGATTACGCTGTAGTAACGTAAATCTATGCCTTCTTTTTCGATCAAGGCCTTAGCCGGTGTATCGGCACGCACATTAAAACCAAAAATCACAGCGTTAGACGCCACGGCCAGGTTAACGTCAGACTCGGCAATACCGCCTACGCCACTAGACACTACCTGCACCTTAACTTCGTCGGTACCGATATCCATAAGCGAGCTGGTTAGGGCTTCTAAGGATCCACGTACGTCGGTCTTAAGTACCACGTTCAATACTGAAGCTTGGTTCTTGCCCATGTTTTCGAACATGGCATCTAGCTTAGAGGCTTGCTGGCGAGCTAGTTTCACGTCGCGGTACTTTCCTTGACGGAACAATGCTACTTCGCGAGCTTTCTTTTCGTCGGCCACTACGGCGAAATCTTCACCTGAGTCAGGCGTGCCGCCTAAACCTAAAATCTCTACAGGGATAGATGGGCCAGCGCTGGTAATTGGCTTGCCATTTTCGTCTAGCATGGCGCGTACGCGGCCAAATTGCTGACCTGCCAACACAATGTCACCTTTCTTCAAGGTGCCATTTTGCACCAAAATAGTCGCTACAGAACCACGCCCCTTATCAAGACGAGCCTCAACAACCACACCTTTAGCTGGCGCTTCTGGTACTGCAGTCAGCTCTAATACTTCCGCTTCTAGCAATACAGCATCAACCAAGGCATCGATACCTTCACCGGTCTTAGCTGACACGGGTAGGAACTGAGTCACACCACCCCAATCTTCTGGCACAACGTCACGGCTAGACAATTCTGTCTTCACACGATCCGGATCTGCACCCTCTTTGTCCATTTTATTGACTGCAACGATCAAAGGTACGCCAGCGGCTTTCGCATGCTGTACGGCTTCTTCGGTCTGCGGCATTACGCCATCGTCTGCAGCCACTACCAAAATAACAATGTCTGTGGCCTTCGCACCACGGGCACGCATGGCGGTAAAGGCGGCGTGTCCTGGAGTATCTAAAAAGGTCACCATGCCTTTGTCGGTTTCTACGTGGTAAGCACCAATGTGCTGGGTAATACCACCCGACTCGCCAGACGCAACCTTGGTTGAACGAATGCTATCTAGCAGCGATGTTTTACCATGGTCTACGTGGCCCATTACTGTTACCACTGGAGCGCGAACGATTTCGGTGCCTTCGTAGTTGATGCTCTCTACGACTTCGGTCTCAATCGCATCATCCATGACCAACTTCACAGTATGACCCATTTCTTCAACCACGATGGTGGCAGTGTCTTGGTCAATCACTTGGTTGATGGTGGCCATTGCGCCCATGTTGAACATGACCTTAATGACCTCAGCTGCCTTCACTTTCATACGCGAAGCTAGATCTGCAACAGTAATCGATTCCGGTACGTTAACTTCCTGAATCACCTTTTCTGTGGGTACTGCAAAAGCGTGTTCGCCATTACCAGTACGCTTAGGTGCGGCCAACTTACCTTTGTTACGTGAGCTTTTACCACGGCTGCGATCATCACGACCACCCGCAGTACGGCCTTTGCCTTTACCTTTGCCAGCCGGTGCACCACCACGGGGCTTGTCTGGAGAGGTAAATGTTTTTTGGTGTGCCGGTTTCTTCTTGGCATCTTCTGCAGCTTTTTGACGGGCCACTTCAGCATTTGCTGCAGCCTTATCTGCAGCGGCGTTAGCGGCGGCCTTGGCTTTAGCTTGATCATCTGCGGCGCCTTTCGCCGCAGTATCAGCCGCGGCGTTAGCTGCTGTTGCAGCTGCAGCAGCTTCTGCTGCTGCCTTAGCATCCGCAGCAGCTTGTGCTTGCGCTGCAGCTTGGGCGGCGGCTAATTGTGCTTTTTCAGCTTCAATCACAGCGGCCTGATCGGTTTCTTCTGTCTTAACGTAGGTACGCTTTTTGCGCACTTCTACATTAACTGTGCGCTTGCCAGCCGTGCCCGCAACTTTGAGGGTGCTGGTGGTCTTACGACGCAAGGTAATCTTTTTAGGGCCGTCGACGTTGTCGCCTTCGCCACCGTGAGACTTTTGCAAGTGTGATAAAAGCGTTTTACGCTCATCATCCGACACGGCATCCGTCGCTGCACGACGAGTAAGGCCTGCTTCTTCCATCTGGCTCAACAATCGCTCAGCGGGAACACCTACCGTTGCGGCTAGGGTGTTGACAGTTTGGTCTGTCATAATAATATTCTCCTATCGGTCAAGCGGTGGTTTAAGCAAACCAAGGGGCGCGGGCCGTCATAATTAGTTCTGCGGCTTTCTCGTCGCTCAAGTCTTCAATGTCTGAAATTTCATCTACCGCTTGCTCAGCCAAATCTTCCATGGTGATAATGCCACGACTAGCGAAAACAAATGCAAGATGCTTATCCATGCCTTCCATTTCTAACAAATCTTGTGCTGGCTCTGCGTTGTCTAGCTGCTCTTCTGCTGCTAGCGCTTGATTCAATAGCTTATCTTTGGCACGGGTACGAAGCTCTTCAACAATATCTTCGTCCAAGCCATCGATGGCTAACATTTCATCAAGCGGTACGTAGGCGATTTCTTCAAGGCTTACAAAGCCTTCTTCTACCAACATCTCAGCAAATTCTTCGTCGATGTCTAGGGCGTCAACAAAGACCTGCACCACGCCGCCTACTTCGTCTTCTTGCTTGGATGCCGCATCTTCTTCTGACATAACATTGATGGTCCAACCAGTCAGCTCAGAGGCAAGGCGTACGTTTTGGCCATTACGACCAATAGCCATAGCTAAGTTTTCATCGCTTACAGCAACATCCATTGCGTGACGGTCTTCGTCAACAACAATAGAACTTACTTCGGCTGGTGCCATGGCGTTAATAACTAATTGAGCTGGGTTATCGTCCCACAACACAATGTCTACGCGCTCATTGTTTAACTCACCAGTAACGGCTTGCACACGTGAGCCACGCATACCTACACAAGCGCCCACTGGATCGATACGGCCATCGTTAGTTTTCACAGCAATTTTAGCACGTGAGCCTGGATCGCGAGCGGCGGCACGAATTTCGATCACTTCTTCAGAGATTTCTGGCACCTCAATCTTAAACAACTCTACCAACATTTTAGGATTAGTACGGCTTAAAAACAGTTGCGGCCCGCGGCTTTCGGTGCGAACTTCATCTAGCAAAGCCCGTACTCGGTCACCCATACGGAAGGTTTCACGACCAATCAGTTGATCGCGCGCCATCAATGCTTCGGCGTTGTTACCCAAATCAACAATCACGTTGTCGCGGGTTACTTTCTTAACACTACCACTAATAATTTCGCCAATGCGATCGCGGTATAGCTCCACCACCTTAGCGCGTTCAGCTTCGCGTACCTTTTGTACGATTACTTGCTTAGCCGTTTGGGCAGCAATACGGCCAAAGGCTTCCGTGGGCACTTCCTCTTCAACCACATCGTCTAGCTGTAGCTCTGGACGCGTTTCTTGTGCATCTTCTAAAATTAATTCTGCAGCAGGGTTGGTGTACACCTCATCGGTTACCACAGTCCAGCAGCGCGTAGTTGTCGCTTCGCCAGTTTTACGGTCAATAGACACACGGATATCACTTTCTTCGTCAATACGCTTGCGTGTGGCAGTGGCCAAGGCTAACTCGATGGCCTCAAAAATAACATCCTTGGGCACGTCCTTCTCATTGGATACGGCTTCGGCCACCAACAAAATATCTTTATTCATTTCAAGCTCTCACTTAATTTGGACTTATAAAACCGGCTTAAAAGCGCGGTACGATATTGGCTTTCTCAATACTATCAAAAGGCAACAGGTATTCTTCATCGTCAATTTGTACAATCACATCATCACTTTCGATGCCCTTTAACAAACCGCTAAAACGGCGACGGCCATCAAACGCCAAGCGCAACTTCAAACTCACCTTCTCGCCCACGCTTGCTTGATATTGCTCTAGACTAAACAACGGCCTATCTAAACCTGGCGATGACACCTCTAAGGTATACTCACCGGTAATCGGGTCTTCAACGTCTAGAACGGCTGCCACTTGACGACTGACGTCGGCACATTGCTCAACACCAATACCTTTGGCATGGTCAATATACACACGCAACGTGGTATGACGACCTTGAGATAAATATTCAATACCCCAAAGATCACAACCACAGGCCGCCACCGCTGGCGCGACTAAAGATTCAATTTGTGCTGCTGCACCTGCCATCTTAATATCCTAAAACGCAAAAAGCCCCAAAAGAGGGGCTTTTTGTTGACTATATGTATTCAGTCTCGTGTGCTAGCTTGCTGCCAAACAACGAACCCCTGAACTACTTCTTTATGACTTCCGCCATAGGGAAATGTTAAAAACACTTCCCTGAAAATTGGTAGCGGGGGCAGGATTTGAACCTACGACCTTCGGGTTATGAGCCCGACGAGCTACCATGCTGCTCCACCCCGCATCAAAGAGCGCACATATTATTCATTTTATCGTTTGCCGTCAAGCATTTATATGACATTAATGCATATAATTTGAACCTATTCACAGACTCAGCGTTTTATCGTAGAGTGCAGCGTATTCAGTCCTGCAATTTTGGCCACCACATGCCCCATACTAACCAGTCACCCAAGCGCCAGCACTTGCTTCAACCCATTCAGTTGCGCCACACTCAGCTTAAAAATCGATGCGTGTTTGGTGCCCACACCACCAATATGAGCAACCTTGGATTACCTGACGCCCAACACCGGGCCTACTATAAAGAACGAGCTCAAGGCGGTGCCGCGATGATTGTGGTGGAGCCAATGCCCGTACACGCCACTGCGGTACTCACGCGGGGCAACTTTCTCAGTAATGATGACGCCGTCATCGCACCTTTCAAGCAGCTCGTTGACGAGTGCAAGGCGTTCGGTACGGTGATGATTCAACAGCTCTATCACGTTGGTCAGCACGGCGACGCCGATCTATCATTTAGCCCTAACTGGTCGCCATCGGGCCAACCTTCCTACCACGACTCCGATGGCAGCCATGCCATGTCTACAGGTCAAATTGAAGAGCTCATCCAAAGCTTTGTCGACAGCGCCATACGCTGCCAGAAAGCAGGCTTTGACGGCATCGAGCTGTTTGCTAACTACCACGCCCTGATCGAACAATTTTGGACTCCATGGTCTAATCATCGCACCGACGAATGGGGTGGCAGCCTAGAAAATCGCCTGCGTTTTGGGAGCCGTATTATGGAGGGTATACGCACAGCCTGTGGCAACGATTTTATCATCGGCCTCGCTATTAGTTACGGTGACGCTCACAGTCCGGACCTAAGCCTAGCGGACAAAATTGCTATTGTGGCACATCACGATCAAGCACGGCACATGGACTACGTTAGTTGCGGCAGTGGTGGTTACTTAGGCTTTGACAAGCTCATGCCTACCTTCGTGTTTGAAGAGAAAGTAGGCCTGCCTTTAACCGCTGCAGTTAAACAGGCCGTAACGCACGCGCTCGTCACCTGCGAGAGCCATGTTCGCACACCAGAAAACGCCGACTACATCATCGCCAGCGAAGAAGTCGACTTAGTTTCCATTGTGCGTGGCCAAATTGCCGATCCACAATTGATTGGCAAAACGCAGGCCCAACGTGAAGACGATATACGCGGCTGCATTTCCTGCAACCAAATGTGCTGGGGGCGGCGCTCGAGAGATTATTGGATTTCCTGCCTAGTGAATCCCAGGGTAGGCCGCGAGCACGATTGGCACATACACGCCAGCAGCACGCCTAAAAAAATCAGCATCATCGGCGCCGGCCCCGCAGGATTAGAGTGCGCCCGAGTATTGGCCGAACGAGGCCACAAGGTGAGCGTTTATGAAGCCACACCCGAGCTTGGTGGGCAATTTAGATTGGCCGGGCTCACGCCACGACGGGGCCAAATTTCGGAATTACTCAGCTGGTACAGGACTCAATTAAACCAGCTAGACGTAACCATCAATTACAACAGCTACATGGACGCTGAAGATGTTTGTGAGTTAGACGCAGATGACATCATTGTTGCCACAGGCTCAATGGCAGATCCCACTGCCAGTCAGCGATGGTTGTGGCGAGACGGAAACCAGTCGCTACCTGGGCTGGACCATAACGTTTACAGTGTGGAAGACGTACTCCGAAAAGAAGCCAAGCTTGGCCAAGCCCTCATCATTCTCGACGAAGGCGGTAACTGGCGCGGCTTAGGCACCGCACTCTATCTAGCTCAGCGAGGCCACCAGCTCACTATTGTTACGCCAGATGCCTACATAGGCAAGGAACTCACCCGCACCTCCGCCGACATAGAGTTGCGCCGCCAACTCAAACAATCGGGCGCGGTATTTATGACTGAGTCGGTGATTAGCAACTGGCAAACCGGCAGCGCCACCATAACCTGTCTTCTAGATCAAAGCCAAACCCAAGTACAGGCCACAGCCATTGTAGTAGCGACCACTAATCGCGCCTTTAATGACTTAGAGCTCGCATTACTAGACCAAGGCAAAACCTACTACACCATTGGCGACTGCGTAGCCCCTCGCCAGGCTAGCCAAGCCATCTACGAAGGGCACAAACTAGGACTTGAGCTTTAAACTCTGTGGAACACAAAAAGCCCAGAAATTGCTGGGCTTTTAAAAGTGCTTGGCTATCACTGCCATTGGGTAAAACCGGCATGGTACTTAATAGCTGTTGTGTGTACGGGTGTTGCGGCTGTTCGAAGATGGCATCGTTATCGCCTTGCTCTAATGCCTCGCCATCTTTCATAACGATAACCCGATCACACATTTGGCGAACCACGGCCAAATCATGACTTACAAACAGCAAGGTTAGATTAAGCTGTTGTTGCAAATCTTTTAGCAAGTTCAGCAATTCAGCCTGTACCGACACATCTAACGCCGAGGTTGGCGCGCTCTCCATTAACAACGTTTTGATTATGCATTTTGTATGCCAACATAACAACCAAATTACTTGGCGCCCGATTGAAGAATTTGATCACGAAACTGATTTTTACCTATCCATGCCACCCTGGCTAGAGGGTACGTCCACAGAGAAACTCGTTTT
>Ga0315322_10002973_pt1 | contig 13142 bp, 8 predicted proteins | sample M110021515metaG_FD_203461 | JGI IMG/M metagenome (GOLD analysis project Ga0315322, IMG submission 203461) | Ammonia-oxidizing marine archaeal communities from Monterey Bay, California, United States - M1 100m 21515 | ecosystem: Environmental > Aquatic > Marine > Intertidal zone | place: USA... | reverse complement strand
TCACCATTATTAATTTGATCTAATAATTGTGTTAGATCCTGGTTTTCTTCTAATCCAACACTTTCAGGTATTGAATAATCATCATCCTGAACACAGGAAAAGTTAGGTATTGATAAAAAGATAATTACAGTAATTAATTTAAAAAGTTTCATAATGTATAGTTTAAAATCTAAAATATAAGTTTAAAAAATAGTTGGTCCCTCTACCATACCAGTATTTAGGCCCAAAAACACGTTTAGGATTATTAACATCGTCTAATAGTTCATGGTAGTTTGCATTTCTACCTTGTTCAAATCCACCAGTTTTATATTCCTGGTTTAAAATATTATTAATGCTTGCAAAAAATCCAATATAGTAATCTTCAATTTTCCATGATTTACCACCAATAAGATTAACAACCATGTAGTCATCAAATTTTTCTTGCCTTAGTAAATCTCTGGCAATATTTGTATTATAATCTGTAAAAGGAAGTCCGTCTTGAGCTAAATAAAAATTTTGACTCCTTGTAAGTGGACTTATATCTACATAGGTATTTGTGAAGAAGTTTGTTGTTAATCCCATCCACCAATAGTTAGGGTCTCTATATTCAAATCCAACTGAATATGCTCTTTGAGGTCCTCCAGCTAATTTATAATTCTCCAAATTTGAATTACCAATAGGAACAGTATAATTATCAGCTCCTAAATATAGATATGGATTATTGTCATATGTATACTGACCTATTGAAGCAGCTCCTTTCAACTTAACGCTAGAGATGATTTGAGCTTCTATCCCTAATTCAAGTCCAAAATATTTTTTATCTATTCCTTGAAGTATTTCTTGTATAAATTCTCTTGTGTCTTGAAATCCAATTACTCCATCAGCATAATAAAATGATATTTCATTTGCATCTTTTATGGTTGTATAAAACCCTGTCAATCTACCATTAATTACTGAAGATCTAAAAATATAATTTGCATCAAATGCCATTATCTTTTCTTCGCTTATTGGATTATTATTTATTAATCCATTAGCATCGCTTCCAACTACATTATGATTGGCTCTAGAATTAGTAAAAGTATTTCTAATAGATGGTGCTTTTTGAAGATAAGCTGAGTTAAAATCAAAAATGTGTTTTCCTGACAATTTATATGTTATACCTGCTTTTAATCCATATCCTGTAAAGCTTATTTTATCACCCATTCCAAGTGAATTCCCTGTATTTGCTTCATTATCATATAATCCTTCTCTTTGGTATTCCGTGTTAGTATAGCTTCCTGCTACAAAAAAATCTAATTTATCATATTTAAATAACAACTTGCTATAAGCTGTTAATTCATTAGCATGAATAGTATAATTGTACTTAAATGTATCTCCATTTGAAACGACTAGGTTTGGATTTTGCAAGTCATATTGAAGATTATCAAATGAATCTACATTTAAATATCCTGTATGACTGCCAAGCATATCTATAACCTCTGCAAAATTTTCTGAAACTAAATTCCTATAATTTAGCGATGAACTAAAGGAGATATTATCATTAAAATCATTTTTGTATATAGAATTAATTGTTAGCTGTGTATCATCACTTCTGTCCTCATAAAGCACATAAGCAGCATTTACATTGGCAATATTATTTGTAATATTAGCATCATATATTCTATTCCAATTTATTTGACCATTATTAACAAAATTTTCTTGAGCTAAATATGCTCCTGCATAATCAGGTCCGTCATTATCAGCTAAAAAATAACTTGGTAATCCTTGATAATATGCCGGAGATGGATTAGCTCCTCCGCCATAGTCTAAACGACTATTTCCTAATTCTCCAAATTGAAATCCAAGATTGGTTTGCAATGAGGATTTGCTATCAATTGTCCAATAATGATTTAAAATAACAACAGGCTCTACAACTCGTTTTACACGTGAATTTCTTTTTTCCCCATCATGCCATCCCCAATATTCATTATATCTTGTATCCTGTAAATCATATACTTCTTGAGTATTTGGAGATGATTTACCCCTTCTATTAGGCGCATAAATCGCTGCTAGATTAAAACTATGTTTATCATTTAATATTTTTTCAACAGAAACAAACAATGAATTTGAATCATAAAATGATGCATCTTGATATCCTTCATTTCCCCATCTTCTACCCATTGAAATAGAATAAGCCCAGCCCTTATCATCTAGTCCTGATGAATAGGTTGCCATCAATCTATTTGTATAGCTTCTATTAGAGGATGAGTATGTAACTCTTCCTCCTTGAGAATATTCTGATGCTCTTATATTTATATTGCTAGAACCCAAAATTCCTCCAAAATTATATACAGAAGGAGTTATGCCGTTAGATAATTCTTGATTTCTTAAAACATCATTTAATCCTCCCCAATTACTCCACTGTGGCCTCCCGTTATACATCTTGTTCATATTAATTCCATTAATTAAAACATTTGCATTTTCTGAATCTAATCCTCTTACCTTAAAAAATGAAGAGCTAAACTCATAAGCTGCTGTTCTATAAAAAACATCCATTGAAGAGTTTAATAATCCTGAAATATTATCTGAGGCTGAAGTATCATCATTTAATTCATCATCACTTAAAGAAATACTAAATAAATCCTCAATAAAGTTATCTGAATTATCCGTGGCTGTGGAATCAACAGCTATTTCAATAACAAGATCTGATTGAGCATACGAATTAATTGAATAAAGAAAAAAAGAAAGGCAAATAATCAAGTATTTATTCATTATATAAATTTTTATTTATCAGCTATTAATTTTATGCCTAAATTTAATGCTTTATTTAATACTAATTAATTCAAATTATAATTTTTTTAAACATAAAATGAAAAATCACATATTAACCATTCTATTAGTAATTATATCATTGAATATAAATGCTCAAGAAAAAAGAAATTTTAAAATACACACTATTGCATTTTATAATGTTGAAAATCTTTTTGATACTATAAATGATGTAAATAAAAATGACGAAGCAAGCCCAATGATGGAGATAAAATTTAATAGATCTGAAATATATAAAAAGAAGGTAGATAATATGGCTAGTGTTATTGCTGATATTGGGTCTGATTTAACAGGCAAATTGCCATCAATAGTTGGTCTGTGTGAGGTGGAAAATAAAAATGTAATTGAGGACCTATTAAAAAACAAGCATTTACTAAATAAAGATTATGAAATAGTACATTATGACTCACCTGATGAAAGAGGAATTGATGTAGGTCTTATTTATAATAAAAAAGTATTTAAATTAAAGTCTACAAAATCACATGAGTTAATAATATATGACAACAAAACATCAAAAAGAAATTATACAAGAGATCAGCTAGTAGTAAGTGGATTGCTTGATAATGAACTCATCCATCTTATTGTCAATCATTGGCCTTCCAGATCTGGAGGTGAGGAAAGAAGTAGAGCTGGAAGAATTGCAGCAGCAGAACTAAACAAAATGATTATTGATTCCTTGCAAAATGAATATGAAAATGCAAAGATAATTACTATGGGAGATTTTAATGATGATCCACATGATGATAGTATGAAAAAGGTTTTAAATGCTAAAAAAGATATTAAAGATGTAAAAGCAAACGGAATATACAATCCAATGGAATCAATACTTTCTGATCAAGGGATTGGATCAAATGCTTATAGAGATGTATGGCAATTGTTTGATCAAATATTAGTAACTGAACCACTATTAAATAAAAAATATGACAGTTATCAATTTTATAAAGCTGGAGTATTTAATAAGTCATACCTAATTAATAAATCCGGAAGATATAAGGGCTATCCTTTTAGAAGTTTTTCATGGGGAAGTTTTACTGGTGGATATAGTGATCATTTGCCGTCATATATTTATTTAATAAAAGAAATTCATTAATACCAATAAAAAAAGCCCACTTTAATAAGTAGGCTTTTTTTTATATATATGATTAAGATATTAGAACCTGTATCTTAAACCAACATTCCATGTTCTACCCATTCCAAAGTATCCTTGGTTTGCCGTATCAATTCCATCATATAAAACTCCATTTCCATCACCAGCAGCGATGTTAGTTCTTAATTCATTTATATAAACATTATCCATAACATTATTAACGTTTAGTCTAACATTTAATGAATGACCATCTTCACCTACATACATCTTATATGATAATCCCATATCAACTACATGATAGCTAGGGACCTTTAGATTTTCCTTTACAGCTCCTACATCAGCATAAAGATTGTCATAAAATCTTATATCTGAATCCCAAGAGAATCTTTCAGCTAACTTAACATCAATACCTAAACCAGCTGTAAACTGAGCAGCATCACCTACTTTTCCTCCATCTACATCTGATTCAAATGTATCAATAACATTTTGATCTTCATCTACTACCCTATTAACTACATTCCCTTGATACACCCAATCACCTACAGAAACAAATCCTTTAAGATCATATGGCATATCAGCTTGAGGCTTCCATGTGAAATCCCATTCAACACCTTGATGCAATTGCTCTACTCCTTCATTTGTTGTAAATGTAACAACATCGTTTTGAACATTAAATGAAGTAACTACTCTGTCTGCCCATGATGTTCTGTACAAATTAACATTAGTAGAGAAATTTGGACTTGAATAACTATAACCCGCCTCAAGACCAATTACTGTCTCATTAGAAGTTAATGGGTTAACTTGATTGGTATAATTCAAGTAAATGTTATCATGATATGGCTGACGAGAATAATACCCAGCGTTTACAAACACTTTTCCATCAGCGCCAAGATCCCATCCAGCACCTGCTTTCGCATTGTACCCAATGTTGTCTACTTTTTCTGAATCAACACCATCAGTAATTCCGCCTGGAAGAGCTGTTCCAGTAGATTGAGATGAAGTTCCGTCAATTAATGTTTGATCAGCATATTGATAATGATCAAATCTCTGATGTGATTGACTAGAAACTGCTCCTTGAAAGAATGTTGAAAAATTATCAGAAGTATATTCTAACTGAGTAAAAATTCCAGCATATGAAATTCTTTCATCATTACTATAAGCAATTTTTTCATCTTGATCAAATTTAGCAAAAGTAGCATACCAAGGATTAGCAGCCATATCTCTTGCTGTAATAACATTCTTATATGTTCCGTAAGAACCATAAGTTTGATGATTATTATTTTGATCTCTTAATCTAATATTCTCCTGCCAAGTTTGTAACCCATGGAAATTCTCTACAATTCTAAAGTGTTCTCCATAGTATGTTCTCAAATCAGCTCCAACATTTAATGTAAGATTATCATTTAATGTCTTTTCATACTTCATTACCATTCCAACCCAGTTGTGCATATTCATTGATGCTCTTGTAACATATCCACCTTCTGCAGCATAATTTCCTCCAGCACCAGATGTAGATAAATTATAACCATAAATTGCATCATAATCTATATTACCACGATCATTTCTAATTCTTTGACCTCTACCTCCAGTACCTCCACCATTACCAGTAGAAGCATATAATACAGTAGATAAACTTGAAGAATCATCAATATCCCAATCCCAGTTTAAGTTAAATACTGGTTTGTGATAAAAGTTTCTTCTTTCAGTCATATATGTGTCTCCATACATACCCCAGTTATTGTTATATTTTCTACCATACTCTAAATAGCTGTCAATACTTTTTCCAAAGTTTTGATCATGCCATTGTGGAGCACCAGTCATTAGAAAATTTAAACTGTGTTTGTCATTAACGTCATATCCAACAGATAGAAAATACGTTTGTCCTTGACCCATTGTTCCTTCATTGTAACCATCACCTTGCCAGTGACTCATTAAGAAACTAGTAGCCCATTTACCTTTTTTACCTGTATCATAAGAGTACGTAGCTTTTAGATAATTATCATTAGCAAAACCTGCATAAGCAAATCCTCCTTCTCTCTTGTCTGTTGACTTCATAACAAAGTTAACAGTACCACCAACAGAAGAAATAGCTAATTTAGAAGCTCCTAATCCTCTTTGAATTTGAACTACACTAGCAACATCATTCATTCCAGACCAGTTTGACCAATACATTTTACCATCTTCCATACCATTGATCGGTTGACCGTTAAGCATGTAAGCTGTGTTGTCTTGCTCAAATCCACGAACTGCAATTCTTGTGTCACCAAAACCACCCCCTTGACCTGCAACATATACAGAAGGAGTATTAACAAGAGTCATTGTGATATCTTGCGTACCTATCTTTTTCTGAATTTCGCTACCTTTAATTGTAGAAGTAGCAACAGGAGTGTTTCTGTCTTCAGCAAGGTCAATAACCCCGCCTCCAATTAAAACAACCTCCTCTAATTCTTGAAGATCTAATGAATCATTATCATCTTCTTGAGATACAATTGCCAAAGAAAAAAGAAAAACTAAGGCAACTAATAAATTTTGAGTAATTTTTTTCATAATTTATTTTTAGTTTAGTTATTTATAGTGCAAAAATAGGTATTATTAATTAAATATCGATATTGATAGGTTAATTAATTATAAATACAATTATTAACATTTCTCGGTTAAATAGTTAGATTTTTAAAAACTATATATGATAATATTAAGTTTTTAACATGAAAAATATATAAATTATATCAATATTTGGCTATATCGCTCTGTCTATCATATTTCTCAAAGACGCATACAAACTCCATAGGCTCACTCTTATTATTGATTACTCTATGAAATTTTCCTTGAGGTATTAATACTACATCATCCTCTTTTACTGAAAACTCTTCCTCACCCAAAACCATTATGCCATCTCCTTTAGTGAAAAAATAAACTTCTTCAAGGTCATCGTGAAGATGCCCCCTAGTAGATTGGTTAGGTTTTAAAGTAGTTTTTGATAAAGTCATATGTTCAAGTAAATTGTTGTCTTCTAAAACATAAGTGTCATTTTCCTTAGTAATTTCTCCTCCAATATTTTTTGTGTTTACTTTCATTTTATTTTATTTAATTGAGCTTTCAAAGGTAAAATATAATTATCAAAATTAGATTTTAAATTGTTAGAAACTGGTTTCCCGGGGGGTAGTTTTTGTTTAAATGGATCTACCTGCTTATTATTTTTCCAAAATCTATAACATACATGTGGTCCTGAAGTATTTCCTGTCATACCAACTCTTCCAATTACATCCCCTTGTTTTACATAAGCCCCTTTCTTTATTCTTCCATTTTTCTGCATATGCAGATATTGTGTTGCATATTTATTGTTATGCTGAATTTTAACATAATATCCATTTCCTCTAGTATATGATGATTTTACTACTCTTCCATCAGCCGTAGCCATTATTGCAGTCCCAACTGCAGCTGCAAAATCTGTTCCCTTATGAGGCCTAACTTTATTACCATAATATGCTATCCTTCTTTTTAAATTATATCGTGAAGAAATATTGCTAAATCTAAGAGGAGATTTTAAAAAAGTTCTTTGTAAGCTATTCCCATTATCATCATAAAATTCTGGATTTACTTTAAGCGAATCTGTAATAAAATGAAATGCATATATTTCTTCATTATTATGTTCAAAATACGCCGCATCAATACTTTTAATGCCTACTAGTAATGTATCTTCAATATATCTTTCATTATATATAATCTTGAATCTATCCCCCTGTTGTAATCTAGAAAAATCAATTGTCCATGCATAAATATCCGAAAGTTGATTAATTAATTCCCATGGCAACCCCTGTTGATCCATTGTTTCAGACAAGCTACTATCTATACTTCCAGAGGTTGTTTTTCTTACAATTTTAAAAGGTTTTTTCTTATTATAAGCAACTATTGAATCGAAATTGGCAAAATCTATAACTACATAATTTAACTTATTTGGCTGATAAATAAAATATAATGGTTGTTCTAAGGAATCTTTAGTAGATAAAATAGTATATGGCTTGCCTGCAGTTAGCCATCGAATATCAAATGAATCTTTTATAGTTTGAACTATTTTATATATCTGTGGATAAGACAATTTTTTATTAATTAATATTTCTCCAAAACTATCTCCAGGCCTTATTGTATCACGGGAAACTTTATAATTATCTATTTCAAATCCAAATTCAATTTTTGGTTGTATTTTCTCTTCAGCATCAAAAACACATGATTGAATTAAAATAAATAATAGAAAATATTTTAAAATATAAAATCTAATTATCATAAAAATTGAATTTCAAATGAATTGTTTAAACTTTTAAATGACTGTAAATCAACTCTAATTGACCCAACTGCTAAATCTGCTTTAATTTTAACTGGGACTCTGTTTTTATCAGCCGTTACCCATATTGTTAGGCTTTCTTTTTCTTTAAATATTCTGCCAGAACTAACATAAGGTTTTATTTTTAAACATTTTATTTTACCAAATTTAGTATTAATGATTTCAGTTAACAAATACTTCATCTTCATTTCATTGTTTTGATTGTCAAAAAAAGTATTTATTGAAATCTCATTATTCTTGTCAAGATTCTTCAAATCAAAATTTTTTCTTAAATGATATATGATCGAAATCAAATCATATGAATTAAATTTAATATTAGCCTCTTGTATTTTATTAGTTTTCTTATTATTAATTACTGCTTTCTTAAGCTCATGGTCAAAATAAATTAATAAATTTTTTGTGTATCCTCCTTCACTGATTTTTCTAATAAATTTATAAGGACGAGCATCTTCTATGTCAAAATAACTCTCATATCTATCATTAACTTTAAAAAACCAGTTTATTGGACCAATTGTTCGGCCAATAGCAACTGCATGAAATAATTCCTTGTTATCTAATGTATCTTTATTGAGTTGAATTGTAGCTTCTCCAGCCTTTAGCCAACCGCTATATGATATTTTGTATTTTAACCATTCTCCAGATTTAAATGGTTGATGTTCTTGAGAATTAATCAGATTAAAACTAATTATCAAGAAAAATAAAATTGCTCCTTTAATGTTCATCAAAGACATTGAATAATTTTTCAAAAATAATAAAATAGAATTTTAAAAATTATCTAGACTTATAATAGTTATATATCAATAATGCTCTAGAATTTCCAACAACTTTTTTAAGATCCTTTAGCTTTGCAATTGAAATTCCTTTATTGGATTTAAATTGATTTAATAAATCTATAATTGTTTTCCCCCCAATCCCTTTTATTTGTTCTAATTCATTTCTAATAAGACTATTAGCTCGCTTATTCCTATGATGTTTTAAGCTAAACCTATGTGCTTCATTTCTTAATTGTTGAATTAATTTAAGTGTCTCTGATCTCTTATTTAAATATAAAGGAGTGGGGTCATTGACAAAATATATTTCTTCTAATCTTTTTGCAATTCCTATTAAAACTATTTTTTTTTCTAATCTCAATTTTATTAATGCATCCAGTGCAGAAGAAAGTTGTCCCTTTCCTCCATCTATGATGACTAGTTCAGGCAATGACCTTTTTTCTTTTAATAATCTTGAATATCTTCTATATACTACTTCCTGAATCATTGCATAATCATTCGCTCCAACAACTTGCCTTATATTAAAATGCCTGTATTCTTTTTTATTTGGTCTAGCATTTTTAAAAACTACACATGCTGAAGTAGAGTTAGTGCCCTGTAAATTTGAGTTGTCAAAACATTCAATATGAAAAGGCTCCTTTTTTAAGCTTAAATCTAATTTTACTTGATTTAAGATTCTTTTGTAGTGTGATTGTGGGTCTATATGTTTCCTTTGCTTAAGTTGATTAATTCTAAAATGCTTAACATTTTTTAAAGACAAATCAACAATATGTTTTTTGTCTCCACTTTTCGGCAAAGATATCTTTATGTTTTTTTCTAAATCTATACTAATATTAGTATAGATTTCATTTGATTTAGAATTAAATTTTGACCTAATATTAAAAATGCCTAATTCTAATATTTGATTATCATTCTCATCTAATTTCTTCTTTATTTCAGTATTATATGATCTTACTATACATCCATAAGAAATTTGTAAAAAATTAATATATGCATAATCATTTTCAGAAATAATTGTAAAAACATCAATGTTATTTATTTTTGGATTAACTATCGTAGATTTAGATTGATAATTCTCTAGTGCAACTATTTTTTCTTTAATTTCTTGAGCTTTTTCGAAATCCATATTATTTGAAAATTTCTTCATTCTTTGCTTCATTTCAGTTTTAAATTGACTGAATTTCCCTTTAAGAATTTCTTTAACTGAATCAATATTTCGCAAATATTGATCTTCTGTTATCTTAAGCTCATTTGATTTTATTACATCTCCTATATTAAAACCAAGAATTATTGAATGTCCATTTCTTCTGAATAACCTTAGAGTTAGTTCGTCTTTTGGATTGTTGATTTTTTTTTCTGTTAGATTATAATTACTTAACCTTATTGGAAACAAACTAGTTATTAAATCAATTAACACATTCACAGTTTTTATTGAAGTAAATGGCCCATAATATTCAGATCCATCATCTAATAATTTTCTTGTTATAAATAATCTTGGGAACCTTTCATTTTTAATACATATCCATGGGTAAGATTTTCCGTCTTTTAATTGAATGTTATATTTGGGTTTGTGCTTTTTAATTAAATTATTTTCTAATAATAAAGCATCTGATTCAGTCTTTACAATTATATGTTTTATAAAAGATATATTAGAAATTAATTTAGCTGTTTTTCCGGTATGGCCTTGGTTAGAAAAATATGAACTTACTCGCTTTTTTAAATTTTTAGCTTTTCCTATATAAATAATCTTATTTTTCGAATCTAGAAATTGATATACCCCAGGATTACTTGGAAGGTTTTTGGAAATGATTTTTAAACTCTTAACATCCATTGATAAAGGATTATTAGAGATGTAGCTAATTATTTTTGCATGTTTTTAGCTGCAATACTTAAAGTAGCATGTGGTACTAATTTGAGCCTCCTCTTACTAATTAATTTTCCTGTAACTCTACATATACCATAGGTCTTATTTTCAATTCTGATTAATGCAGTTTTTAAATCCCTAATAAATTTTTCTTGCCTTAATGCGAGTTGTGAATTAGATTCTTTACTCATAACAGTACTCCCTTCATCAAAAGCCTTAAAAGTAGGTGCTGTATCTTCCGTACCATTATTATGATCATTCATATATGCGCTTTTTATTAATTCCAAATCATGTTTTGCTTTATCAATTTTATCTAAAATTAATGCTCTAAATTTTTCTAAATCTTTATCAGAATATCTTGTGCTTTTTACTGCCATAACTTCATTCTTTTATTAAAAATATTTTTGTTTTAATCTTATCAAATTCAACTTCTATTCCTTTGTCTAACTTATTTATCAATTCAATAGAATTTGCTAATGTTTCAGATTTTATATATTCAATATTATTATTTATTGCTCTAGATATTCTTTTATCTTCTAGCATAAATATTTTAATTCTATCAGTGACTTCAAACCCAGATTCCTTTCTGATAGTTTGTACTCTGCTAACTATTTCTCTAGATATGCCCTCGTCAATCAAATCATCATCTATAGTAATATCTAATGCTACAGTTATGCTTCCTTCATGCGCCACCAACCATCCTTCAATGTCATTTGATAAGATTTCAAAATCCGTGACATCGAAAATAACATTTTTTTTGTTAATTACTAAATCAATTTTAGAACTAGTTTCCAAATCTTGAATTTGCTCTGAAGTTAAATTTTTAACAACAGCAGCAATTTCTTTCATTTCAGCACCAAATCTAGGGCCTAAAGTTTTGAAATTTGGTTTTACTTCTTTTATTAATAAATCTGAATGCCCTTCAATAAATTCAATTTTCTTGACATTTACTTCTCTTTTTATTAACTCTTTAACTGCTTCAATTTGCTCTTTTTGTTCATTACTATTCACTGGTACCATTATTTTATTTAATGGCTGTCTTACTTTAATCTTTTCCTTTGCTCTTAATGATAACGTAAGAGATGAAATTCTTTGAGCATAGTTTATTTTATCTTCCAATTTTAAATCTATCAATGATGAGTTTGCTTTGGGAAAGAACTCTAAATGAACACTGTCTTTTTTATTAGAAACTATATTTTTAGTCAAATCTTGATAAAGCTTGTCCATAAAAAATGGAGCAATTGGAGCAGAAATTTTAGAGATGTTCAACAAGACCGTAAATAAAGTTTGATATGCTGAAATTTTATCGGACTCATAATCTCCTTTCCAAAATCTTCTTCTACTTAGCCTAACATACCAATTACTTAAATATTCTATAACATATTCTGAGATTGCTCTTGCTGCTTTTGTAGGCTCATAGTCATTATAATAATCATCTACCTTTGCAATTAATGAATTTAATTCAGACAATATCCATCTATCTATTTCAGGCCTATCATTATGATCTATGTTTTTTTCATTATAACTAAACCCGTCAATATTTGCATATAATGAAAAGAAGGAATATGTATTATATAAAGTGCCTAAGAATTTTCTTCTAACCTCATCAACCCCATCAATATCAAATTTTAAATTATCCCAAGGATTTGAATTTGATATCATATACCATCTCGTTGCATCTGCTCCATAATTTTCTAATGTTTTAAACGGGTCAACTGCATTGCCTAATCTTTTTGACATTTTTTGACCGTTCTTGTCTAAAACAAGGCCATTTGAAACTACATTTTTATATGCATTAGAGCTAAAGACTAAAGAACTAATTGCATGAAGCGTATAAAACCACCCCCTAGTTTGATCAACTCCTTCAGCAATAAAATCTGCAGGATAAAATTTATTGTTATCAATTAGGTTTTTGTTTTCAAAAGGATAATGCCATTGGGCATATGGCATACTACCTGAATCAAACCATACATCAATTAGATCTGTTTCCCGATACATTTTATGTCCACTTTCAGAAACTAAAATAATTTTATCTACTACATTTTTATGTAAATCTATCTTACCATAATTTTCGTCTGAATAATTTTCTGGTTCAAAATCTGAAAAAATATCTTTTGACATAAAACCATTTTTAACAGACTTATCTATTTCTTTTTTTAACTCTTTTAATGATCCTATACATATTTCTTCAGAACCATTTTCAGTTCTCCAAATAGGTAATGGTATTCCCCAAAATCTTGATCTTGATAAATTCCAGTCATTAACATTTTCTAACCATTTACCAAACCTGCCTTC
>Ga0315322_10002968_pt1 | contig 13165 bp, 9 predicted proteins | sample M110021515metaG_FD_203461 | JGI IMG/M metagenome (GOLD analysis project Ga0315322, IMG submission 203461) | Ammonia-oxidizing marine archaeal communities from Monterey Bay, California, United States - M1 100m 21515 | ecosystem: Environmental > Aquatic > Marine > Intertidal zone | place: USA... | reverse complement strand
AGAATCTTTTGCATCAAGCGCCCAGTTATACTCCATAAATGTTGCGGTTACAGTAATAATCAAAAGTGGCACTGAGGACCAAATACCCAATACCAGATGCCAGTTATAGTCTCTCTTCTTACTGTCCTTCAAAGCCTCTTTATCGAACAAAAAATTACGCTTAAAGAACTTCCATCGAATAATTTTAGGTACCCACAAATAAAGCCCGCTAATAATTAGAAATAATGCCGCTAAATTCGCAATACCAGTTATACTTTGGCCATCAGTCCTTGTTTCCATAGAAAAAAAAGGTACCAAACTACCATGCAGTAAAAATATACTATTCATAAAGTTTACGATCGGTAAACGATGGTTGCCCAATACTTCACCGGTATATGGATCCAAAAATAAGAAACTACCATGCCCATAACTGAACCTTAATGCGTCATTATCACCAGAGTAAATCATGACTGATCGTGGATATTTGTTATTTAGATTTAAATCAGATAATTGTATTACTTCTGATAAAGGTATTTTTTCAGATTTAGCTGTAACTGAGTAGTGATTTGCGAAGGCATTAGTTCTAATTTGATTATCAAAAGTCAATAAAATCCCTGTTACTGAAAGCATTAATATAAGGAGACCCAGTGAAACCCCAATGCCAAGGTGAGACCAGAAAATGATTTTTCTTATCATGACAACTCGTATTAAAAAAATAAATCTTAGAGAATGAACTTAGGATACACAAGTCAAGATTTGTAAAGTCACCTACTGGTAATCTCTAGGTATAATCTCATTCCAAGTTTTTTCTTTGAAGAGTTCACCATCTACCGATACCCAGCGATGAAACTTCAATTGAAAATTTTCTAGATCGCTTTTGAATTCAACATTTTGCTCAAAAATCAACTCACGATCAGTTAATTTTTGAGTTATTTTATATCTACCAGTCACGGCTGAGTTGGCTGGGTCATAATCATTGGTCTGTTGCTCTATCTCTTCTTCGAAATACTCTGTACCCCATGGGTACTGCATAGCACCCTGATTTTTTGCAATACCTATAGCATCCCCAGTTTCAATGTTTCGTTGTACCGTTTCTATTCCTGCATAACCAGTAATATTCCCAGCATCTAAAACTTTGTAACCTTCTAGCCTAGGACCATTGACTGGCTTCTTAAATCCTGGTGACTGGTATCTACTATCTGAGATAATGACAGGTAATTCAATTTGAGCTCCATTGTTTCCACCTATATCCAAAGTGCTAGTCACAGGAAAGGCAGATGGCCATAACATTGGCCATTGAGCATTACTAATCGCCATCCGAATTTTATGCCCTTTTCTAAAATGCCAAGAAGTAAAATGGAGCTGCACATCTAGTGAAAATTTTTCTCCAGGCATTATATCCTCAGGATTTTTAGAGGAGTTTCTGTGAGTACCATTGAATGCAGCGCCACCAACTTGAGTAATTTGACCATCTGGAGCAATATCTGACAACCTAACAATCCAGTTCGCTCGCTTTGCATCTGCGGAAACATTCAGTTTAGCGATAGGTCTACCAAGAATCTCTATTGGTTCAGTTAGGATTTCACTATCATAAACTAAGCTATCCTCATCCATAGGTGCTTGATCAGGAGGAATGCTGCCCCACCACATCGTCGGGCCACCACCTTCTAACCCAATTGATGGTTTATTGGTTAATTGATGCTGTTCAGTGCTACTTTTTTTAAAATCCAATAGTTTATGATTATCTTGAGCATACCAAATTATTTTTTCAGTAGATGCTGATGGCCATTGATCCTCCCAACGCCAATATCCAGGGATATAATTGATTGAAGAATCTGGTGGATGATAGTCTCTCACATAGATAGCAAATTTAGGTTCATCTAGGATTCCATCGTCCTCTCCTTTTAACCATAAGTCATACCACCTGACTGCCTCGTGACGCCATTCTACCTGTGGTTTTAAAGCTGCATCGTGCGGATAGTCATGATCCCATGGCCCAATCATCGCTTTCACTGGTGCTGTGACATTTTCTACCATGCGTGGCAAGCTATTTCTATAACCGTCATACCATCCACCAATGTGATACCCAGGTACTTTTATCTTATGATATTTATTTTTGGCAGAAGCGCGATCCCAGAAATCACCATCCCTCTGTTCTCGCATATACTTATATACACTGGGCTCTACATCAAAACGGTCTTTGTACCATTGCTCATCCATAAGAAAATTAGGCGCTCCAGGCATAGCATTATTCAAATCATTACTCATCATCCATGAATCACCCGCCACCATAATGCCATCGACGTAATGAACATCTTCTTCGTAAAGATATTCAGTTGCCATAACTGCTACGAAGGCTTTCAGAGCGGGTGGATTACGCATAGCCATCTGTATTGAGTTAAAACCACCCCAAGAAATACCAAACATTCCAATATTACCTGAGGACCATTCTTGCTCTGCTAGCCAGTCGATTACTTCCTCTCCATCACTTAATTCAATCTCTGAGTATTCATTGGGGATAACCTTACCTTGACTATTACCAGTCCCTCGAATATCAACACGAGCAACAATGTAATCATGATCCAGGAAATAAGAATACAAAGGATAATTTCTTCCTCGAGACTCATCCTTGCGATAAGGAATATATTCCAGCAAAACTGGATATTGCCTCTCCTTATCATAATTATTTGGCCAATATATATCTGCAGCTAAGTTAATATCATCTGATAATGGAATCCACGCTTCAGTGATTTGATAGCTCCTTTGATCTGCTTTTAGCTGCAAAGACATAAGTATCAAAAAGAAAAAAAGTGACAGTAAATATCTAATCATAAATTACTTTATATAAATATGTTAAATTATTGTTTTTAATGCTTTTATAAACCACTTGCACCTGCCTTTATATCTCCTTGCTTTCCTTCTAATGCTGCTCTTGAGGTAACGAAGTTAATGCCGTCTATCTGATAAATGAGTCTTCCTTGAATTTCATTTATTGGATTTGTTTCTCCTGACCTTAATTTCTTTAAGCTTGCTTGTACTTTGGCTAATCTACCCGTATTCACTCTGGCGGAGGTGTGAGCGCCAAATATATACTTTATTTTATCTTCGATACCAACCAATCTATCTATTGAATTAGAATAATCATCGAGACTCGTCTCAGGGGAGAAAAGCCATAAATTGTCATCATAGAAGGTATCACCAGTAAACAATAATCCGTTTTCTTCATCTAGAAGTGCAACCGCATCAGGAGTATGGCCAGGCACATGCATAACCTCAATTATCCTTCCTCCTAAATTTATACTCTCTCCATCTGCTATATAATTTGATGCTGACCAAGCCCTTGTATGATATGCATTAACATCAAGCCCAGTTGGAGAATCACCACAAAAAGCCTCAGCTGCAACATCACCAGCAACCTCATCATGCTTAAATCCAAGCATATTTTGCTTGGTATAAGCTGATTCTATAGCCAAGATATCAGAAAACTCCGCATTCCCCCCTACATGATCAAAGTGCGTATGTGAATTAAGCACCGTTAGTGGAAGACTTGTAATACGCTCTATTACAGGTTTGATTGGTAAAATCCCCATACCAGTATCAAAGAGTAAAGCTCTATCATTGCCCAGAATTAGATGTGAGATGCTCATTTGAAACTGAAAGGGCTCCACTATCGAGTAAACACCCTCATATGACTCATAAACTTGAAACCAATCATCAGATGCACCTGATAGTGGTAAATCTTTATTAGCTGCCACTGGCAGATTTTTACATGTATCAGCGAACGAACTATCTTCAACATAATTGCTTTGCTCGCTAGTGCAAGCTACCAGAGACATTAGTATAAAAATTAATATGTAATTATGATTCACGTTAATCATATTATTCCCCTATTACCCAAAACCAATAATATAAAATTTACCACATACTTATTTATCTTTTTTTGAACTACTCACTATGTGATATATCATCAATGCGGCAACCAATCCTAATGTGCAAATCCCAGCTACAATTAAAAAGAAAGCACGATAGCCTTCAATAGTAGGCAGGCGATCAAGTAGTAACCCCCCAATCAGAGGCATAAATATATCTGGTGTAAACCCAATCATAGATATAAACCCAGTGGCAGTGCCTGTGACTGTCATCGGTATACCACCCTCTTCAAGTAAGGCAAAATAAATTCCTCGCAAAGCAAATACAGCAAGTGAAGCTATTGCGATATTAGTAATCATAAAAGGAAGTAATAATGGTAACCCCGGCATAAAGGCAAAAATTAAGAATGAGAGAATAAGGATCACAAACAGGATGGATACAGATTTTGCAATACCAATTTTATCCGAAATAAAGCCAGCTACTAAAGCTGATGGTGGACTCATTGCCATCTTGCCAATACTGATAGCGCCAGCAACAACTACACTTAGGGAAAAAATATCCGTCGAATAAGAAGTGAATCTGTAAGTACCCCAATATGCAGAATATGCTGCTAAAACTACGATAGAAATTAACCAAACTATTGGCATCTTTAGAACTGAAACTACTTCTGTCAATCCTGATCTTAAAGAACCTATGGCTGTATTTTTGCCACCATCATCATCACTAAGAATAAACCAAGCCGCTACTCCAGAAAGAATCGTAATTACAGAGATCAGAATAATGACAACTGATAATGCAAAATAACTGCTACCAAGTACTCCAAATACAATAAGAATTGGTGTAGAGACGATTATGTCACTTATCCCTCTTCCCATTTGCAAAAAACCAAACGCTCTCCCCTGTTCATCTTTTGGTGCCCAATTTCGGGTAACTCTGACTATCGAGCTCCAGAATAGAAGTGTTGTTGTAACGCCCCATAAAGCGTGAATTATCAGGCTAATATGGTAGCTTGGAAGTGTTGCGAAAAATAACCCTAGCAAACCAGTAAGGAATAAAGATGTAGAGATCAAAATTCTTGGTGTTACTTTGTCCGCTAACCATCCACCAGGAAAATATGAAAGCATCGCAAAAACACCATAGATACTCATCAAAGATCCCACTTCGATGTTATTTAAACTCAAAGCTTCAGCTAATGGTTTGTAATAGACTTCCTGCAAGAAAGGCAATAAATATATGGAGCCCGCTGAAACAGAGAGCACTGCCATAACGAGCCATTTTCTAATATTTGCTTTTTTTAAATTAGTTGTCAATTTTTTTGTGATTAACTAATCAACTGCCTTTTTTATATGCTCAATACCTGATTGCGCGTCTGGATTCTGATGGTAAATCTCTAATTGTTTATCATAAAGTTTCCTAGTGAATGATCTTGATTCCGCTAAAGTCATTTCTGAACATTGGTTTATACACTGCATTTCGGTCTGGATCCCAATTAAAGGATGACTGCTTATCACCTTTGCTATCTCAAGCGCTCTTGAAAAAACCAAGTCATCATCTACCACCTCATTAATTAAATGAAACTCAAGGGCCTTGTCAGCTGTTATTTTTTCACCCGTCAATGCTAAATAGTTCGCCAATACTCGAGGAATATTTCTTGAGAGCCTGATATTTCCGGTCGCACCTGCCATTGCATATGCAATCTCTGGTAAACCAAATCTTGCAGCCCTTCCTGCAACAGATATATCTGTTAATAACGTTAAATAGATTAAACCAGTACCAATACACCAGCTACTTACAGCACCTATGATTGGCTTATTTCGGGGTAAAAGAACAATTTTATCACTAATATCTTCACCATCATTTTGATATTCATCACCCTCATTAAGATCATCACCAGCACTGAAACACTTACCTTTACTGCCAGAAAGGATTGCAACCTTAACTTTGTCATCACTGAGGTATTCTTTGAGGTGCGCATAGAACTCTTCATGCATTTCATGAGTAATAGCATTCACTTTGCCATTATCTATTGTGAATAAACCAATTCCATCATTGACATCATAAGTAATAGGCATATTTATCTTCTCACTACGAAGTTAATTGATTACTTAAATAGATTACGCATTTCATTAGCTAAGTCAAAACCACTCAAAAATGCGGATTCAATCCGGCCCTTAATGCACCAATCACCACATGCAGCGATCCTATTCGATTGATCAATGAAAGGAGGTTTGATAATTTGTTTTTTAATATTTGCAAACTTCCACCTATGCACATCAATGTGCTTAGCATTATAGATTGCTTTACCAGTAACCCCAGAAGTTGCATCCAATAACTGCTCAATGACGGTATCTTTTTTGGTGTTAAAGTTATTTTTAGCCCATAAATTAGTTGAATGAATAAGCAGTGTGAAATCTTTTTTTCGGTCTGGCTTTGAACTATTCACTGAGATCCAACTAATATCAGCATCACTAATTAGTGCGGCTTCCCATGCTAAATCCAATTTATTCTCAAAACCTAGCATCAATGAAAAACATTCAATCATATTTCGCTCTATTAAAATATTATGAAATTTAAATTCATCAGACAAGAGAGCTGCTGACTGCAGAGAAGGTGCTGTCGAAATAACCCAATCAAAGCTTCCATGATTTACGTCATCTGTATCAATGATATGCCATTGATCTTCTTTCTTTCTTATTTGTACTTCTGTATTTAATTTTACATCCAGATCTTGTGCTAGAAATCTTCCAATTTCACTCATGCTAGGCGCGCCAACATAATGTGGAAAATCATCATTCCATTGTCTTTGATTTATAATTTTATTTTTCTTGATTTCGACAAACTTTGCATTCCATGATTTTACTATATCTGACTGAATCAATGGGTTCAGAAATTCTTTAAATTGGGGTGCCTTGACAGTAAAAAATTGAGCGCCATGATCAAAATCAAATAAGTCTGTATATCTGGTGCACACCCTACCACCCGCACCTCGAGATTTTTCATAAACAGTTACTTCTGCAACTTCTCGCAGCATTTTTGCAGTAGTTAGGCCCGCTATACCAGCACCGATAATCGCTATTTTCATATTATAAGTTAAATTTTTTGAATTTAAGTGAGTTTCTGACAGTCATATATATTAGCTAAGGTCTTGATTGAGTCAACCAATATTATATACACTCAAAATATGGCCAATAACCCTATACAAAAATGGCATCAAGTTGTTCAGGAGAAAAATTTTAAACTGCTTAGTGAAATACTTGATGAATCAGTAACTTTTTTTTCACCCGTGGTGTTTCACCCTCAAAAAGGCAAGGAAATTACACTAAAGTACTTATCAGCTGTAGCTATACTTTTTAATGTCGAGTCTTTTACTTATACCCATGAACTAATTACAGAAAATATGGCAAGCCTTGAATTTGAATTAGAGCTTGATGGAGTTTATATCAATGGACTTGATCTGATTACCTGGAATGATGAGCAAAAGATTATAGAGTTTAAAGTGTTCATAAGGCCACTACAGGGGATAAATAAGTTGCATGATTTTATGGGCATTGCTTTGAAAAAAAGCTAATTTGATTTTCTACGCTCAGCCAATGCACCATAAACCAACTTAGTAAGATCTCTTTCAATCGACCATACACCGTCGACACCCATATGCTGAGTCATCGCAACGACAACAATATCCTCCACCGGATCAATCCAAAAATAAGTAGCGGCAGCACCAGCCCAGAATAAACTGCCTTTAGATTTACTATCAGAGTATCCTTCCACATTCTCAACAACCGCAAATCCCAGCCCAAAACCAATATCAGGGCTCAATGTATCTGGCTTCCAGCTAGATTCTTGAAAATTAATAGCAGCCAAGTATTGTTGCTGTTCTGTTAAGTGGTTTTTTCCCATTAATTGGATGACGCTTTCATCAATAATACGTTTATCATTAAGGATCCCACCATTCAATATAGCTTGGGCAAATCGCCAATAATCTTCAACTGTTGATACTAAACCCAAGCTACCACCTTTATATTCATGGTCAACAGTATAATTATTTACCGACCAATCATTCTCTAAAACTCCTCCGGGTGGGCTGCCGTATCTGACACCAATAGGTACTAACTTGTTATCCTTTATCCAATGAACAGGTGAAAGACGATGAGTATTTTCTGAGCTTACTACATAACCTGTATCAACCATGGCAAGCGGTCCAAAGATAAATTGCTCTAGATAGTCATCAGCATCCATTTTTGAGATTATTTCTACTAAACGTAAAGCAATATCAGGACCTATACTATAACGATATGCAGAACCAGGTTGATTAACTAATGGAATTGAAGCTAAAGCGGTCATCATTTCTGCTAAGGAAGTTTCAGGTCTAAATATACCAGTTTCCACAAAAGCATTGTCATACTCATTACTACCTAATCCATGTGCGAAGCCAGCGGTATGCCTTAAAATATCTAACACCGATGGTTCACGCTGCATTTCAAAAATTTCGTCCAGAGATGAATCAGGGGTTTTTAACACATGCAAATCTTTAAATTCAGGAATAAATTTAGACAAAGGATCATTTAATTGAAATTGATTATCTTGGTATAACATCATTAGCGCGGTCGATGCGATTGGTTTTGTCATTGAATATATTCGAAACAATGTATTTGTTTTCATGGGTATTTCTTGGTTGACATCCTGATAGCCTATAGCGCTCAGGTGTGCAATTTTCCCTTTGCGAGCTACTAGAGTAACTATGCCAGCTAGCTCGCCCCTATCAACCTTTCTTTGAAAATGACTCTCAATCTTAGCTAAATGTTTTGACGAGAATCCAACTTCAGTAGGATTTATAACTAGAAGACTATCTTGTGATACACCCAAAGAAACCTGGAATGCGGTTAAAAAAAATAGCACTCTTAATAAAAAAATTTTATTCATAATTGTCTGACTTAAAGAGAAAAAAACTCACTTGTGAATTCTCTTTATGGGCCTGGAGCGCCCGGATCGTTTGCTATTGATTCTTGATGCTCCTCTAGAGCACCATATAAAGGAATTTCAACCCAAGTATCTTGAATATAGTGACGAAGTCGCTCTTGCTCTTGAGGATCTTTATATAAATTATAAATTGCTGGATCAATACCGGATATAACAGGCTCACCAATTCTCTCAAGTTCCTTGAAAAGCATTTTCCAATTACGCCATTTTACACCAACTATTTCATTACTAATATAATAAACAATTGACTCACGGGCTGATTTTTCTGACCTACCCATAAAAAATTCTGAGTGATCTGCACTATCCATGATTCGATCACTAGGTATCTTGAGATCCAACATGGCAGCTAATGTCCCGTATACATCCATTGCATGCACAATTTCATTGGAGATTTGCCTTGCTGGTATCTTATTAGGCCAGCGTATAAGAAATGGAACTCGATGAGATCCCTCATAACTCGTAAACAGACTGCCTCGCCATGGACCATTAAACCCCTCTCTACCAACACCTCCATAACCTCCATTGTCAGAGGTAAAAATCACTATAGTGTCATCTTTAATACCTAGAGATTCAATAGTATCCAAAAGATCACCTATATATTGATCCGTTTGAGCGAGAATATCAGCAAAGTCACCATTACCTGTCTTGCCTCTTGCCTCAGGATGTGGATCATGCGGTGTGTGCGTCTGCGTGTATGGAATATAAGCAAAAAAAGGTTTTTCTGTGCTTGCTTTTCGTTGCATAAAATCAATTGCATGATCGGTAATTTCACGGTCAATTGTAGCTCTTTTCTCCCGACCATAAACTTCTAATTCTTTCGGAGATTCGCCTCTCTTGGCCGACATAACATGCATCAATTTAATGCCAATATCTGACTGAAATGAACTGCTGTCTGGCCAAAACGCCCTATCAGATGATCTAGGTAGACCCCACCATTCATCAAAACCTTGATCCGTAGGAAAACGACCCTCTGTATCTCCCAAATGCCACTTGCCAAATAATCCTGTTGCATAGCCAGCATCTGACAATAACTCTGCGAGCGTATGCTCCCACTTCGTAATCCCATACCATGGATTTCGTGGAGGGCCATCGACCCTCAATCTAGTTCGAATTGATTGACGACCCGTCATTAATGAAGCGCGTGAGGGTGTACATTCAGCTTCAACATTATAATTAGTTAGCTGAAAACCCTCATGGGCTAGACTATCTATATTTATTGTTGGAGCTCCACGGATAGCTCCACCTCCATAGACTCCAACCTCACCATATCCAAAATTATCCATCAAAATTAATACGATATTGGGTCTTTTTTCAGTTAATGCTAATGCTTGATTATTAACTGATAAGAGAGCAATTAAAATTAAAGCTGCAACAAAAATAAATTTATTTTTTTCGAAGATCAGAACCATAAACCTAAAGTAACATAATTCATTTAAGTGTAGGTATCCTTTATTGACTCCATCGCTATAAATGTGGATGTACTCGCGACATTCGGTAAAGTTGATATCTCATCAGCTAAAACACGGCGATATGCTTGAATGTCCGAACTACGAACTTTGAGCAAATAATCAAATGAACTAGCAATAAGATGGCACATTTCAACTTCAGGGATTCTTACAACAGCTTGATTAAACTCATTTAAGTACTTTTCAGTCGTTTTTGTCATTTTTACCGTTGTAAATGCAATATGTTCCAAGCCTAATTTCTGTGGATTTAATATCGCCTGAAACCCTTGAATATAACCCGTTTTGACCAGTCTTTTTAGACGTACCTGGCAGGGACTTTTTGATAAACCTACCCTACTTGCTAACTCTGTTATCGTTAGTCGTCCTTCAGTAGACAGTATAGATAGTATTTTTGTATCAAATTTATCTAATTCACTTTTAAATGATATTTTTGACATCATAATTCCCTTTAATTAATAAAATTAAAAAATTTATTCCTGATTATCTCATATATTAAAGAAAATAAACCTTAAACATCAATATATTATTATAACGAAGCAATTTGCATAATTAATACAATGTCTAACATTATCAATATCAGAAAAACTATAAGAAAATTTCATTTAATGAATGAGGAAGACGTTCTGAATTCCTGGTCAAGCCTCTCTATGATCGATATTAAAACTCGACTGGCAATTCAAGAAAGAGCAATAAAACTAGTAAATGATATTCGAGACGACGATAACCCAGCATTATTAGAATTATTTTTAGCAGAATATGGATTATCGACAGATGAGGGTGTTGCTCTGATGTGCCTGGCTGAGGCATTAATGAGAATACCAGATGCTAATACCATGGATGAGATTATTGAAGATAAAATTGCCCCTTCATCATGGGACCTGCATCGCGGTAACTCAAATTCTTTATTAGTTAATGCCTCAACTTGGGGGTTAATGCTTACTGGAAAAGTCCTGGATGACCAAGATAGATCTGGTCTGACAAGTAACCTAAGAGCCATGGTAAAGCGTTTAGGTGAACCGGTTATTCGTACAGCAGTTAAACGAGCTATGAAAGAACTGGGCAGTCAATTTGTCCTGGGTGAAACCATTAAAGAAGCCATCGACAGAGGTATAAAGCAAACAGAGATTGGTTATACATTTTCATACGACATGCTAGGTGAAGCCGCACTAACAGAAGCAGATGCGAAAAAATTCTACCTCGCCTATGAAACTTCTATTAATTATTTATCAAATTATTCCAAATCATCCTCAGTAAGGGATAACCCCGGCATATCAATTAAATTATCCGCACTTCATCCTCGCTATGAAGTAGGACAGAAAATACGAGTTATGCAGGAATTGGTTGAAAGTACTCTATCTCTGACATTATTAGCAAAAAAAGCAAACATAGGACTTAATATTGACGCAGAAGAAGCGGATCGACTCGATTTATCACTTGATATCATAGAAGCGGTTCTCTCTGATGAGCGTTTAACTGGATGGGATGGTTTTGGTGTCGTGGTGCAAGCCTACAGTAAACGAGCATTGCCTATGATTGATTGGCTGCATGCGATTGCAGAAAAATATGATCGGAAAATTATGATTCGTTTAGTAAAAGGAGCTTATTGGGATACTGAAATAAAACGCGCTCAAGTTGAAGGTTTGTCAGATTTTCCAGTTTTTACCCAAAAAAGTGCTACTGATTGCTCCTACATTTATTGTGCTGAAAGATTACTTATGCTGAATGATCGTATTTATCCTCAATTTGCCACGCATAATGCCAATAGTGTAGCGATGATCCTAGAAATGGCTGAAGAAAATACTATATTCGAATTCCAGAGATTACATGGTATGGGTGAAACACTGCATCGAATAACAGTAATGAATGAGAATATTCGTTGTCGTATTTATGCACCGGTGGGGCCTCACCGAGATTTATTGGCCTATTTAGTGAGGCGTTTGTTAGAAAATGGTGCAAATTCCTCATTTGTTAATCAAATTATTGATACATCTCTATCATCTGAAGACATAGCTGCAGATCCTTTAATTTCAATAAAAAGTGATTTTGATAAACCCCAGCAAATAAAAAAACCTAAATCACTTTTTGGAAAAAGAAGATGTAACTCAAAAGGATGGGACCTTCATAATGAAAGTGATATTGAGCAAATTATTTTCGCTCGAACAAACTTTAAAAATCATCAATGGAATAGTCACCCAATGATTGCAGGCATAGTCACAGGAAGAGAAGAAATAACGATAAAAAATCCTGCTGATCTAAGTGATATCGTTGGTTTTGTAACCTACGCGAACGAGGATGACGTTAAAACAGCTATCAAATATGCAAAAAACTGGGCTGATTGCCATCAAATGGAACGTTCTCGTATTCTCAACAACTGTGCAAATATTCTTGAGAAGAATTTTGGTCAATTATTTGCAATCTTAACGAGAGAAGCTGGTAAAACGACTGCCGATGCCATAGGCGAATTACGTGAAGCGGTCGATTTTTTGCGTTACTACGCTCTTGAAGCTGAGAAATTTGCAGATTGCACTGAACGAGGTATCTTTACTTGTATTTCACCTTGGAACTTTCCGCTCGCTATTTTTACTGGACAAATTGCTGCCGCCTTATCCGTTGGTAATGGTGTCTTGGCAAAACCTGCCGAGGCAACAACTTTATGTGCAGGTATAGCAGTTGATTTTTTTCATCAAGCCGGAGTTCCGAAAAATGTCCTACAATTATTACCAGGTGAGGGGGTATCCATTGGTGCTGCTATGGTCAGTCATAGACATATCGATGGTATTTGCTTCACTGGTTCAACACCAACGGCACTGAATATCAATAAATCTATGGCGCATCATTCCCCAATTGGCGCACCATTAATTGCTGAAACAGGG
>Ga0315322_10002963_pt1 | contig 13173 bp, 10 predicted proteins | sample M110021515metaG_FD_203461 | JGI IMG/M metagenome (GOLD analysis project Ga0315322, IMG submission 203461) | Ammonia-oxidizing marine archaeal communities from Monterey Bay, California, United States - M1 100m 21515 | ecosystem: Environmental > Aquatic > Marine > Intertidal zone | place: USA... | reverse complement strand
TTCCTCGGAAGACACAAGCGAGGTCGAACTGTCAGCCGGATTCTCGGCGGTCTCGCTTGGCGTGGTCATTCCGTGGATCACAAAGGTGCCCACAAGAACAAGAGGGGCCAACGCGAGCTCAGGTCCCGGAGTTTTGAGTCGACCCAGCAGCCCGGGCAGGGACTTGAGGGCACCGGTGAAGCCGCCGGGATGCATCGCTGCTCCAAGGCCGAAGACCAGGGCGGTTCCAGCATCCATGATCAGGCAGAAGCGACAGGGCCCGTAGTGGAGCAACATGATGGTCACTAGGTAGCCGCCGAAGGTGAGGCCGCAGAGGCCGCAAAAGGTAGCCAGGCTAGAGAGTCGCTCGCGAGAGAATGATCCCCGGAGGGTCAAGATGCCAAGCAGTGCGAGGAGGCCAAACATGGGAATGGCTGGAACACTGACAGGAATGATTCCAAACAACTCGGCCGCTTCGTCGGCGAGTACCTGACTGCAGGCCTCTCCGTCACCGCAGACAAAGAAAGATGCCTCTGCACCTGCGGCGGCGGGGGAGCCGACCGCATCGGCCTTCGCGACCGCATCGTAGTGGACTCCGATCAGGAACCAGGCCCAGGCTGCGCAGAGGATGGACACGATCGTAAAGAGGGCCGGAAGGAGGCGACTCGCCTGTGCCTTTGGAGCTTTTGCTCCCTTTGTCCCGCGCTTCTTGTTCTTCTTTGCCACAGTATTCTCCCGTCGACAGACGATCTCTCTATAGGTCTCCAACCGCGCGGACTGTACCCCGGAATTATTTCCGATTGCACGGCCCCGTCGAGCTTGGCGCGCTCCCCGCCCTCGACCGCAGATTGTTCCGCGGTTACTCTGCGTCTGCGCCAGGGAGCAGAGTCCCCGGCTGACGGACCCACGGAGTACCTATGTCTTTCCATCATCTTCGCCTGCTTCTCGGCCTCTCGGCCCTCTCGTTTTCACTCCTGGCTTGCGGAACGAGCCATCAGCATGACGACGACGACGATGATGACTCGGCTGCCGATGACGACGATGACTCGGTGCCTGCGGAGTTCGCGATGTGGTCGCCCGACTTCATCGATGACGACAACATCACGCACAACTACGACTGCGAGCAGGCCCTGCCTGTCGCCAACTCGTGCGACGGCTCGAGTCCCCAGATCATGTGGGAGGGGGCTCCCGAGGGGACGGCCGGGTTCGCGCTCATCTTTGACGACCCGACCGCTGGAAACTTTCCCCACTGGGCGATCTACAACATTCCTGCCGATGCAATGAGTCTGGATGCGGGTATCTCCGGCAACAACGTCAGCAACAATCCCCCTGGAGACGCGGTGGAGCTGACTAATGGCTTCGGCTGGGAGGGCTACCTCGGCTCCTGCCCGGGCGGCGTGAATCACTATCGCTGGCGCCTCTGGGCGCTCTCTGAGGCGCTGCCCGAGGACAGCAACATGAGCTACTCCGACCTGGCTGCTGCTGCCGAAGCCAGCTCTCTTGAGATGGTTTCGATGTGCCATGTCTTCGACGGTGCTGCGGTCCCCGGACGGTAGAACGCTGGTGAAGGCGACCCTCGCTTCGCTCCAGGTTGGACTTCCGAAGTCTTACGGCCAGAAGGGAGCGAAGGATCCGTTTGACCGCCCTTGGACTACGGGGTTCTTCAAGGAGCCCGTAGAGGGGCCCGTGTTTCTCAGTCGGCTGGGCCTCACCGGGGATGGTGTGGCTGATCATCGCTGGCACGGCGGTCCGGAAATGGCGGTCCTCGCTTACTCGTATGAGCACTATGAGCGGTGGCGAGCTGAGACCGGAATCGAGGAGATGAGCGGCGGCGGCTTCGGTGAGAACCTGACTCTGTCCGAGCTTACAGAGGACAGCGTATGCATCGGAGATGTCTTCGGGATTGGTGAAGTGCGCGTTCAGGTCTCTGTGCCGCGGGCTCCTTGTCGCCACATCGATCGCCGATGGCGTCGCAGAGGGATCTGTGATGCTTCGCGGAAAAACGGGCGTGTCGGTTGGTACTGCCGCGTGCTCGTCGAGGGAACGCTCCAGGCCGGTCAGGAAGTGACGTTGATCGATCGGCCACTCCCGCAGTGGTCAGTCTCTCGAGTCCACGATGTACGACATCATCAGGCGGACGACTTGGAGGCGGCTGGTGCACTCGCAGCTTGCGAACTCCTCTCAGAAGAGTGGCGGGGCTATTTTCGCACCCGGCTTCCTGACTCCGAGGCTACGACCTGCTGACGGAGGCGCTAGAATGACTCTGGTTTTCAGGAACGGGGTGCGCTGTGTGGTCGAGCGAATTGACGAAGAAACCTAGGTATTCGCCGGGCCGTATGGTTGAGCTGGAGCTCGACTCTCGATGCCTGCAAGGGAACTTCCTTGGTGACCCAACACGACGGACCCTGCCGGTCTACCTCCCTCCCGGCTACGACGAGTCGGGGAGTCGTCGCTATCCCGTTGGCTTTTATCTGGCCGGCTTTCTAGGAACGGGGCACTCTCAACTGAACTGGAAGCCCTGGGCGGAGGGGCTTCCTGCTCGACTCGATCGATTGATTGGTGAGGGGAAGATGGGCCCGATGGTCGTCGCTTTCCCTGACTGCTTTACAGCACTTGGTGGCTCGCAGTACATCAACTCAGCGGCGTGCGGAAACTACGATGACTACCTGAACAAGGAGCTGGTTCCCCTCGTAGATAGCCACTTCAGAACGGCAGCAGGCCCAGAGCATCGAGCCGTGTTTGGAAAGAGCTCGGGAGGCTTCGGCGCGATCGTCCAAGGCATGCTCCATCCAGAGACTTGGGGTGCGTTGGCCTGCCATTCGGGCGATTCGTACTTTGAGTTTTGTTTTCTGACGGATCTTCCAAAGACCTTGAATGAGATCGGAAAGCACGGCGGCGTATCGCAGTTTCTCTCTGCGTTCTTTAAGAAAAAGAAGCGAAGCGGTGCGGAGACTCATGCGATCATGCACCTCGCGATGGCCGCATGTTTCGACCCTCAGCCTGATCATCCTGACCGCTTTGAGTTGCCGGTTGACCTCGAGACCGGCCGCTTGCGTCCAAGTCGCTGGGAACGTTGGCTTGCCTGGGATCCGGTGCGTATGATCTCGGAACACAGAGATGCACTCAAAGACATGGCCCTCGTCTTCGTCGACTGTGGGTCCAGAGATCAGTATCACCTCCAGTACGGCGCCCGACAGATGCGAGATGAGCTCATGAAATATGGCATCGAGCATGTGTACGATGAGTTCCCCGACAACCACAGCTCAATTGACTACCGAATGGATGTGAGTTTGCCGCTTCTTAGCCGCGCTGTATCCGTTGGTTTGGGGTGATTCTATGGCAATGAAACAGCTCTCAGTTCTCTTCGGTGGTCGTGTCCAGCGCGTCTATCTTCTGGACACCGATCGAGTGGTTATTGGACGCGGAAAGAGCGCCGACATTCCGCTGGAGAATAATCCGTTTGTGAGTCGGCAGCATGCCGAGATTATTTTTGAAGGCGCGACTCATATCTTGCAGGACCTTGGCGGTCCGAACGGCACGTTCATCGGAGAGAAGAGGGTCCGGGCACACCCGCTGAAGACCGGCGACCGCATTCTCTTGGGCAAGCACAGTCTGCGCTACGAGGAGTCCACCTCGCGGGCGGAAAGCCTCCGAGAAATCAAGGCTCTGGCGGCTGGTGCGGAAGGCGGAGCTTCAGAGTCAATGGCCTTCGAAGAGGTGGGCGAGGATGCGCCAGGCGCGGGGCAAGCCATACCTCAGGCCGTGGAGACAGTCCCAGCGAGTGTCGCCTTCCCGCTTGATCCCAACGCATTTTCGGATGCTTCCACCACCGTCGCGGCTTCGAAGGACGAACTGAACGACATGGTGCGTCGAATGACTCTGAAATCAGAGCCTCATTTGTCGATAGCGAAAGAGGGTGGAATCGATTTGGTGCCCATCAGTCTCTTGCCGTTTGAACTCGGCTGGGCGAGCACATCGCACTTTCAGCTCGCAGGCTCAAAATGGTTTGGCAAGCGAGCTGCTCGGATCGAAATGCAGCATGGCGCCTGGTACCTCGTGGCCCTCGCACCGACTTGGAGTCCCGTCGAGGTCAACGGCACGCGAATCAAGAAGAAGATCAAGCTAAGGGAGGGAGCGAAGATCACGATTTCTGGCCGGCTCTTCCGGTTCTCTAAGGGGGAGAGCGTCTGAGCTTTCTAGCGACTTCTGCGGCAGTCTACTCACTCGTTGACTGGTTGCATCCAGATCATCTCGGAGGGGACACCAATCGAGGCGATGCAGCGCTCCCAACGTTCCTCTGTGGGTGTCTGGAACAGGAGATCTTCGTCGATCTCCATGAAGATCCAGGAGCCCGACTCGATCTCTTCGTCGAGTTGTCCAGGCCCCCAGCCCGCGTAGCCGAGGGAGAGAAAAGCACCCGAGACATCCACCATGGCCGAGGTCGTTTCGATCACGTTCTTGCTGGGAGAGACGCCGAGAGTGGAGGAGACTTCAAAGATCCCCTCCTCTTCCTCGTGACCGAACTGCTCTCGGGTAAACGTCACAAAGACAGCCCCGGGTTGTACGGGACCTCCCCAGTGGACAGGCCCCTGGAGGCCTCCGCGTCGGGTGACACCCATCTGATCAAGGACCTGAGTTGTCTCGATTCCGGTGAGGCGGTTGACCACGATTCCCATCGCCCCTTCTTCGCTGTAGTCGCAGAGAAGAATGACAGTCTTCGAGAAGAAGACATCCAGCATTTGGGGGGAGGCGACCAGCATTCCGGTCCGGGGAGACGAAGACATGAGCATCCTTTCGGTGCGAGGCCCCTCGCTCGTTCCCGCGGGCAATCCAACGGGATGGCCTATGCTAACGGACCAATATGAAATCTCTCCAACTTTCGAGTCATCCTTTTTCTCAGCGTCGGACGGGTCCCGTCGTCCTTGTTGTCATGGACGGAGTGGGGATTGGACGCAAGGACCGCGGAGATGCTGTCTGGCTGGCGGACACCCCAACACTTGACCGACTTGAGCGTGGCCCGAGGACATCGCTTGCTGCGCACGGACAGGCCGTGGGTATGCCGAGTGACAACGACATGGGAAACAGCGAGGTGGGGCACAACGCTCTGGGAGCGGGGCGTGTGTTCGACCAAGGAGCCAAGTTGGTCGAGCATTCCATTGCAAATGGAACTCTCTTTGAGGGAGAGGTGTGGCCCTGGTTGTTGAAGCCCTGTGTGTCCGAAGGAAAGGCACTGCACTTCATCGGACTTCTGTCCGACGGGAATGTCCACTCTCATCAGGATCACCTTCATGCCTTGCTGAGGCGGGCGAGTCAGGCTGGCTGCGAGCGTGTGTACGTGCATGCACTCTTGGACGGCCGCGATGTCGACCAGGTCTCAGCGCTGCGATATCTAGACTCACTAGAGTCCTTACTCGCGGAACTGAGGCGCAGCGGGGCTGACTTCCGAGTTGCATCCGGCGGCGGTCGGATGGTCACGACGATGGATCGCTACGAAGCCGACTGGAGTGTGGTGGAGAGAGGCTGGAAGGCTCATGTCCTCGGCGAGGGGAGGATGTTTGCGAGTGCTGAAGAGGCCGTGAAGACGTACCGAGCGGAGTCTGTCGGGCTTGGAGACCAGTACCTTCCAGCCTTTGTGGTCGGGGACTCAAGTCGAGGAAAGCCGGTCGCGACGATCGAAGACGGGGATGCGGTGGTGCTCTTCAATTTCAGGGGCGACCGAGCAATCGAGATCAGTCGGGCGTTCCTGGAAGCGGAGAGCTTCGATGGTTTTGATCGGGTCCGTCAGCCCAGTGTTCGTTACGCGGGAATGATGCAGTACGACGGGGATCTTCAGTTGCCGCCCAAGTTTCTTGTCGCTCCTCCAGAGATTGATCGATGTCTCGGGGAGTTCCTGACGGAGCAGGGGGTGTCTCAGTTCGCTTGTGCGGAGACGCAGAAGTTTGGTCATGTCACTTATTTTTGGAACGGAAACCGGAGTGGTGTCTTCGATCCCCAACTGGAGCACCACCTGGAGATCCCCAGCGACGTTGTGCCCTTTGACGAGGCTCCCTGGATGAAAGCGAAGGAAGTCACCGATGCGGTGATCCAGCAGCTTCGAGCGGAGTCTCCTCCGGGGCTGATTCGGATCAACTACGCCAACGGCGACATGGTCGGACACACAGGAGATCTCACCGCGACGGTGTCTGCAGTCGAAGCGGTCGACCAGTGCTTGGCTCGTCTGCTGCCGGAGATTGAGCGCTTCGGAGGGGCTGCCTTGGTCACTGCGGACCACGGCAATGCCGATCAAATGTACCGATTGACGAAGTCGGGCGAGTACGCCGAGTCGCCATTGACAGCACACACTCTCAACAGGGTGCCGCTCTACCTCTTCGACCCCTCGGGTCGAGCTGGTCTGGCACAGGACCCGGATGCGGGGCTTGCAAATGTGGCTGCGACTGCCTTGGCGCTGCTCGGCTACGACAAGCCAGAAGACTACGCTCGTAGTCTTCTGATTCCCTCGGAGCGTCGCCCCTAGAAGGGGATGTCTTCGTCTTCGGTGTAGGGGATTTCGCCCCCGCCGCTTGCAGCGGTCGGAGTCGCGGTCGCGGTCGCGGGAGCAGGGTTCGACGGACTCGCGTTGTTCCACTGGTCGCCTGCCGGGGCCGGGCGCTGGCCGCCACCGCGTCCTGCGGTCTCAAGGAAAACCATCTCGCGCGCTACGATCTCTGTGGTCCAGCGTCGGTTCCCTGTCTTGTCTTCCCACTCCCGTGTCTGGAGTCGTCCCTCGACATAGACCTTATTTCCCTTGGCGACGAGTCGCCCTACGAGCTCGGCCAGCTTGTCCCACGCGACGATGTTGTGCCACTCGGTGCGGTCGTTGCCATCTCGGCCCCGCTCGCTTGTCGCCAGGGTGAACTTGGCAACGGCTTTACCGGACTGCGTGTAGCGAACTTCCGGATCTTTTCCGAGGTTTCCAACGAGAATGACTTTGTTTACGGCGTAGGCCATCGAGTGCTTCCTGACTGAGTGTGCGGACCTTGAAGGGAGGCGGAATGTACCCGGTTTCATCCCGCTGATCCAGAGCGGATTTACTCGATTTTTTTGACTCCTGTTTTGTGGACTCTGGCCCGTACCGGGGATGCGGGCTAGAGTCCTCGACGATGCGTGTTTTTCTAGGAATTATTTCGTCGCTTGTTGGCCTTCTTTGTTTGGTTCCGGCTGGGTTTGCCCAGGTCGTGATCGAGGATGTCGATGAATCGAACCTGGAACCTGAGGAAGAGAGGCCTGCGTCGGACTCGACTGACATCGAGCTCGATCTGGTTCAGAAGGTCCTCATTGTTCCTTTTGGTGTGGGGACATCTACAGCTGCAGGGCTGGCCTCGCTTATGGAGCAGTTCGTCTTGGACGGGCTCCGTGATGAGGCGGTGTTTCTTGTCTCGTCCCTAGAGGATGCTCCGCCTGTCGAAGATGTCGATGCCGCTCTCTACTACCGAGGGTGCCCCGCCGGAGATGAGCGGGGGTGTCAGCTCGTCCTGGGTGAGCTGGCTCTCGTGGATCGAGTGGTCGCGGGAACGCTGAACATGCGGGACGACGGAAGTTACAGCGTAGAAGTCACGGTGCTCAACATTGCCGAGGCTTTGGTCGAGCTCAGTTATTCGATCGATCTCGTTCCGGGTGAGGAAGAGTTGCTGCCTCAGACTGTGTCCATCGCCCTGCGTGAACTCGTCGCAGCGGATCAAGAAGAGGAAGAGGATGCCCAGCTTGCTACCGAGGAACAGGAGCGTCGAGAGAAGATCAGAGCAGCTTCAGCTGCAGAGGAAGAGCTTCTTGCTCGCATGGTCCTTGATGTCAGTGCCCGTAGCCTGCAGGACGCGGAGGCTGTGGTCGCTGCTCAAAAGGCTCGCAGGCTTACCCAGCAAGACTTACAGACGATCAAGAGCAAAGAGGGAGCGGCGCGTGAGTGGGTCGAGTTGGGCCTAACCGAGAGGCAATACCTGTCTTATAGGAACTCGGGCTTGGAACTAGAAACGTGGCGCTGGCGCTGGGCGGGGCACCGTTTTCAGCTGATCGGAAGCGTTCACCTCGGTCTGGCTGCTGGTGCGACAGGCATGCGCTACTACGGCAACTATCTGCTGTCCCCGAACTTGGATGTTGAGCCTGTCGACTCGCACTCATGGCAGGTCCTCGAGGACGGTCAGAACGGCACGCTCGGAGTCAGTGTGGGTTTCGGAGTCCTGCGGAACCTCGACATCGAGTTGGGGTTTTGGTGGACCCGAAGCAAAGTCCAGGTGAAGCTCGTCAACGGTCGTACGGTTGACGATGGGGCGGGCAACCTTGTCCCCGATCCGCTGAACCGTCAGCCCGGCGACTTCACCGCCCAGTCCCTCAACATGTTTGGCGGCGAGCTGATGGCCCGCTTCTACCTGCTGAACGTGTTCCCGGTGCGGCCGACAGTCGGGGCGGGCTTGAGCTGGATCTCGTATCCGACGCTCTACAACGATCCCGACATCAACGACAGTGAAGAAGTCCCTTCGCCCTCCATCCCGGAGCGCTACACGACCTGGCCCCACCTGATCGATATCGGGCTTCAGGTCGAGCCAGGAGTGACCGTAGACATCGGTCGCCACCTGGGAATCTTCTTCCGTATTCCAATCACCATCGGGATGATCCCTTCGCGTCGCCTCGTCAGCAACGAACTTCCGAGGCCCATTATCCAGGACGCTGAGGAAGCACCCAAGGCCCCTTTTGGGACGATTCGGGTGATCTTGGGTGTTCAGGGCCGTGTGTTTGGCAAGAAGCTTCCCCTCCGTGCAGACCAACCTGAAGAGGACATTCTCGAAGAAGATGAATAAGTCCCTATTTCTCGCTCTCGCTCTTCTCCTCACCCCCTCCCTCCTCTCTGTCGGTGGCTGCACCGATGCTCAGAAAGAGCAGGCTGAGTACAAAGCGAAGGAGCGCAAGCGTGCTTCAGCAGAGAAGACCGTTCGAGATCGAGCGGAGCTCTATTGGGAGATGATTCGCTGGAAAGACTGGGACCGTGCTTCCCGCTTTTTTGAGAAGCCGGAGCAGCAGCTTAGCTTCGTGCGGCAGATCTCGGTGGACGCCCTTGCGCTTCCAACGCGCGACAACATTGAAGTTCAGTTTGTCGTTGTGGACAACGAAGCCCTCGACGAGGCCCAGACTCGAGTTTCTTGGACTGAGGTGCTCACCGGGCAAGGGAGCGTGCGACCCCTCGTCGTCGAGCAGCGCTGGTACAAGGCCCAGGGGACATGGTGGGTTCGTTCGGAGCTTCCTTTGGGCCGTGAAGTCGGCAAGGTGGGAGAACCGGGGAAAGATCCTGAGGGGCTCGATGAGGCTCCGCCGCTGGATCTCCCAAGCTCCGAAGTGACACCGAACGACTCCCAACCTGCAGCCTCGGGGGAGGGTGCTGGAAGTGAGTAAAGCTTCACCTGTTGCCATTGTCCTCGCGGCCGGAAAAGGGACGCGGATGAAGTCGGTTCGGCCCAAGGTGCTCTTTGAAGTACTGGGACGGCCCATTGTTCAGCGGGTGGTTGATGCAGCGCGGGGCGCAGGCTGTACCGATGTTGTGGTTGTGGTCGGCTACGAGGCCGAGCGTGTTCAGGCCAGCCTCGAGGACGTTCACTTTGCGCTTCAGCCTGGGGTTCAGGGAACCGGTCAGGCAGTGCAGTGCGCATCGCAAGCTGTGGACTTCCGTGGTCGTCCCGTTGTGGTTCTCCCTGGGGATGTTCCGATGATGACCCCGGAGCTCCTTACGGGGCTCCTGGAGGAGCACCAAGGTGCGATTACGATCGGCAGCATGCTGCCTGCTGATGCGACAGGCTATGGCCGCGTGGTGCGGGGCGAAGACGGCGATGTTCTCCGGATCGTCGAACACAAGGACGCCAGCCCAGAGGAGCTTGCCGTTGGTGAGGTGAATTCGTCGATCTACGTCTTTGATGGTGAGTTTCTCTTCGGAGACGGACAGACTTCGGGTGCCGTCTTTGAGCTCACCACGGAGAATCGTCAGAACGAGTACTTGCTCACGGATGTCGTCGCCATTGCTGTGCAGCGGGGTCTGAAGGTGGGTGCCAGTGTGATCGCTGACCTTGCGCAGGTTGCTGGAGTCAATGACCGAGCCCAGCTGGCTGACCTGGAGTCGACGATCCGAGCTCGCATCAATCGAAGCTGGTTGGAGGCGGGCGTATCCATGGATGACCCCCAGACGACGCGAATCGAGGAGGGGGTACAGATCGCAAGGGATGTGCACTTAGGGGCCGGTGTCGAACTCCGGGGAGCGACGCAGGTCGCTGAGGGAGCTTCCGTCGGCAAGGGGACCGTCTTGACCGATTGTTCCGTGGGTCCTGCTGCGAAGATTGGGGCTTTCGTCTTAGGGACCGCTGTGTCCGTTGAAGCCGGGGCGGAAGTCCGACCCTTCACGATGATGTCGGGTCTCAATGAAAAATCCCCTGGCAACTCGGGGGAAGAGCATCAGGTCGAGGTCGGAGCAGGCGCTCGGGTCGGTCCTTTTACTCACCTCCGTCAGTCCTCCCGTTTGGGTCCAGGAGCCCGTGTTGGAAACTTCGTGGAGATGAAGAAGAGCTCGCTGGGTCCCGAAGCGAAGGCCAACCACTTGGCGTATCTCGGCGACGCGAAAATCGGGGCGAGGTCCAATATTGGAGCTGGGGTAATTACTTGTAATTACGATGGTTTTGGCAAGCACGATACGACGATTGGTGAGGATGTTTTTGTTGGGACAGACAGTCACCTTGTGGCCCCAGTTCGTCTTGGAGACGGTGCGTTTGTTGGAACGGGAACCACGGTGACCCGCGATGTCCCAGCAGACTGTTTGGCGATCGGCCGTGCGCGCCAGGAGAATAAAGAGGGCTATGCCTCCCGCATGAAGGCCTCTCTGCAGCGTCGCGCTGAAGCTGCAAAGGCGCGGAAGGCGAAGCGAGAAGCTGCTTCGACGAAGAAAGACTGAGTGTCTGTGAAGCAACACCTCGTCTCCCTGAATGAGGCGCAGCGGGAGGCAGTAATTCATCCCGGCGGCCCGCTCCTCGTCCTTGCCGGTGCGGGCTCGGGGAAGACTCGGGTTCTCACCCTGCGGCTGGCCTGGCTCATTGAAGAGCTGGGAGTCGCACCGTGGAAGCTCATGGCTGTGACCTTCACAAACAAGGCCGCCAGCGAGATGAAGGAGCGGGTTGACGAGCTTCTCGGAGGACGAGGCAGTGATTGCTGGGTAAGCACCTTCCACTCAAGCTGTTTGCGGATTCTCCGGCGTGAGATCGACGCGGTCGAGGGCCTCGAGAATAACTTCGCTATCTACGACGACCGAGATAGCAAGCAGCTAGTCAAACTGATTATGAAGGAGCTCCGCACGCCGGATTCGGTGAACCCGAGAGCGATCTCGGCTGCGATAGACCGAGCGAAGAATGATGGCCTTACTCCTTCGGATTTGGCCAAAGAGAGAAGGCCGGACGTCGATCCTCGGACACCGGAGATCTACCGTCGGTATCAAGAGCGTCTCCGACAGTCGAATGCTGTCGACTTCGGGGATTTGATGCTCGAGGTTGTGCATCTCTTTGAGCAGCGGGGTGATGTGCTGCAGAAGTACCAAGATCGCTTTGAGCACTTGATGGTCGATGAGTATCAAGACACGAATCATGTCCAGTACAAGCTGATGAGACTGCTCGGCGACCACGGAGAACGAAACCTGTGTGTCGTCGGTGATGAAGACCAGTCGATCTACTCGTTTCGCGGTGCAGATATTCGCAACATTCTGGACTTTGAACGAGACTTCGAGGGCGCCAAGGTAGTCCGACTTGAGAGAAACTATCGGTCTACCGAGACCATCTTGCGCGCTGCGAGCGCCGTCGTTGAGGCGAACAGTGATCGACTCGGCAAGACACTCTGGACGGACAGTGGACTCGGGGAGCCGATTGAGCTGAAGGTTGCCTACGACGACAGGGAAGAGGCACGAAAGGCACTGGAGATCGTCGCATCGGAGCGACGGCGTGGTCGGCGTGCTTCAGAGATTGCTGTCTTCTACCGAACCAACAGTCAGAGCCGCGTCCTCGAAGAGGAGTGCATTGCGGGAAGAATTCCCTTTGTCTTGATCGGAGGCCAGCGCTTCTACGAGCGTCGAGAGGTCAAAGATGTGATGAGCTATCTCAAGCTCATCTTGAATCCCGACGACGACATCGCTTTCCTGCGGACCCTCAACACTCCCCCACGTGGAATCGGTCAGGGAACTCGAGAGAAGGTTCTACAACGAGCTCACCTCGACGGAACTTCGTGCTGGAGGGCTCTTATTTTCCTTGCAGATGATGCCGCTGAGACCACTCGAGTGCGCAAGAGCCTCACAGGCTATCGGCAGCTTGTAGAGGACCTTCGTTCCTCGTCCAGGCAGGTCTCTATCGAGGACCTCGTAGAGCAGGTGTACGTGAAGTCGGGCCTGTGGGAGCGGTTTGAGTCCGAAGGAACGTTTGAAGCGCAGGGGCGCCTCGAGAACCTTGCGGAACTGAAGAATAGTACTTCTCCCTACAAGGACCTCCCGCCGCCGACGGGGCTGCTTGCTTTCCTTGATCGGGTGAGTTTGATCGCCGACACAGACAAGATCGATAGCTCGAATGAAGATACCGAGGGCCGCGTGACCCTGATGACCGTGCATGCTTCGAAGGGCCTCGAGTTTCCGGTGGTCTTGGTTGTGGGGATGGACGAGGAACTCTTCCCTCATGCGCGTGCCCGACTCTTCGAGAAGGAGCTTGAGGAAGAACGTCGACTGGCCTACGTGGCCATCACTCGGGCACGGGAGAAGCTGTATCTCCTCCGGGCTCGCAGGAGAATGCGGTCAGGGATGTATCAAGACACCGTTGAGTCTCGTTTCCTCCGACAGATTCCGAGGGACTTAGTGACGGGGGATACAGGGTATCGGAGCGAGCGGGGAGTCCAGACAGGGCCGATTGCATGGAGTCCTGATGAGCCTCGCGTCGTCTATGACACCCCTGGGTCGGGCGCGTGGCGCAGTCGCTTTGACGGAGGGCAAAAGCGGCGTCAACAAACGAAGCCGCGAAGCCCTCTTCCTGTGTCTGTTGAGCCTGAGGTCAGCGAGGTAGCGGGGGGAGATGAGGAACGGGTAGTTCTTGATGACGGCGCCCAGACGCTCGGGCTTGGAGCACGGGTCCTCCACCCTCAGTTTGGAGAGGGGGTCGTCAA
>Ga0315322_10002959_pt1 | contig 13182 bp, 12 predicted proteins | sample M110021515metaG_FD_203461 | JGI IMG/M metagenome (GOLD analysis project Ga0315322, IMG submission 203461) | Ammonia-oxidizing marine archaeal communities from Monterey Bay, California, United States - M1 100m 21515 | ecosystem: Environmental > Aquatic > Marine > Intertidal zone | place: USA... | reverse complement strand
GAGGTTGCTGATACCGGTGCTGAGAATGGGGCGGCTGTGGAAGGAGCTGCCGCGCAAGTAACAACTAGCAACGGAACAAGCAGGAATTTGTCCAGCATGGTCTAAAGAGGCGTGTCCTGGGGGGGGGTGGACGGTGATCAGCGCAGAAGCTCTCGGGGGTGTCCTAGGAGTTCCTTGTAGCCGATGCACGGTAAGGCATATTCTGCCGGGATTCCCCAATCTCCGCAAGGTCTCTAGGGATCGGAATTGCGTAAGTAACCGGATCTCTTCGAAAGTGGCCAGCCGCCCACTCTTTTGGAAGGGGCTCTTGGGGAGGGCTAGGAGGCCCTGGGTTTCGCGGCGCCACTCATGGGAGGCAGCCCCTAGGGGCCTCTGCAGGCCTCCCCCTGGCTCCTATACTAGGTATGGGGGCGACCATTGCTGTGTCTTCGGCCCCTCATCCTACAATGGCTCCCCGCTCGCAGGACGCAGCGGCTTACCCGAGCTCGAGCTGTCTCGTGGCGTCGACCTCGTCCCGGTTAAGGAGCTCGATCGCATCCCCAAGCGAGTCGTACATGGTCCAGTCTTTTGGCACAGCTCGGCGTACGTTGCGTATTAGCTGAACTGTCATGCGGAGGGTGCGAACGAAGTCTCCGCCGCCCGTGTCCATGCGCTCTTCGAGCTCTTCCAGAGTGCCGCCGCGTATCCAGTCGAATAGCGGGCGTGTCATCCCCCAATCACAGGTTCTCATAGGACTCTCGATTCCAAACTTGGCCTCGACTTTTTGCATATCAATGATAGCGCGGTCGACTTTTTTGCGCAGGTCGCCATAGAGCCGCGCCGGTAGTCTTGGGGCACCTTCGCGCCGCCGCTCTTCGTGAACGAGCGCCGTGAATATCATGGCGAGGGGCTTGGCGGGGAGGTCCTCGAGTATGCCCTGATACAGGAGCTCGGTGACTTGGATTTCGTAGCCGTAAATGTGGCTGGAAAGCTTGCCTCGGCCGGTCAAACTGCCGCGCCCAACTTCGGGGCCTTCGGGCTCGAAGTAGCCGAGCTCTTCGAGGAAGTCGAGGTGATTGTCAAGCAGCTCGTGCTGCCTTGCCTGGTTGTGCTCGCGCGCTTTGCGGCTACCCTCGCGATGTTGGTAACGGTTGAAGGACTTGTCCCACGCCTCGTGAATGTGACTGCGCCCCATATGAGAGATTAGGTGCAGAAGTGTGGAATAGGAAAGCTTGAAGCGACTTTGGACTGGTTCCGGATTACCGGAGAGGATGCGCTTGAGCGGCGCTTCCTCTAAGTCTTTCATGCCGAGCATGGAGACAACCATGCCCTCTTTGTCGATGCCCTGGCGGCCTGCGCGGCCGGCCATCTGCAGGTAATCGCGCGTGCGCAGGTAGTCCATGCTCACGCCGTCGTACTTCTTAAGGCTGGCGAAAACGACGGTGCGCGCCGGCATGTTGATGCCGATCGCGAAGGTCTCCGTTGTGAAGATCATCTTGAGCAGACCGGTGCAGAACATGCGCTCGACCATCTCTTTGTGGATGGGCAGCATACCGGCGTGGTGGTAGCCAATGCCGTGCCGGGCTAGGCGGAAGACCTCGCCAATCAGCTCGCCCTCGTCCATGTCGTAGCTGGAGATGAGTTCTTGCTGCAGCTCGTTCATTCGCGCGGACTCGTCGTCATTCAGAAGCTCGCGGTGCTGGTTGGCGTAAGCGAGGCGCTCGACGTCCTTGCGGCTAAAGGAAAAGACGAGTACGGGAAGCGCATCGTTGTCTTGTACCTCGTCGAGTAGGCGGTCGAGCTTGGGGGGCTGGCGGAATACGCGCCCACGACCTCGACGCCTGTCGCGGCCGTTCTTCTTCTTGCTCTGTTCGGCCTCGATCTCGTACTTCGCGACTGCGTTCAAGCGCCCAAGATCGAACAGTCCGCTCTTCTCTGTGAACAGTCGGTGCTTCAAGGGGACGGGCCGCTTGTCCGATCGGACGACCGTGAGGTCTTCATCGCGAATCTCGCGAATCCAGCTTCCGAGCTGATCGAGGTTTGCGATGGTGGCGGACAGGGACACAAACTTGATGCCCTTGGGCGCGAAGATGAATGTCTCCTCCCACACGGTGCCGCGCTCGCGATCGTCCATGAAATGGACCTCGTCGAAGATGACATAGTCGACGTCGTTCAGCATCGCCGGGCTCTCGAAGATCTGGTTGCGCAGGATCTCCGTGGTCATGATGAGGACCTGCCCCTCGGGGTTAATCGTGACGTCACCGGTCATCAGTCCGACGTCCACATCGGGCTCGTCGCGAAAGTCGCGGTATTTTTGGTTCGAGAGCGCTTTGATCGGTGCCGTGTAGATCACGCGCTTCTTGCGCTTGATAGCTTCGAAGATCGCATATTCCGCGACTAGCGTCTTGCCAGCGCCGGTAGGGGCGCTGACTAGCAGGTTCTCTCCGCGGCGGATCGCCTCGACGGATTGGATCTGGAATGCGCTGAGTTGGAAGCCCTTGAAGGTCGTGACTCGGTCGTCGCCACCTTTTGGGGAGGGCGAATTTTCCGAGTCGCTCTGGCTAGAGCGGTCCTCGGGGTGGCCCGCGCTACCGGACTTAGGACTTTTATGGCGATCGGAGGAAGGATTCATGTAGGGGTTTGTTGAGGTCGCGCGGTCAGACTGCCAAGATAGCTAATACCGAGCGCCCGGATGAACTGCTTGCAGCAGCATCTTGCTCATCGAATTGAAATAGCTCCCATTCGGGGCAACACGCATCTTTCTTAGATTCTCCATGGATAAGACCTCAAAAGCCGCTTCAGCCCACCGCCTCGACCGCGAACTCGCGCACCTTAAGATCATTTCGCGCCTGCTGGGTCACGAGATGCACAGTCAAACCGGAGTGAACATTCAACTCTCCCGCGACTCCGCACAGGAAATCCAGGCTAGCTTGGACCTGTTCATCGAGTCCATGGCCGGCGCGCGCAAAGCCGCACCCAAAGTGACCAGCATCGAGTCGAGCCCCGTCGTCTCGCGCGTCAACTAGGCAAGCCGCATTCGCGATCTCAGCGGCCGGGCCACAACCATGGATCTACTCAGCACGAGTTTGTCCAAGGCTGTGGCTCGGTTTCAATTCCATAGGCGCTCCGGATTGGCTTCCTCCACGGCCCTTGGCCCTGTCTTGTTCGTCGGCCTGATCGCGCTCGGGCTTTATTTCGGCAGCCGTCTTGAGGATGGCGCTGAGAGCGCGGGCTTCACGCGTATCGAGACCAACCGCATGTTGCTCGAGTACGGTGAGATCCTGCAAACGGCAAGCGGCGAGGTGCGCACCGAATGGATTGACCCGCGCTGGGAAGAGCTACTTTCGGATCGCATGGCGGCCGTGGCGGATTTTGAGGCGGATGACTCCGTCGGCATCGCGCAAGTGATGGCGGGCCTCGGCGAGCTCGCATTCATCGAGGAGCTCGGCGAGCCGCGCGTCCTTTGGCCCGACGGGCTTGAGGTGCCGCTGCGCATCCACCGACCGATCGCGTGCATCGCTTGGCAGGACAGCTACTTCGCCGTCGCCGTGGATTGGTCCTTGGGTACGCCGCGCGGCGTGATTCTCGAGGGTCCTTGGTACACCCTGCCGAACGTGGGGACGCGCTATTTACCGGTGATCGATCGCTTGGAGGAGGTGCCGCAGAGCGTGTGGTTAGAGCAAAGAGCGCAGCTGGATGCGCTCTCGATTGCGGACTCGATGTGGACGCACCTCGACGACAGTGATTACGCGCGCCTAGGACGTATCGTGATCGATGCGCGGCGCGCGCGAGAGACATCGGTGGATGAACCTGGCACTCGGATTGAACTCGAGGGCCACCGCGTCGTTCTCTTTGGAAGAAGCCCCGCCCAGGATGCACCTGGCGCGCTTCCCGTTGCGGACAAATGGCGCTCGATTCAGATCGGATTAAAGGACTTGGAAAACGGCATCGACTGGGAGTCCTTGGACGTGCGCTGGGATCATCCCCAGAGAGTCCTTCGAGGGAGCGACGAGTAGCTATGGGTGGGCTGGAGAGGACCCGTAAAGTTCCTTCTGTGGGCTTCATTCCGCTATTGTGCTTGGTTCTTGGTGCGACGCCTTTGGCGCTGGACGCATTTGGTGGACTCGGCGACGCTTGGCCTCGGGAGTCCCTCCCAGCGGGGCTCTCGCGCACGGCGCTGGCGCTCCTACCGTGGATTTTTTGCATGGGGCTACCACTTGCAAAAGGGGGCCGTCGCAGCGCACTTGACTGCGCGGTGGGATTGCCTGTTTTTGGGTTGGCCATCGCTTCGGATGCCGCCGCCGGGCTTGCTCTGCAAGACCTTCTTTTCTGCGCGGGATCAGGTGTTCTTATGCTGGTGGGGTTGGCGCGAGGCGCACGCGTAGCTTCGAAATCGAGCTCGGGTCAGCTGTACGGATTCGCTTGGCTCTTGTTGGTGTTGGGCCCTGTTGCGATCGCGCTCGCCTTTGGGTTTTCCGAGAGCGGCGCGCCCCTGTCCCCCGACGAAGCTGGGCGCTGGTTGCAGTACAGTCCGGTGGGTTGGTGCCTAACATGGGCGGCCGAGAATCCAGGGCTAGAGCCGCGCCTCGCAAGCGCACCGTACGCCGCACTCTTGGTCACTGCCGCACTTGTGCTATTGCCAAGTTTGGCTTCGCGGAGCTCCGTCGCAGGCGGTGAAGATTCATGAGAGCAATCCTGTTAGTCCTTTGGATCGCGTCGTGCTGCACGCCCGCTTTCGCTGGCGAGAATCGCCTGGGTTTTGGGCGCATCGCACTCGATGGGAATGTCAGAAGTGTGCGACTGGACTTCGGCCCGCTTGGGACGACAACGTTGCAGGGCCAGGCCGAGGGGCGCACCTTCGCCGACACGACCTTTCGCATCCCGATTCCCGCGTCGGGAAAGACGGGGGCCCTGCTCGTCCCAACGGTGACAAGCGAAGGTGGAGGGGAAGCCCGGTATCTCGGTTGGGATTCCGCCCCGGCGCCGATGGCGGACCCGTTGAAGCTGCGCTCGCTTCCGCCAGTGTTGCGGGAGTTGCCGCGACCTACGGTGCTTTCTCTATTACTGATTGTTTTGTCCGCCTTCGGGGCTTGGCTTGCGCGGCGCGCGGAGAGGCCTCTCACCGCGCTCGCCATTGGCATGGCTGGAGCTGCGGCACTTTTGGGTTGGAGCCAAGCGTTCCTTCGCGTGGACTCGTCCGTGGCTCGGGTCGTGGACTTTGCCGGCCTGGGCCCAAGTGCAAGCGGCTTGGCGTGGGCGGGGGTTGAGACGACTGGCAGGTACGAGCAAATCAACCTAGGCGGGAGCACCCTCTCCTTAGAGGTCTTGCCAGAGGGGAGCCCCTTGTCGCTCGTTCTGTCTTTGGATCAGCTCGGCCCAACTTGCGAAGATTGGCAGGCGGGCGGGCCACGTGCATCGAGATTATGGGTCCGCCGGCCTTGGAGTGGCAATGAGGGCCGTTGGCTAGAGACCTCTGGCGACGTCACGCAGGACATGGGTGACTTTCAGGCATCTTGGGCCCGCAGTTCGGCTTCGGAGGTCACTGCTTTGGGCCCGTGGAGTGCTGGCGAGGCCTGCCCTGAGCCCGTTTTTGAGGCGCAAGGGCCACCCTCGTGGTTACTCTCGGGATTACCGACGGGGCGCGAGGCCCTTATCGGCCAGCTAGCGAGTGGCGGGACTTGGGTGAGGGCGGTCTGGCCTCCATCTGAGGGCGCCAGCGGCGCAAGAACTTGGCCGCGACCCCGTTGAATTCCAGGAACCTTCGAAAAACCATTGCCGGGTTGTGGAGTCGTCGCTAATCTGTTCGGCCCATCGCGCCCGGGCCCCGGGTGTGAATGTGCATCCCTATATAGCCAAAAGGCTGTGTAAAGATACACCTGGATGGGATTTGGCTTTCCATAAGCCTGGACCAAAAGACACTAGATGCCGCTGCAGTAGCAGCCCTCTCCTCTCTGATGAAGACCACTAACCTCAAGCCGGAAGAAGTCGAAACACGTTGGTACGTGTACGACGCTTCCGAGCACGCTCTCGGACGCATGGCCACAAAAATTGCCATGCAGCTCATGGGCAAGGACCGCCCGACGTACACGCCGAACATGCTGAACGGCGCGCACGTTGTTGTTCTCAACGCTGGCGCCGCCCGCCTTTCGGGAAAGAAAAACGAGCAGAAGGTCTACATGAGCTATTCCGGTTACGCCGGTGGCCTCAAGTCGACTTCTCTTGATTACGTTCGCGAGAACCGCCCGATCGACATCGTTCGCGAGGCTGTTCGCCGCATGCTCCCGAAAAACCGCATTGGCCGCGAGATGCTCCGCAACCTCAAGGTCTACCCCGGAAACGAACACCCTCACAAAGCTCAGGCGCCTGACAACAAAGTCGAGGCAACTCTCTAATGGTAGTTAACAACCCTTGGACCTGGGGTCTTGGTCGACGCAAGTCGGCTGTGGCGCGCGTCCGCATCAAGCCCGGAACCGGCGTCTTCACCATCAACAAGAAGCCCGTTGACGAGTACTTCGTCACTAGCCGCGACCAGACGCAGGCCAAGGCGCCCTTGGTCGTGACCGATTCGACTGAGTCCTTTGACGTGCACGTGAACGTCAAAGGCGGCGGTCCGAATGGTCAAGCTGGCGCTGTCCTTCTCGGCGTTGCTCGCGCGATCAAAGAGGTCAACCCGGCACACTTCGAAGGCCTTCGCGAAGCTGGTCTTCTGACCCGTGACTCGCGACAGGTTGAACGCAAGAAGCCTGGTCGTCGTGGCGCGCGTCGTGGCTTCCAGTTCTCGAAGCGCTAGTCACCAGGCAACTGCAAAGGCAAATGCCTTCCAAAACGACGGGCTCCGTTGGGATTTTCCCGGCGAGCCCGTCGTTCGCTTAGCACCCTCCCCGATAATCGCCCTTAGGTATCTCCAATGGCAGGCCACTCTCACGCAGCAAACGTCAAGCGTCGCAAAGACTCGGTCAACGCCAAAAAGGCGAAGATCTTCAGTAAGTGTGCTCGCCACATCGTCTCTGCATGTCGGGTTGGCGGTGCAGATGTCGGTCAGAACCCTCGCCTTGCCCTAGCTGTTGAAAAGGCCCGCGCGGCTAACATGCCGAGGGAAAACATCGAGCGCGCGATCAAAAAGGGGGCTGGTAACAAGGACGGGGAAGAGTTCCAGGAGCTGGTCTACGAGGGCTACACGCCCGGCGGATTCGCGCTCATGATCGTCTGCCTGACGGACAATCGCAATCGCACAGCACCCGACATTAAGTTCTGCCTTGAGAAGCGCGGTGGCAACCTGGGCGCTCAGGGCTCAGTCTCATTCTTGTTCGACCTGCGCTCCGTCTTTGTGGTTGATGCAGACGGCAAGGAAGAGGACGACTTGATGGAGATCGCTCTGGAAACTGGCGCGGAGGACGTGAAATTAGAGGATGGCATCGCGACGTTCCTGGGCGACCCGACTGAGTTCATCGAGTTAAAAACAGCCCTCGAGAGCGCTGGCTACGAGGAGTTTCTCAGCGCCGAGGTGAGCTACGTTCCTCAGGCTGTAAGCGAGATTGAGTCGATCGACGATGCGAAGAAGGTCCAGAGATTGATCGACGCTCTCGAGGAGAACGAAGACGTCCAGACGGTCTCCGGCAACTACCACATCAACCCCGAGTGGGCCGGGGAGCTGCAGGGCTAGAACTCTGCTTTCAGCGCAGAAGCCCAGCCGTGCAGGGCGCGCGGCTGGGCTTCTTGCATAGGAAAAGCGGGTAATGCACAGATTACCCGGGCCTGCCGCGTGATTCCGTAGTCGATGTGGGCTAGCCTGCATCCTCTGCTTTTCGCACTCTTGTCCCCCTCTCTCACTTCCCAAACCTCTCCCCATGGGTGTCGGCCTTCGAACCATTCGCATTGTGACCTCGGACGAGGTCCTTTTGAACTCAACCAGCGCTGCCGCTGAGAACCTCGAGGGGTGGGAGTTCGGTGGCGCAGCCACTGTCGACGCCCTGCGCGAAGGCGCTGGCGCGCCTGGCGATGTGATCCTGCTCGACGTCAACGCGGGCCCCGAGAATGCCTACGAGTCCTGTCGTCGCCTTACAGGCACGTCGCGCGCGCGCATCTTTATCGTTGGCAACGGCGATCCCAGATCCGCTGGTGCTGGCGGGGCGATCGCTTCGTTCTGCGGAGCATCCAAAGTCATCTCTAAGCCGGTGACCGCGAGCGAACTCCGCGAGGCCCTGGCCGGCACAGATGCACGCCCGGCCCCTCAGGTGGCGGCCCGCGGCAAAGAAGCCGATCACAGTCTTCCCGAGTCCTTGCTGCAAGATTTGATGAGCGGGAGCACGCAGCCGATCCTGCGCGCCTTGGTCGACCCGGAAACGGGCTTGTTCAACTATGAGTTCCTGACGTTCAAACTCGACGAAGAGTTCAAGCGAGCGCGCCGCTTCGGCACCCCGCTCTCTTGCGTGATGTTGGGCTTCGAAGGCCAGGGATCGGAAGACGTTCTTCGCCAGCTTGCTGGAGCGTTCCTAGAGACTTCGCGCGATACGGATGTGCTCGGGCGCTTCGACGAGAGCTCGTTCTTGTTCTTCCTTCCGAATACTGGCCCCGACGGTGCGACCGTCATGGCCGAGCGCATCAAGGCGATCGCAAACGATCGCGGCTTGAAGGATATTATCGGCGACCCGCTGGAAATCTCCGCGGGTATCGCGTTCTATCCGCACGTTGACATTGTCAAACGTGAAGACCTATTCAGCCGCGCGCGCGACGCTTTCCTGGAAGCTCGCGAAGCGGGTGCTGGCCTTATCACCGCAAGCTAAAGGGTAGTAACTTGGCCGCCTGGAAGCCCGATATCGATCTCCTGCAGGCGCGGGATGAGACGGAGTGGTGCCTTGTTGAAGAGAACTTCGGCGGACGCTTGTTGGCGTATGCCCAAAGGCGTACGGCTGGCGATATTCAAGCCGCCGAGGACATCCTGCAAGAGACGCTGCTCGGTGCCGTGCGAGGGATTGAAAACTTCAATCGCGCTTACACCTTTGAACAGTACATGTTCGGGATCGTTCGCAATCGTTCGATCGATTTCATGCGTCGCCGCAAGTTACGCACGCTAATGGGTGATGACGACAACGAGGACTTTCCCGATCTAGACGCCTTCATCCATGACGACGAGACGCCGAGTGCGATCGTGCGAGGTGTCGAGCTTTCGGAGCGCGCACAGGGTCTCCTTGGCGTCATCCTGAAGGACTGGGTACGCGAGACATGGAGCTCGGGCGATTTTCAACGACTGACGGTATTAGAGGCACTTTTCTCCGCTGGCTGGCGGAACCGCGACGTGTGGCGCGAGTTCGGCTTACGCGACGAGACAGCGGTTGCCGGGATCAAGTTCCGCGCGATCAAGCGCTTGCAGCAGCTGGCGGCTCACCGTGAGTCTGACGGCGATCTACTCGACTTCTTGGCCAAGGCCGAAGACGGCGGTGGGAGAATACTCGACCTGGACGTCTCTGCGATTTGGACGGACTACCAGGTCGCCTGTATGGGGCGCGAGATCCTTGTACAGCTCCTTGGCGGCTCCTTAGAGGCAAAGGCCGAAGAGTTCCTTGGCTTCCACCTGGTAGAGGTAAAGTGCGAAAGCTGTCGTGCAAACCTCGACGATCTAGCCAACGGCGCGTCCGATGTAGACAAGCTGCTTGCACGTCTCTCAAAATAGCTCTCCGGCCGCCCTATAAGGCCGGGTTGCGTAAGACTCCTGTCCACAGTCTCCGCGCACGGCCCGATTGGCTATCCTTCAAATAAGAACACCCGCTCCGACCACTATTCCAAGCACCTCCATGGCTATTACGACCTTGCTTCATTCGATTCTGACCCTTGCCGCCGGTTTGGGCCTCACCTCGCTCGCGACGACGGCGGGCGCGGCTGCGCCCCAAGATCCGGCTGCTCCACAGAGTGCCCCAGCCGTCGAGCGTGCCCTCGAAGATATCGCTGCGAACGAGATCAAGGCGGACATCTTCTTCATCGCATCGGATGCAATGGGGGGCCGTGATACGGTCTCTGCCGAGCAACGAATCGCAGCTCGCTTTATCCGCGGGCGCCTTCAGTACCTTGGCTTCAAGCCGGGTAATGGCGACAAGTTCTTGTACGAGTATCCACTTGCAAAAAATGCTCTCGATCGCGATGCGCTGACCGCCAACATTTCGGGTGGGGATAGCTTGAAGTATGGAACCGACTACTGCTTCCCGGATTCGTTTGGTGTCTCCGATCTCACCACCGACGCCGGTGTGGTCTACTGCGCTAATGGCGATCGTGGAGACTTTGAATCCGAAGCACTTGCGGGCAACTGGGCGCTCGTGGATTGGAGCGACCAGAACATCTACCGTCTGCGTAGCCGCGCGCGCAAGGGCAAGGCCGTCGGCATCTTGATTGGCCCCGGCTCGGATTTCGAGGGCACGGGCATGATAGAGCGCTTCGCCGGTAACGACGAAGCCGCCTTCGTCGGTCGTATCAGCTACCCTTCGAGCGCAGGTAGATCAACGCGCGGACGCGAGCCGTTTCCTGTGCTAGCGATTTCCAAGTCGACACGCGCGAGTCTTGTCAGCGACTCGGAGCTTAGCAAGGGCGCCGCAATCGCAGGCACCTTCGCAGAGAAGCGCTCGATCGTTGGCGGCGGAACGATTCTTGCCGAGAACGTCTGTGGCTTCTGGCCCGGCAGCGACCCAGAGCTCTCGAAAGAGGTCCTGATTGTCTCGGCGCACTACGACCACGTCGGCACCCGCGACGGAGTCGTCTACAACGGCGCTGACGACAATGGTTCGGGCACGACGGGTCTTCTTTCGATCGCCTCGGCATTGAAGGAGTACGGCCCGATGCGCCGCTCGGTGCTGTTGATCTGGGTCTCCGGCGAAGAGAAAGGACTGTGGGGCTCCAAAGCTTGGGCGTCGAACCCCAGCTTGCCGGAGGGCTACAGCGCTATCGCCGCCATCAACATCGATATGATCGGACGCAACGCTCCGAACGTCATGTACGTGACTCCTAGTCCTAACCACAAGGACTACAACGGCCTGACACGGTTGGCCGAGAAGTTTGGCGCGGAGGAGGGCTTTGGCGACTTCCCCGAGGGCCGCGAACAGGGTTTCGAAGGCCTTGGTAGTGCCGACCCGTATTACATGCGTTCGGACCATGCGGAGTTCGCGAAGATGGATATCCCGGTGTGCTTCCTCTTTGCGGGTGAGCACGAGGACTACCACCAACCCGGCGACACCCCGGACAAGATCGACTACGACAAGATTCGCCGCACGGCGCGTACGGTCGTGAAGATGCTTGACGCCCTTCAAGAAGACAAGCTCGATATGTAGCGTCCATGCGTGCTTTTGCATGCATTCGCTTCGGTAATCTCAAAGGGGGGTGAACATTGTTCGCGCCCCTTTGTTCGTTGATGGCTATTCTCTAGGCCTTGCCCATGATTCGTTTGTGTACCTATCTCGCTTTGGCGTGTGCCCTTGGACTCGGCAGCTGTTCAGGCGGCGCCACCAAGAAGGACCAGGCTGCTTCGAAACCCAACGTCATCTTTGTAGTGGTCGACACCTTGCGCGCCGACCACACATCGTTGGGCGGGTACCATCGCGACACGACGCCTAACTTGGCCGAACGCTTTGGCGAGGGGACCGTGTTCGAGGCGGCATCTTCCGCGAGTTCGTGGACTCTGCCGTCGATGGCAATGATGTTTACGGGCTCTTTTCGTTTGGGGAATGACGGTGATCTGCGAGCTTCAGACAAACCCATGGGCGAGGCCTTTCGCAGCGCTGGTTACCGTACTGGCGCCGTGGTTGCGAACCCGCTCCTTGGGACTTATCGAAAGAATGACTCGCTTACGAGAAAGAAGATAGAAGTCGACCCGGGTTTTCAGCGAGGAATGGAGTTCTTTGACGTTGAGCCGCTTTCCCGCGCCCATCAAGAGCACAACTGGTATGCCGACGAGATCGTGCGGCGCGGTGTCTCTTGGGTAGACAGCGAGCCCGAGAAAGAAGCACCGTTCTTCCTTTGGCTGCACTTGTTCGACCCGCATTCTCCTCGCAAGCCCGCGCACGCGGGAACATTTCCACCTTTGCATTCCGAAGGGCGGGCCGCGTCATACAAGGCCGCTATACCTGCCTCGGAAGAGTACGTGCTTGACGACGACGCCTATCGGTACATCGAATCCGAAACTGCGAAATACGACGAAGAAGTCTTTGGTGTTGACGTTGCGATGGGCGAGCTGTTCTCGTGGCTTGAGAGCACGGGGCGCATTGAGAACACGATAGTAGTGTTCACGTCAGACCATGGCGAGGGGCTGTGGAATCACGCGACGATCCCCGACGAGCCGGCAAAAAAATCCAATCGAGTCCCGCCCTTGTACGACGACCACGGTGTGCAGCTCTACAGCGAGCAAGTGCACATTCCTCTGGCGCTTGTTGGACCTGGAGTACCGCGCGGGTTACGCGTCACGGACTCGGTCTCGTCGATTGATCTAGCACCCACTTTATACGAGCTCTGCAACTTGCCGTTCGAGCCGGCGCACATCGGACGCAGTCTTGTCGAGGCCGGAAGGTTCGATGGGCAGGGATCGCCCACGGAGGTCTTTGCGATCTGCTCGCGCAGTATGAGCTTGACGATCGATGGGCGCTGGCGTCTGCACTTGCCTGCTGAATACCGCATGCAGAACGGGAATGTGAGACCGGAGCTCTTCGATTTGGAAGCCGATCCGAAGGAGCGCAATCCGATAGCAGACGAAGCACTTATCGAGGCGATGAGCGCGCGGATCGTATTGTTTAGGGAGTCGCTGGAAACGGGCCCGGTGGCCGACGGCGGGCGCAGCCTTGCCGAAGAAGAAGCGCGGCGAGAGCTGCTCGACGCACTAGGCTATATCGACCAGTGAACGCCGAACTACGCCAGCCGCCACGCCGGCATAGCCAGCTGCGGCTCTTTATGTTCAAGGCCGCCGAGAGCATTGCCCGCATACTCGGTGGACGTCGTATTTATCGCGAGTTGAACTTGCGGGCGGGGCGCTTTGACTTGCGGGAAGAGGTCGTCACCTTACCAGCGAGCCACACCGAACTTGACGGCATCTCAATCGTTCAGCTCTCGGACATTCACGCTGGACCTTTCTTGCGCGATGGCGATCTGCAGGATGTGGTCAAGGCTGTGAACGCACTCGAACCGGATCTTGTTGTTTTTACAGGCGACCTGATTTGTCGCGATGCGGACGAG
>Ga0315322_10002954_pt1 | contig 13197 bp, 5 predicted proteins | sample M110021515metaG_FD_203461 | JGI IMG/M metagenome (GOLD analysis project Ga0315322, IMG submission 203461) | Ammonia-oxidizing marine archaeal communities from Monterey Bay, California, United States - M1 100m 21515 | ecosystem: Environmental > Aquatic > Marine > Intertidal zone | place: USA... | reverse complement strand
CATTTGCAAAATACCATGAATCTTTTGCAGCATTGAATTGTCAGATAATTGGAATATCTTCAGAAGGAACAGAATCGCATAAAGAATTCCAATGCGACCATCAATTACCATACTCCTTGTTATCGGATAAGAAAGCAAGACTGCATCGAGAAATGGATCTTGGAAACACTCTTGGATTGATTCCAAAAAGAGTGACATTTGTTGTTGATGAAAGGGGCTTTATCCGCTATATTTTCAATTCACAATTTGCAGTTAAGAAGCATGTTTCAAAGGTCTTAAAATTCTTGAAGACAGCGCCAAATATTTCTCCCGATGAGTAAATTTTGGGTATATCAACTTAACATTGAACGGGGGGATATTGATAGGTAGCCCCTCCTATGGAGGGGCATGTTGGCAAGGCGGGTATTGGTTCTCGGCTTGACCGCGATGCTGCTCAGTTTTTTCCCAATGGCTTCTGCAGATGACACATTACAAGCATCTGCGCCACTTTCCGATGGTGTATCTTCCAATGGATATGTCTGCAGTGATGATGGATGTTCCCCCACAGATTCAACAGATTGGTGGAAGATTAGTGCTTTCATGGGTGACATTGTTCAAATCGGTTTTACAGGTTCTATGAATAATGCGGCATGGTGGTGCCCTGGTGATGGTTGGGAAGCTGACTTTTCTCTACACGATTCATCAGGTTCACAAGTCGCTAGCCAAGCGATGAGCGATGCCGGTTCATCTGCTTCACTTAGCACAACTGTACCGGCCCAAGGCTTTGTTTATGTCAAAATAGTTGGCAAAAATAGTTGGTGTAATGATGGAGTAGATTATACTCTTAACCCATCGATTGACAAAGCAAATAGGGATACAGATGAAGATGGATTTTATGATACGGAAGATGATTGTGTAGATTTGGTCGGAACTTCAACCAATGACCGTAATGGATGCACTGATAGTGATGGTGACGGATGGTCTGATTCCGATTCAGGATGGGGTGTGCAAAATGGTGCTGATGCATTTGCCGCAGACCCAACTCAGTGGTTAGATACAGATAATGATGGCTATGGTGATAATTTTGAGGGTAATGAAGGAGACCACTGCCCCTTTAGTCGAGGTTATTCAAATCTTGATAGATTCGGATGTCTTGATTCCGATGGAGATGGTTTTTCTGATGAAGACCCAGGTGCATTGAATGGCATTAGTGCTTGGTTTGCCCACCCAATCGGTGCAGCAGATGCTTTTACTTACGATAACACCCAATGGAATGATACCGATGCAGATGGCTTTGGAGATAATTGGCATGATGACTCATGGAACCTATCTAGATCTCAATGGGGTATCGGTCAGTGGTTAATCAACACAACAACTCCTGATGCTTGCCCATTCATATCAGGATACTCAAACCAAGACCGTTTTGGATGCCCAGATAATGATGGCGACGGTTGGTCAAACGGTGATGAAAATTGGACGATAATGAATGGCTCAGATGCATTTGTTGACGAGCCTACCCAATGGAGTGATAGGGATTTTGACGGATGGGGTGACAATCATTCCGAAGGTGCAAAATTGGTGGATGATTTCTCCGATAACCCTACTCAGTGGCGCGATACCGATGGAGATGGATGGGGAGACAACAGAACATATGGAGCAACTCAAGTAGATGATTTCCCATTTGTGAACTCACAATATAGAGATACAGATGGGGACGGTTATGGTGATAATTTCACTGGCTTTGAAGGCGATGTATGTGTTTATTCAACTGCCGAAGAAGTAGAATCCGGATGGATTTCACACTTTGATCGACGTGGATGTAGGGATTCCGACATGGATGGTTATTCAGACCCAACCAATGATTGGATTTCACATCCCGCAGGATTTGCAGATGCATTCCCAGACGATCGTTCTCAATGGTTTGATAGCGATGATGATAGTTTTGGAGATAATTTAGAATTCTTTGATGGGCAATCTTGGAGAGAAGCCTATCGAGGGGATTCATGCCGCACTACCGAAGGGTCCTCAACAATGGATAGATGGGGCTGTCCTGATTATGATGGAGATGGTTGGTCTGACCCGACAGTACACTGGTTGGCAAGTCCTGGCGGCACAGCAGATGCTTGGCCATACGATGACACACAATGGCACGATATTGATGGTGACAATAGAGGCGATAACCCACTTGGAACCACCGCAGATGCATGTGTTGATTCAGCCGGAACTTCACTTGGCCCTATTGCGGGCGGAGATAGATGGGGTTGTCCAGATACCGATGGCGATGGTTGGTCTGATTTAGGCGACGCTTTCATTCATGAACCAACACAATGGAGAGATTCTGATGGCGATGGATATGGAGATGATGAATTTGGTAACCGCGGTGATGCTTGCCCAGAGACTAGAGGTACTTCTCTTCTTGACAGATTAGGGTGCCGAGATACTGATGGAGATGGTTGGAGCGATCCAACCGATAATTGGAAGGCACATCCGCACGGTCATGCTGATGCTTTCCCTACCGAAGCCTTGCAATGGAAAGACAGCGATGGCGATGGTTTTGGTGATGTCCCATTAGGGGCTCTACGTGATGATTGTCCGGAAGTTTATGGATTGTCTAAGAGAGATGTGCAAGGCTGTATAGATAGCAATAGAGATGGCTGGTCAAATGAATATGGAGAATATGCAGCGGCGATAGCAATTATGGGTGAAGACCCAGCAGCATCTTGGCTGACCTACCTCGTGATTGGCTTAGGATTCATTATCGGTGCAGCAGCTGCTCTTGCCGTTCGAGTTAGTAGGGAGAATCAAGAATTGGGAGATGAATTGTTCAATGCAAAGGTAAGTGATGAAGAGATTTCATTGCTCGCCGGAGAAGGTGAAGAAATAATTCCTGATGGAATGATACCATTGTCAGAACTACCACCTCTCAATCCTGACGGAACATTTCCAGAATTGCCAATGCCAGATGTAGGAGGTGAAAATGATGCGTGATACAAAGTATTCATTGTTAATTATCGCAATATTATTCGCAACTATTTTGGTTCCTCAAAATGGTAGCATCGCAAGTGCAGAAGATTCTGGCATTTCTTGGGAAGAACAGATGTTGATAGATGAAGGAATAACCATTGTCGCATTGAGAAATGACACACTGGACCTCAATCAAGATGGAGAGACCGATGCGATTCGCATTGTAATAATGGTTAATACAACTAGAGAATGGACTGATATGGAACTTAGACTATTAGGCGATTACAAAGACAAGCAGGTTGTTGAAAGTGTCACATTATCCTTCACAGGTCAAACAAATGCCAGCTTAATGTATGATGCTTGGGCGAGTGGAGAGCATAGTCTATCTCTACAATTTGTTAATGCTGAAGGTAATGTTTTCATGACTTACCAACTTCCAACATATTCACTGGTTCCGGCATTGAAAACACCTAGAATTAATTTGCAGCTCAGCGCCCCTCCTTGGATTGAAACAGGCGATGAATGCTTGATTAAAAGGAATTTTTCAGATGAAACAGGACCTCGCTATGATGCGATTGGCACAAGAACTTTCTCGGGAGCGCCATTTACGGTCTTGGATGATCAACCAACATTGGATTGTTCACATTGGCCTGCTGGTGAATATCAATTAAAGGAATCATATCGCAATGGTTTAGGTCAAACAGCTGAATCGTGGCTCAATTTGACTATTCACAATAGAGAAGCCCCAGCCTTCTCTCTAATAGCAAATGGAAATTATAATTCAACAGATATTCCTTGTAATGTAGAAATGGAAGTCAATATGGTCGTTGTTGATTTTGAGCCATTCGAAAAGATTTGGAGGATTCAAGGCAAAGTAATTGCACAGGCTAATGGAAGTGAATTTGATTGTTCAGCACTATCTGCCGGAGTTCATTTGATTTCACTTGAAGTGATAAATAATGAACGCATTTCAACAATTGAAGGAATCAATTTGGTTAGATTACCTGCCGATGAATTAACAGTTGAAGAAGAAAAATCACTGCCTTCTCGTTCAAAGGGAGAACAAACCCCTACAGAGTCAGTAGGTTGGTTTTCAATAGGTGCATTAGGCTTAATTGTCAGCGTATTGGTGTACATAATTCTAGTACGTGTTCAAGAGGGTCCTGAAATGTTAGAACTACCAAATCTTGGCCCAGAGCCACAAATACTAGCAGATGGTTCACCAGACACAGAAGGATTGCCTACAACAATGGATGATAATGGTGTCTTGTGGAGGCAGCATACCGATGGAGCGATGGATTGGTGGGACCAAGAATTGCGAGTCTGGCATCGGTGGTGAATTTATTGATGGAACAGTTATTTGATGACCCAATACAATTAGGGATCTCTATTTTTGGCCTATTGGTGGCGTTGATTATTCTTAGAATAATTTACGTTTGGACGTTTGTTATCAGGCTTCGCAAGCCGAAATTGGAAGCCGATTGGCGCTCTGATTGTGAATTTCATGGTGAAGCAATTATTGATGGAACAAAAATAACATTCAAAAATGTGAGAGATTTTTTCTGGCGCACAACCAAGGATTATGATGAAAATTGGGTTGATGAGATTACGGTTGATTCTGAAGAGATCAAGGATATCTGGTTTGTTGTTGACCATTTTCATTCAATAACAGGTTTAGCACATACATTCGTAACCATTGAATTCACCGATGGAATCTGTCTATCTTTCTCGTTTGAAACAAGAAGGGTCGTCGGTCAAAGATATCACCCATGGGATGGATTATGGCGAAACTATGAATTGTATTTGCTGGTTGGTCTTGAGAGTGACATTATGGGTCTTCGAACAAATGGTCGTAAGAATGTGGATTATATGTTTAGGGCAATTACACCACCTGGTAAGGATAAAAAAATGCTATTCAGTCTAGCACATAGATTGAATCAGTTAGGAAAATCTCCTGAATTTTACAACTCACTAACTACTACATGTAATACTTCAATCGTTGGCCTTGTCAATAAAGTGACGCCGGGCAGAATACCATTTACATGGAGGAATTTTTTCCCAGGATATACTCCAAGAGCAGCTTACAAACTAGGGCTGATTGAAGATGTCGGAGGATTTGAGGAAACTCTGGAGAAAGCAAGAATTGACTTGTTTGCACAACAATGGGATGGAGAAGGAAGTTATTCAGAAATGATTAGAGAATATTTACCCTAATTCTTTCAGCGTTCCACCAATAATAACAAATCTCCACCGCTATGTGAAACTTGAATTTTTTCTCCAGTAGATTCATTGTGTAAACCATTAGTTCCCGCTGTTAATTGTTTCATAATTAGTGGCCACTTTACACCACTGATATTGACGTCTTCCACAGAACCAATTGCGAATAATGAAATGTTCTTGCCCTTTTCTATAGAATGTATGGTTAAACCCTCTTCCATGACTAATCTTATGCTCCATTCGTCAAGATGTAAAATAGCATTTGAGTTCTGTTCACATAGAGAAAAATATGCCCCGATTTGGTGATCTAATCTTCCACCTTCAACGCCGATGACATCAATTCTTTTTGCAGTGAGATTTTGACAATATTTTAGCGCCTTAGACAAGTCACTTGAGTTTTGATTTAGCATCGGGATTACAGTGATATCCAATGATTTTATTTGAGATTCTATTATTTCACTTGGAATCGAATCTAAATCTCCAATAACATAGTCTGGAATAATGTCATTTTGCAATAATTGAACAATTGCTCCATCGCACGCTATTACGATTTGACAATTGTCAACCAATGGTTTCCAAATTGCTTTCCTCGGCCATGTTCCATCGGCAGCGATGAGAATATTTGCACCCTGCATGAAGTAGCCCATGTGCTCTTCATTGTCAAATACATCTATGGATTCTTGGTATTTTGAGTTCTGTTGCCATGACCCCCTATGGGGGTCAAAGTGGTCAAATAGCGAGAAGCGTTTAGAAGGATAGGTGTCGTCATGATGCTATGTCGGATGCGAATAGCAAGTCTTTGCCAATTAAATCGGTGCTTCTCGCGTTCTTTTTCCTTGCGCAAATTTTGACTCCGATTCTTTCCAATGTGGCGATTGAGGAAGAATTATTGTTGCCACAAGAACCTGTAATGGGTACTTCAATAGTGCCCTTTTCAAATGGATATGGTCATGATTTTGCTGACACTACAATTGATTTCGATGGACTTCTTGGAGCAAATGTAAGAAGTGAATCAGCATTGGATATTTGGAGAAGTGAAGCGCTGAATAACCAGCCGCTTTGGGAAAATTACACCAATGAAACACCAGGAACTCCAGATGTTGTGATAACTGGGAGAGAGAAACTTAATTTCTGCTGGTCAACAGTTGAAGGTAATATTCGTGTGGCTGGCCGTTATCTAAACGGTAATTGGGATGGTTCATTAGTCGATTCGGTTACACCAGCATCTAATCAATCAACTTTGGTGGATTGTGCACTTTCTGTGACAAATAATGGCAGATATCAGTTGTTATATGTTGATGGAAACGATCTAAAAATGGCCAGAATCGCTCAAGAATCAGCCGTATATACTTCAACTTCATGGCATACACGAACAATAATTGAAGATGCTAATGCAACACACTTGGAACTATCAAAAACTTCACAAGACTTAGAATGGGGATTATATCGAAATACAGAAGGACAATTGTGGCAAGTAAATTATTCTGGAACTAGATGGCAAACGGCACTCATCGATAATGGACCAGTTGGAATAGATTTTGAGTTATCAATTGATTCAGACGAAGTAACTCATATTTTGTACACCTTGCCAACAGACGGCGAAGTACATTTGATCAGAATAGAAAATGGCATCCAAGAGAATCGTGTACTGTATAGGGATAGCAATTTGAGCCAAATGATAGGAATGGGATTAGATTCAAATTTAGTTGAACAGATCGCAACATCAGTCGCTGATGGAGATACTACCACAGTTCAACTGCTTCGTTCACTTTCCGGCCAAGACGATGGCAGAATTGATACACAAGAAAAATGGGTTATTGCAGGGCCAGAAGATATTATTGAAGCGGATTTATTGGTTGGTGATTTCAATGCTGATGGTTTTGATGACTTGGCATACACAAACCCTTCTGCAAGTAGTGATGGATTAATTGAAAATGGACAAGTGACAATTTACTTTGGCTCAGCATTAGGTCCAAATACAGGAGAAGCAGATATTGTGATAAATGGTACTTCAGCATATGACAAATTATCATCTGGTGTTGCTGTTGGAGATTATAATGGCGATGGATATGATGATTTAGCATTGGGTTCACCAGGATTTGATGTATCGAATAACACATCACATGACAATGGCAAAATCGATATATTCCTCGGAGAGAGCAATGGCCTTAACAATTCATCTTGGTGGACTCAAAGCGGTTCTATTGGAGATGCATTTGGATGGAAAATTGAATCGATTAACGATTGTGATTTTGATGGTGATTTTGAATTAGCTGCCGTTTCAAGAAATTGGTCCCAAACAATAGCAGGGCCACCCGATGTTACAATTAATGGCAAAGTTAGTATCTATTTAGGAAATTCATCGGCATTAACTTTAGATAGAAATATCAGCCAAAGTAAAAATGGTAATTTATTTGGGAGAGCATTAGCAAGTGGTGGAGACCTTAACGGAGATGGCTTTGCGGATTTGGTAATCGCCAATACCGATTCTGAATCAGACCCAACAGGGTATTCCTCAATCGAAATATTCTATGGTTCAATTTCTGGATTTAATGGTACACCCGATGCATATATCGAATCATTATCACAAGGTCGTTTGATGGGATGGCAAACTGAAATTATTTCGGACATTAATGGTGACGGATATGATGAATTAGTATTCTCTGAAATATTCAATGGAACTACTATTTATCAAGCGGGTAAAGTATGGGTCTACTATGGTTCAGCGAATGGAATTAGTGGAGGTGTACCAGATTACACAATTGTAGGAGATGCACCTAATTCAAGAATGGGATATGCATTGCGCAGTGCTGGCGATGTTAATGAGGATGGATTTGACGATATGCTAGTCGTTGAAGATGGCGCATTGAAGAATGGAATTGTCAAGTTAGTCTTAGGTTCAGCTGCTGGTTTTAGAAGTGATGTACAGACGATTGTACAGGGCAATAGTGGAGAAAAATTCGGTGTATCAATTGCTTCTGCTGCAGATTTGAATGGTGACGGTCTGAATGAATTGATTCTTAGTAAAAGAAATGCAAACCGCGGAGCATCATATGGAGTTGATTATCATATCTTATCTGAAAGGGATTGGGAAGCAACCGAATTCACATATCAAGGCGAGTTGTCATCGTTGACTCTCGCAGCAGCAGCATCGGGTGAAACGAGCATGTTGTTGACAATGGTTGTTGAAAACTCTACTCAACTACACAAATTAGAACATGCTAATGACGGCAGTCCAATAGGTGTGTGGTTAGATCAATTAATCACATCATCAAATGAAAACAACACAACTGTTGAATATGCTGTTTCAAATGCAGGAAGGCCAATTATCCTCACTAGTGATGCAGTAAATGGAATTGTCTATCACACTGCATCGGCCTATTCTGCAGTTGATAATGAGTTGGTAACCCTTGGGACAATGGGGCAATATCTTGGAAGTACATTAGATGAACAAGGCCGACAACATCTCGCATATACTTCGGGAACAGGAAATCAAATTTTCGTTAGTCTTGAGGGTGAATCTTCTTGGACGCATGAAATGGTTAGGGGTTCAATTGCATTAGACTCTGAGATATCAGTTATCGTAGATTCAAATAATAATACAAATTTAATTTATAGAGATACATCGGATAATAGTCTTGAATTGGCTACAAAGATTGGTTCTTGGTCATTAACAACTATTGGAGATGTAGGTGATGCAGTAAGTTTGGACCACCCAGCGGTATTATTGCCAAATGGTTCATTGGCAATAGCACTGATTGAGTCTGATGGAATAAACTCTAATTTGAGTCAATGGATTTGGAATGGAACCGCGATATCATCCACCGTTCTTCAATCCGAAACAGATTTATCTTCTGATATTGAAATTGAATTATCAGATGATGGTTATTTGTATATCACTTCAATTACAAACTCTGGGACCCTTTCGCTCTTCAAGAGTATGTGGAATGAGAGTAACTGGACAATTCCAACCCTACCACAACCACAGGGCGGGATTAATGATTATCAAGTGGATTTAGAAGTCACTACAACTGCAACTATGGCGATAAGAGGAAATGGAAATAGTGATGTAATCTATGTTGAAGACGAAGAAGGCAATTGGACAACAATGGCTACACAACCGCCTTCATCATCATCCGGAGCATGGGATTTAGTAGAACTTGATGACCACTATGTCATATTAACCAGTGAGCCAACCAGCAATTTACTAACATGGAACTCTTTATCAAAACACCAAATCAATGGTGGCCCAGCGCCTTGGATGAGCATGTCTTTTGGAGATATTAGTACGGGTAATTCCATAGATGCAGATATTGATTCTAATGGGACAATTATTCTATCCATTTGGGACACTATCAACAATGATGTAGATTTATTGAGGTTATATTCCGATCAAGATAGAGATTTAATTTTTGACTTGTTGGATTCATTACCAACTCTGGGTAATCAATGGAATGATAGTGACGGTGATAATTATGGAGACAATAATTTGGGTCCTTCATTTGACAGTTGCCCTACAGTTTCAGGGCCTTCCTCTTTCTTTGAAAAGGGATGTAGTGATTTTGATAATGACGGATATTCAGATTCAGTAGACGAATGTACAGATGTTGGAGGTACTTCATGGATAGACCGACAAGGATGTATTGATGTGGACCAAGATGGTTGGTCAGATAATGATGGAAGTTATTATTTGGGCGATGAATTTTCAACCAATTGGAAACAATCTAAAGATACAGATAATGATGGATATGCAGATAATTATGGTCCTGATTGTTGCACAACATGGCTAGACCCTTCCGCAGCACCGGGGGATTTATTCCCTTACAATCCAAGCCAATACCAAGATTATGATGGCGATGGTTGGGGCGATAATGATTCAGACCCAATAAGTGGAGATAACTGTCCATGGGATTGGGGCTCTTCTTGGCGTGACCGATTTGGTTGCCTTGATAGCGATGGTGACGGAGCAAGTAATCCTTCAGAATTGGGGACATTCCTTGAATGGAATGTATCACGTGGTGCCGATGTTTGGGAAAATGATTCAACTCAATGGGCAGATTCTGATGGTGATGGATACGGTGATAATAATTCACAGGGAGCCACAAACCCCGATTACTTCCCTAATCAGATTGTAGCGGCAATCGATAGTGATTTTGATGGCTATCCAGACCAATGGACGAGTTTTTACAATGGCACAAATGCTGCAGGACTTGTATTAGATGGCTGTGTGGGGCAATGGGGCAATTCAACAAAACCACACCCTGGCTGTCCAGATATAGATGGTGATGGCTGGATGGATTCACTCGATGATTTCCCTTTGGAAAAGACCCAGTGGTATGATACTGACGGCGATGGGTTTGGAGATGAATTAGAGGGCTTTGAAGGAGATTTATGTCCAACCGTTTTCGGATTTTTCAATGGTACAGATGGAATGGGCTGTCCTCTAATCAATGCAGAAGACGTTGACCTTGATTCTGTCTATGATGATTTTGACATTTGCCCAAATACAGATTTTGGCTTAGAAGTCGATGCTAACGGTTGTGCTCAAAATCAATTGGATGATGACCAAGATGGTGTTATGAATGATGTCGACCAATGCCAAGATACTGTCTTTGGGGAGGTCGTAGATGTCTATGGTTGTAGCCAAACCCAACAAACAACAGATACCGATGATGATGGTGTGTTTGACCCAGTAGACCTTTGTCCATTCACTCCAGTTGGAGAGGCTGCAGATGCAAATGGCTGTGGGGATTCACAAAAAGATGATGATTCAGACGGCATTATGAATAATGACGATCAATGTTTAGATACGCCAATAGGTTTCCCAGTAGATGAGTTTGGATGTATAGATGAGACTGCATTAGATACAGACCTTGATGGCGATGGATGGATGGGAAATTATACCTTCTCACTTAACTCCACAACAGGGCTAAGAGAAAATCAAACTGGCGACGCTTTCCCATTGGATGCCACACAATGGCACGACAAAGATGGGGATGGATATGGTGATAATTTACTCGGCGAAAATGCAGATGAATGTCCTGAAGAGCATGGTTTGTCTTTCGAGGATTTCCTTGGTTGCTATGATGATGGCGATGGATGGAGAGATCAATTTGAACCAGCATCTCTGCGCGATAATCCAACACAATGGGAAGATAGGGATTCAGATGGCTATGGAGATAATGCCTCAGGAACTAATCCAGACCTTTGCCCAGATACGCATCCAAATATGAAACTTGAAGTAAATGAGTATGGTTGTCACGCTACTGAATATGATAGTGATAATGATGGCGTCTTTGATTTCTATGATATCTGCATAGATGTTCACAAAGGTGTAGATGGGTATGATGATGGCTGTCCTAAACAAATAGTAGCTGATACTGATTCCTCTTCAACTATAATGGGTATTTCTAAGACGGCGTTTATTGGTATCATTGGGGGTGTAATCGGGTTATTAGTAGTCATTGTAATCATTATGAGATTGGTACGTGGCGATGATGATTATGATTTCGACGAAGATGATGAGGACTGGTTCGACGATGATGATGATGAAGATGACTTTATGTCATCCTTTAGAAACACTCCAAAGAAGAGTCCAGCGAGAAACCTTCCGAGTAGAGATTCCGATAGACAGTCAGCAAAACCTCCAAGCAGAGGCCCACCAGGAAAGGCAACTCCTAGCAGAGGCCCACCAGGAAAGGCAACTCCTAGCAGAGGTCCGCCAGGCGCTAAAGGCAAAGTTAGTCCAAAAACAAGTACTGAAGATGCAGATTCGGTGGATGAAAATACAGAAAACAAAGTTGCAAAGAAGACAAAGAGAAAGGCTACAATGGTAGTTGATCTCAGCATCTTTGAAAGCCACCAAACTGCAGATAGAGAATCAGCTGCAAATTGGGTCAAACAAGCCTTAGCAGATGGTGATGAACAACGAACAATCATGATGCAACTACAAGAAACAGGATGGACTGCTCAGCAATCAAGGGCTATTTTTGACTTAGGGCGGAGTAGATAAAGTGTCAATCGTAGAACCTTCAAGGGAGTGTCCGGCGGCATCATCCATAAGAAGTAGACTAAGGTCGCAAACAATTGAGAGGGTTGGAAATGTCTGATGCAGTACCGGAAGGAGCAGTAATGCCGGAAGGCATAGAGGTTGATGAGGCCGCTGCATATTTTGGTGTTGTAGATTCATCCGATGCTGTATACCAAATGATGGCAATGGAAAGAATTGAAGCGATGGAGAATTTTTTCGCAAAGTTATCAGATATTGTTCTAACACCTGGAGAATTTGATTTTGAAGCTGCTAGCCAACGAATGCAATGCGAAGGTGGAGAAATTTACTTCTTAGTTGCAGGTCATCTTTCACTCTTGAGTATTACAGACCCATTGCTGAATTATCTTGGTCTTGAAAATTCACAAGGAGGGGGAGCAGGAAATTGCCAAAGAGAATCATCAGGTGCAGACTTTGAAGCGCTAAAGACAATTTCAAACCCAATGAATGTCCTAAAGTTATTAGCGATTGCATATACTACTGGCGGTGCAGGGGAAGTAACTCGATATGTCAATGAATTTGAAGCATTAGTGTCCAATCCTGGGTCTAATGAAATAGCGTTATTGTCAATTGCAAACGAATTAATTGCATCTTTAGATGTAGCAGGTCACGCACTTCCAATCACGACTCTTGCAAGCGGTAATGCGGCTTCTTCTGCTGTAGTTACACTTCCAACCACAACTACTCAGACAACAAAACAAGAAGTAAAATCAGTTCCAACACCAAAGATTGAAAATGTTCCAATTCCGGGTAAGGAATCAGTTCCATTGCCGGTGGAAACAAATAAAGTGTCATTACCACAAATTGAAGAGGAAATAGAACAGCCAATACAAGTAAATGTTGAGAATCAAAATGAAGTCGCAAAAGCCACCCAAGATGCATTTGCTGGAGCGTTCAGTGTTGTTGTTGAAGATAAAACAGAACCTACAGTTGAAGAAGTAATTCCCGAAGTAGTTGAACCCGAAATAGTCCAAGAAATTGTTGAAGAA